>JAABUO010001304.1_pt1 | contig 33429 bp, 23 predicted proteins | sample 5559291 | NCBI WGS metagenome assembly JAABUO01 (sample SAMN10711878, study PRJNA513372) | rock metagenome | isolation source: Antarctica rocks | place: Antarctica: Victoria Land, Finger Mt sud | reverse complement strand
CCTCCCCACCGAGCAGCCCGCCATCGGCGACACCACCCTCCAACCCGGCTCCAGCCTCGTCACCGAAACCGCCGACCCCAACAACGAGCACCGCGACGCCCCCCGCAACGTCCGCGAGGTCTTCGTCAAGCGCGCCGCCATCCTCCGCTCCATCCGCAAGTTCTTCGACGAGCGCGGCTACCTCGAAGTCGAAACCCCCATGATGCACACCGTCGCCGGTGGAGCCGCCGCCCGCCCTTTCAAAACCCACCACAACGCCCTCGACCTCGACCTCTCCCTCCGCATCGCCCCCGAGCTCTACCTCAAGCGCCTCGTCGTCGGCGGCCTCGACCGCGTCTACGAGATCAACCGCAACTTCCGCAACGAGGGCGTCTCCACCCAGCACAACCCCGAGTTCACCATGCTCGAGTTCTACCAGGCCTACAGCAACTACGGCGACCTAATGAAACTCACGAAAGAACTCGTAACCAGAGTCGCTACAGATGTCAACGGCACCCCCATCACCCACTTCAATGGCCACGAAATCGACCTGAGTAACTGGCGTGAGCTCTCGATGCGTGATGCCATCATAGAGTTCTGGCCTGACGAGTTCGGGATCAAGCCGTCGTACAACGATTTCAAAAGTGCTACAACCCTGCTAGAGTTCCTTCGTGGCTGGAAGACACGTACGCTGCCGGTGTTTCCTTTAGTCAAGGACGTACCCCTTCTTCAAGCTCGACTTAGCCCCGAGCAGAACCGAAGAAAGGACCTGGAGTACATCTGGACCATTGTGAACACTCATCTTAATGCGCTTGAACGTGGCCAGAGTGTTGGAAAGACAATCGCTGCGATCTTCGAGGTAGTGGCTGAATTTGATCTCATCCAGCCCACCATCATCTACGACTTCCCCCTAGCCGTCTCCCCGCTCTCCAAGCAAAAACCCGACGAGCCCGACTGGGTCGAACGCTTCGAGTTCTACATCGGCGGCTTCGAGGTCGGCAACGCCTTCTCCGAGCTCAACGACCCCGAAGAGCAAAGGAAACGCTTCGAGCAGCAGCTCGCCGAACGCGACCGCGGCGACGTCGAAGCCCACGCCATGGACGACGACTACCTCCGCGCCCTCGGCTACGGCCTCCCCCCCACCGCCGGCGAAGGCATCGGCATCGACCGCCTCACCATGCTCCTCACCGGCTCCCGCTCCATCCGCGACGTCATCCTCTTCCCCCTCCTCCGCCCCCAAACCACCCCCAAACCACCCGATCCGCACTAAACCTCCCAACCGCCCTTACGCTTGTCATCCTTCGCGCAGCGAAGGACCTGCTTCTTCCCTCATGTTTGTCATCCTTCGCGAAGCGGAGGACCCGCTTCTCTCGTTGTCGTTGTCCCTGCCGTCGCCATTTCACCGGTACGTGGCGCAATCTCCCGCACCGCTAGGTATTCTAGATAGAGGGGGAGATTGAAAGCTCACCTCACGACCTAAGCCTGGCGGAGCTAACTCCCCTCGTCTCAAGACTTTGCCTCTAAGCTCTTTGAATGGAATACTTTGGCCTGGTACCCCCAACGTATTCCCTCTGCAATGAAGACTTTGGCCTTTTGACCCGGGGGGCCCCTACCCCTTCCGCAACCGCTTCACCACCTGCGCCAGCGTCGTCTCATTCATTGCCGCCATAGCCTCTTTGCGGACCTTCTTCATCAACCCGCCCAGACCTGCCGCATCGCCCTCGCCCAGCGACATCCACTCCCCCTCCGCCGCCGCATACACATTCCCCAGACCGATCTCCTTCGGCGAAAGCAAGAGCCGGGCACCCCCGTTCGGCCCCTTCCTCTGCGCAATCAAGCCCGCCTTCTGCAGCAGCAGAAACGTCCGCCGCACCATCACCGCGCTCTCCCCCAGCTCCTCCGCGATCGCCGTCGACGTATGCATCAGATCCGGCCCCGCCGCCAGCACCCCCAACACCCGCACGCTCAGCTGAAACCGCCCACTCTGTGCCATGTCAAGCAAGCTACCACAAGCGTCCGCGCCTGACTGAAGCCAGTCCCGAACCCCCGTGCTACCCTCCGAAAGTGAACATCCTCTTCGTCGGAGACGTCTTCGGCTCCGCCGGTCGTCATATCGTCCGCGAACACCTCCCCCACGTCCTCGAATCTAACTCCGTCGACCTCCTCGTCATCAACGGCGAGAACGCCGCCGGCGGCTTCGGCATCACCCCACCCCTTGCCGAAGAGCTCTTCGACCTCGGCGCCCATGTCATCACCACCGGCAACCACATCTGGGACAAGCGCGAGATCTTCGACTACATGACCGTGCCCGCGAACTCCCACGACCGCGGCCGACGCGTCCTCCGCCCCGCCAACTACGCCGCCAGCACGCCCGGTTTCGGCCTCTACCAAGGCGAACTCCCCTCTGGAGAGCCTTACGCCGTCATCAACCTCCAGGGCCGCGTTTTCATGTCCTCCTGCGACGATCCCTTCCGCAAGGCCGACGAGCTTCTCGCCCAGATCGGCCGCGAGTCCAGAGCCAAAGTCATCCTCCTCGACATCCACGCCGAGGCCTCCTCGGAAAAGGTCGCCCTCGGCTGGTACCTCGACGGTCGCGTCACCGCCGTCCTCGGCACCCATACCCACATCCCTACCGCGGACGAGCGCCTCCTCCACAACGGCACCGCCTTCCAGACCGACGTCGGCATGTCCGGCCCGTACGACTCCGTCATCGGCGTCGAGCGCGAGCTCGTCTTGGCACGCTTTCTGACAGGTATGCCCGGGAAGTTCGAAGCCGCGAAAGGCAATCCCAAGATGTGCGCCGCCCTCATCCATTGCAATAGCGCCACTGGCCGTGCAGACGCAATTCGACGCATCGTGCTCGCCGAGTAGCAACATCTACCAGGATGGATTCAACAGCGTCGCCCTATCAAGCGGCACAGCGTCAAACTCTACCAGCTCAGCCAATCAGGCAACAGGTGCTGAACTCGGTCCCAGAGCGTCGGGGGCGCATCCGTCATTTCGTTCGCCCTGAAGCTTTGCCCCTGACGGCCATCAAGGAAACTGCGTCCGAAGTGACCAGACGCACCGGTTGCTGTGCTCCCATATCGAAGTCGAGCTCGATACTGTCGCCCGCCTTCAACGACACGCTCTGCAAGATGTTCGCGGCCTTCCCGTCGGTAAACAGCATCACCAGATAGGCGCCCGGCGCAATGCCCTCCTGGCTGAATTTTCCCAACGAATCACCGATCAACGTGTACCGCCGCGCATGAGCACTCGATTGCAACGTTGTGTCCGACAGGAGGCGAACCACTGGATTGGTGATTGGTTGCCCTGTCTCGTTAATGGCCCGGCCAGCTAAATTGGCCGAACTCTGACTAAGTCCGACAGAACCGAAAACAAGCCCAAATCCCACCAAAGCAGAGGCAGAACGAAGTGAAGCAAAGAGAAGGTGTTTCATGCCTTCATCTTTCGCTTTTAGCGCGGTCCGGTGTATCCCGCGAATGGGGCACAATCCTCCCGAAATGGTCAGCTTGCCGCACCCGTCGGCCGTTTTCGCCCGAAGCATACAAAAGGGCAGCCTGTACAGGCTGCCCTGGGTTGATCGCCAGCGATCTACCGTCGCCGCGTCGGAGTTGTACGGCGAGCGGGTGCCGCCGACTTGGCCTTGGTCACGATAGCACCGTCCGTCATGATGATCATGACTGGACCGGGTGCAGCCGCTGCCGGCGCGGAAGTTGCTGCCGCAGTCGTTGAAGCGGAGTCCGTCGACGCCGCAGCAGGTGACGCGGTCGGTGCCGCACCGCCCTGTGTATAGGAGGAGTAGGTACCTGTCAGAGCAACCTTTGTGCCTACCGTGGGAGCGGTTTTGAGCGGTTCCTTCATGTTGAAAGTGAAATCCGCGGTCTTCGACTGAACTGCATCGTCAGAGACGGCGACCGTTAGAACAGTATCCGTCGCTGAGATCACGGTTGCGCCAGGAATCTCTACCGTCTTCCCCTTGACAGTGGCAAAGACCTTCTCTGCGTCTTCAGGCGTTCCATTCTGAAGGATGAATTCCTTGTCGCTCAGAGCCAATGTGCCCAGATCTGACGTCGAGGTAACCGTCTGGTGAGCAATGTCCGAGGCCTTCGGTGCAGGCGTGATCGAGAAGTCGCTTGGAGGGTTAAGATTTGCCTGTGCCGCTGACGTCACCTTCTCATATCCTTCGACGTTGCCGTGGTACTTCTTGTAGCAAAATTGAGCGGTTGGCGAGATCTGCGACTTGTACGGCTCAGGAGCGAAAGCTACAAACCTGGACACGTAAAAGGTGCAATTGATATAGTCCGGCGGTGTCGATTGCAGGTAGGCAAGACCGAGAAAATAAGTGTCCTGAAGGACCGGCCCGGGCTTGCTCGTCGTATCGACCGGCACCGCAGCAAGCTCTTGCTTGAAGTTGGTGATGGCCGTCGCCGTATCTTTCTTGTTCAGGGCAGCGGTACCAATCGCACTATAGAAGATCGGGTTCGCACTCCCCTGCAGCGTCTTGAAATCAGCGTCGCTCATATCCTTGGGCTTCGTTGCGGTAAGACCTTTCTGAGCGTAATCCGCAGCCTTGTCAAGCGCCGCCTGCTTGGCGGTCGCATCCGTCAGTTGATCCGCGGAAGCTTTGCGGAAGTAAACTTCGAGCGTAAGGGCGCGAAGATTCGTCGGATCAACCTGCAGCAGACGATCGGCCGCGTCCAGGGTCTTCACCTGATCGAAGCCGCTGTAGGCAACCATCAACTGCTGGAGCACGTCGGCCTTCACTGCTGACTGAGGGTAAGTAGTGAGATAAGCCTCCAGCGCAGGAGCTTTGGTTTGGGGTGTCGTCTGGGTGATCGCGTTGTTATACGCGTTGTACTCCGCCTGTGACATCTGGACGCCACCGTTGGCAGCCGCTGGTTGCTGAGCGCCGGCGCCTAGATTGACCTGTGCTTGGGAGTTCGCATACCGAACACCAGAAGAAACGCTAGCGACGGCCAGGAGTGATACAAAAACAGCCTTATTCATTCAAATCCCTCTCTAAATGCCTGCTGATCCTACCGCCGCCACATGCCATACACTGCGGACTCGACACATCATAGAACATTGTTGACGAATGCTCAGACTCGCACAAACGCCAAAGCGTCAGGAATGCTGATGCGGATTATAAGAACGGCGTTGGTCCTATGCAAGCAAGCTACCCTCCGAGCTCTGCCGCGTATAAGCGGAAAGCTGCGAATCGGCATTGCCGCCTATCGTTGTTCACTGTACCCACGGCAAACAAGCTGCGTTATAACTCTTGTCGCCTGCACCACGAAGCCATACGGGCACCCACTTCAACTTGCACTTAGGTACCCTCTGGGATCAGCCAGAAAATACACGAAGGGTCTACACGTGGTATTCGAGTCACCTTATCCACAACACATAGGGCCAATTATGTTGATGTGGACCACCTCCGGTCGTAAAGTAAACGGAGAGGCGCAACAGCGATCAACCAGGACCAGGATGACGCCTCGGCCGATTGGGGTGGTGCACGCATGCTCAAGCTGAAGAAGATCGAGATCCTGGGTTTCAAGTCCTTCTGCGATCGCACCGAAGTACCCCTCACCGGAGAGGGGATCGCCGCGGTCGTCGGCCCGAATGGCTGCGGTAAATCTAATATTGCCGACGCCATTACCTGGGTGCTAGGAGAACAATCTGCCAAAAGCCTCCGCGGACTCAAGATGGAGGACGTCATCTTCGCCGGCACACGAGATCGGAAGCCGACTGGCATGGCGGAGGTGTCACTCACTCTCGTCGACCCTGACGTTTACGACAGCGCCTCGCCGCTGCACGACGGCCCTGAGCTCGTAAGCACCGAGAGGCAGCCGGAAGAGATATCGAGCGACTGGGACGAGGCCAGGGTTCGTGAGCGAAACGCCGCGGAGACAGAACAGCTCATCGCGGAGGCGCAGCCGGGAACCGTGCTCGATGCGAACGGGGTGTCAGTCACGCAACCAGCGGTCGACCTCTCTTCCGGGCATGAACCACGCGCTACCGAGATGCCGCCCGCAGACGAGGTGATCCTGAAGATTCGACGACGCAAATTTCAGCGCGTACCCGTGCGCGCGGGCGAGATAACCGTCACCCGGCGACTCTTCCGCACCGGTGACTCCGAATACCTGCTTAACGGAAAGATCTGCCGGCTTCGCGACATCCAGGACATCTTCATGGGCACGGGCCTCGGGGGTGAATCCTACGCCATCATCGGGCAGGAGCGCATCGGCCAGCTACTCAGTTCCAAGCCCCTCGACCGTCGCGGCATTATTGAAGAGGCTGCCGGTATCACACGTTTCAAAACCAAAAAACGCCTCACGGAGCTTCGCCTCGAATCAGCGCGGGGGAACCTTTCCCGCGTCAACGATATCTTTGAGGAAGTGAGCAAACAGGTGTCCACACTGAAGCGCCAGGCCGCCAAGGCCGAACGCTATGGTGCCCTTCGCGATGAACTTCGTTCCAAGCTCCGCGTCTCACTCGCGAGCCGGATGAGCCAGCTCGACGCCGAGCAAACGGCGACGCTGAGCGGGATTGCCTCAAGTACCGGCGAGATCGACCAGAGGTCTCAAACCACCAAGGAGCTCGATGCCGAGCATACCGCCGGCACTCACCACGGCTACACCCTTGACGGTCAGCTTCGCGAGACCAATGGGCAGGCAAACCAAGCAGCACTCGAGCTCGAGCGGATCCGCACACGTGTTGCCTCCAACACCGACCGGATTGCCGAACTGACCGATCGCATCGCGTCTGGCGACAATGATCTCGTTCAGGCGCAGGCTCAGCTCGCGCAGTTATCCGCTGAGGCCGAACAGCACAGAAGCTTTCTCGAGAATGCAACGTCTGAGGCAAACAAAGCTCGCGAGACCGCACAGCGCCATCAGGTCGAGGCCCATGAGGCCGGGCAAGCCGTGTCCTCGGCCGAGCAGCAGACGGAAGGTGCCCGCCGCACCAGCATGCAACTGATGCAGCGGGCAAATAGGACTCGCAACGAAATTGCCCAGGATGAAGCATCCCTCACCGGATTGGAGCGCGAGGCCGAGCGTCTTCAGAACGAGTCCGAGACTGCCCGGGAGGAGCTTGCCGCCCTTGGTCTTCAGCGGGGTCAAGTAAAGCTCTCGTTTGAAAGCGTCACCGAACGTCTTCAGCGAATCGAGTCGGAGATTGCCGCTCTTCGGCTCGAGACCGAAGCCCACCGCAAGGAGGAGTTCGACTCCAAGCGTCAGGCCGACAGGCTTCGCGGCGAGCTCGCTTCGTTGAATGGTCGACGCTCCTCCCTCGAAGGCCTCATCCGCGATCACTCCTACTCAACCGACACCGTCAAGAATATCTTTCGAACGGCCAAAAAGAAGCCCGACGCTGAAGGGAGCCAGCTCACACCAATCGGTACCCTTGCAGACTTTCTCGAGATCGAGGGCCAGTTCGGCAATATAGTGGACGAATTTCTCCGCGACGAGCTCAATTACGTCGTGGTCCAGGGGTGGGACGCCGCGGACCAGGGCGTTCGCCTCCTTCGATCGGATATCGAAGGCCGCGCCACTTTCATCGTTCACCCGAACTCCTCAGAGGCTCCGGCGAAGCTCGTGAGCGAGGATGTCGCGGGGCGCCCGGTGGCAGAAGGACTCGTACCCCTTCGCGATTCGATCCGTGCTCTCAACGGCTTCTCCGGCTCGCTCGAGCGCCTTCTGCCCAAGCTCCGAGACGGCTATATCGCACCCGACGCGATTACCGCCCGCTCGCTCGCCATGCAGCACCCGAACGCCTGGTTTCTTGCACCCACGGGCGAGACCTTCCACAATCTGACGGTTACGGGCGGTCGGCCGAGCTCCGGCGGACCCCTTGTGCTCAAGCGCGAACTCCGCGAAGTCCAAGCCAACGTCACCCGTCTCGAGACAGATCTGTCCAAGCTCGAGGTCCTCAACGCGGCTCTGGCCCGGCAAATCGCGGAGGGCATCTCCGTGGTTGAACTTCGCACCTCCGAACGGCGCGAAGCCGAGCGCGAGGCCGCCAACTCCGGAGCTGCCCTCCGCCAGATGGAGACGGAAGTTCAGCGATGGGACCGCCGCCTGCAAGACTGGTCCCTCTCGACAGAACGAAATCGCGATTTGCGCAACACCACCGCCGACCTGATCGAGCGCCGACGGGCCGAAGTCGCTGCGACCGACGCTGAACACGAGCGCATGGAAGTTTCGATCGCCGACCTTCAGTCACGCCTCGGGGACCTTCGCCAACGCCGGGAGCAGCTTCAACAGGCCGCAGCAGCAGCCGCAGCCGCGCTCGCCGGCATCGAAGAGCGCCGCCGCAATGGGCAGGCTAACTTCGACCAGACCAGTCGTCTCGTGAACGGACATCGTCAGCGCATCCAGCAGCTCGAGCAGCAGCTCACCTCTTCTTCGAACGAAAAGCAGCGGCGCGAAGAAGAGCAGGCCACGCTCGCAACCCAGCACATCCATTTTGCCGAGATGCGCTCCACGGCCGTTGCAGAGACCGAGCGCCTCACCACCGAAGCTGTCAGCCTCCGCGCACGGATCGCCGACCTCGACGGGCGGCTGCGAGCCCTTCGATCCGAAACCGAAGCCCTTCGTGAGGGGCGCGCCCAGCTCTCGGCACGCTCCGCGAAGCTAAGCTCCGACATCGAGCATGTTGACCAGATGTGCTTGAACGATCTGGGCCAGAATCCGATCTCACTGAGGGATGACTCTGCGATCGAGCGCATCGCGGGTGACGCGCTCGTCCGGCAGGAGGAAGACGCGCGCACGCTCAAAGGCAAGCTCGAAGCCATGGGCCCCGTCAACATGATGGCACTCGAGGAGTACAACGAAACCACCCAGCGGCACAGCTTTCTCGAGACGCAGCGCAAGGACCTCTTCGACTCGATCCAACATACGCAGGCGTCCATCAAGGAGATTGACGACGTCTCGCGGCTCAAGTTCGACGAAGCCTACAAAGCCATTAATGAGAACTTCTCCGTTGCTTTCGCGAAACTCTTCGGAGGCGGCCAGGCCTTTATGAAGCTCACCGACCAGGAAAACACAGCCGAGTCGGGAATCGATATCGTCGCGTCTCCGCCCGGCAAAAAGCTTCAAAACATCCTTCTTCTCTCGGGCGGAGAAAAAGCGCTCACCGCCCTTTCGCTGCTAGTCGGTATCTTCCAGTTCCAGCCCGCGCCTTTCTGTATTCTCGACGAGGTGGACGCCCCCCTGGACGAGACCAACGTGGGCCGGTTCGCCCGCCTCATCCAGGAGATGTCCGCCTCAACACAGTTCGTCGTCATCACGCACTCGAAACGGACCATGGCTCAGGCCGACGTTATCTACGGGGTTACCATGCAGGAGCCTGGCGTCTCCAAGATCGTCTCCGTCAACCTTGGCGCCCGTCGGGAGTCGAGTGGAACCCGGCGAGCCGTCGCTTGAGGCCCAACGTTGTCGAACGCTCACATCGCGTTCCGACCAGACTTTCTAACTTTGCGCAGCTGGAGCGTTGCCTTGTCTCGCTCCAGCTACTTTTGCGCTAGAGTAGCGAGAGCGCCTCGGCCAGCATGTTCCTAAGTTCCCTTACGCTCCTCCTTCTTGCTGTGGTTGGTGTCGCACTTCTCCTCCTTCGCAGTCGCTGGAGCACGTTCACGCACACCAGGCGCCGATCGTCTCTCCTCGGCGCCTGCGCGGCGATCCTTCTCTTTCTCCTCGGAAGGATCTCCGGTTGGACCACCTGCTCTGACCGCCTGAACTACGGCGTGTACTGGGCCGCCATCGTCGGCTATCTCTTCCTGCTTACCGTCCTGAGCCTGAACAGACCTCGCTGGATCGCATCGGGGAGCGCCCTTATTCTTGCTATACCCGTCCTGGGCGCCAGCATCTTTCTCCCGCTCGGCGGCGTCTTTAATCCGGCTCCACGACGCATCCAGGCGCTCGGCGATCATCTCTACGTCTCGTGGCAGGAGTTCAGCGATCGCGACACCGCCAGCTCAGGTGTGGATCTCGAGGTGCTCTCCCGGCCGCGCCTTCTTCCGTTTATGCAGCACACACGATTGGCGGGCCGCTTCTACAACCAGCGCTGCCATGCCTCCGCCACCGCCGTCGTTCTGCAGCCGGACGGCAACACTGTCTTTGTCCGCTGTCCACCCTGGACCACCTCCGGCGCTGTCAGTGGAGGCGATCTCATTCGCCTCCACTGACAGCTCTTGCGAGCAAGGCAGCGCCCGTCGATGTTACCGTCAAAAAACAATGCCTGAGACCCCCGAGAGACACGCCCTGCTCACGACCGACCTCGGTGTCCTTCCCTTGGTCGCACAGGGCAAGGTCCGCGATATCTATGCCCTGTCTCCCGACCCGGACTCCGATCTGCTCTTTGTCGCCACCGATCGCATCTCCGCCTTCGACCACGTCCTCGCTTCGGGGATCCCCGACAAGGGGCGCATTCTCACGCAGATCTCACTCTTCTGGTTCAACTACCTCCGCGACCTCGTTCCCAATCATCTCGTCACGGCCGAGACCCACGACCTTCCACTAAACCTCGAACCCTTCCACGCTCAGCTCGAAGGCCGAAGCATGCGCGTCCGCCGAGCCAGCATGTTTCCGGTGGAGTGCGTCGTACGCGGGTACATCTCCGGCTCCGGTTGGAAGGACTACCAAGCAACCGGCGCCATCTGTGGCATTCCTCTCCCAGCCCGCCTTCGCGAGTCCGATCGCCTCCCCGAGCCTATTTTCACGCCAGCCGCAAAGATCAACACCGGCGGACATGACGAAAACATCTCCTTCGACACCGTCGTTCAGAGCGTCGGCGCCGACGTCGCGGAAGATCTTCGTTCGCTCACCATGGCTATCTACCGGAAGGCCAGCGACCATGCTGCTGGCCGGGGTCTGCTCCTTGCCGACACTAAGTTTGAGTTCGGCTTGATCGACGGCAGAATCACCCTCGCCGACGAGGTGCTCACTCCCGACTCGTCCCGTTACTGGCCAACCGAGACCTACTCTCCGGGCGGTTCCCAAGCCTCTTTCGATAAGCAGTTTGTCCGCGACTACCTCGAAAGCATTCGCTGGAATAAGCAGGCGCCCGCACCGTCGCTCCCCGACGAGGTGGTCCAGCAGACCCGCGCCAAGTACCTCGAGGCGTTCACCCTCATTACGGGACGCACCAGCCTGAACACTTGAGGCCCGCAAGCGTTCGGATCATGCTTGGAACTGAACCGTTCCCAAAGGATGACCGCCACGCTCTCTCCCGCGCCGCTCGACCAACTCTCCGGCTTCAATGCCTTTGACTGGTTTCTTGTGCTCACAATGGCTTGGTCGGTCGCGGTCGCGTTTGCGCGCGGCATCATCCGGGAGCTCTTTGGCTTGGCAGGAACCATCCTCGGTCTCCTGCTTGCCTCGTGGAACTACCACTCGATCTCCCCGTGGCTGGCCCAGTGGATCACCTCACCCATTGCCGCCGACGTGACCGCTTTTCTTCTGATCGCCTGTGCCGTTCTGGTCCTCTGCACTACCTTCGGTCGCCTTGTACGCGGCACAGCTCACACCGTCGGTCTTGGCTTTTTCGATCGGCTTGCCGGTGCCGGATTCGGTCTGCTTCGCGGATTCCTCCTCGGTGTCGGCGTTCTCATAACAGCAACCGCCTTCTTTCCACCACAATTCTTTATCGCCAACTCGCGCTTAGCTCCCTATTTCCTTGCCGCGGCACGTGAGGTATCCTTCGTTGTACCTCAGAACCTCCAGAGACGACTTTCCAACGGAATCGACAGCGTTCGGCATCTCGCGCGCCGCTAACCATAGGCCACCGCGCTGGATCAAGTCGTCGCCGCGAGTGACAATGAGGCTCATGTTCCTTCCCGGGACAGCAAGCGAGGATCGACCTTGAAGCGCGAACTGCACAACCTTGTCACCCAGATGCACAGCGCCGGGGTCTCCTACACCGAAGCGCTTCGTCAATTCAAACGAAGGTATCTCCTCGAAGTTCTCGCGCACCACAAAGGCAATCAGTGCAAGGCGGCGGAAGAACTCGGCATGCACCGAAACACGCTCAGTCGAATCCTCGCCGAACTCGACATGGACACCGCGCAGATCCGCAACGGCATGCGCCGCCCGCCAGCCAGTGAGCGTCCACGAATCCAGAACATTGCCAACCTACGCTAAGTGTCTGCTCCAGACGTCTAACCGGCAGCAGCCTGTCCCTTCGATCGCCACGTGATACGACCCGCGTCCTCTACACCGCGCCTCTCTCCCATCGTCTTCGGCTGTCTGCTCGCCCTTGGAGGCAGCGCGTCCGCCTTCGCGCAGGATACCCTCACTCAATCGACCTCGCCGCCAAAGCCGATCCACAGCTCGCTTGCTGAACAGAAAGCCGCAGACCTATACCTTGCAGGCGCCCGTCTGCTCGGTCGCAACGACCTGGACGGCGCGGAGGAGAGCTTCCGCAAGGCAGCAACGCTCGATCCAGCCAACCGCGACTACAGCACCGCCCTGAACATCGTCCGTGAGCACCGACTCACAGCTCTCGTGCAAGAGGCCGGCAAGGCACGTATCCTCGGTCAGACCGCGACGTCCGACGCCCTGCTCGACCGGGCCCGCGCAATCGATCCGGGCAACTCCATCGTCGCCCAGCACGCCGTTGCGAACACCTCGACGCCAAGCTTCTCGCCGGAGATCGGGGAGGCGCAGCCTGGGCTCGCCCGAGGTCCCGCGCTCGCCGGTCCGATCACCCTCACGCCCACCGACTCTTCCCGCAGCTTTCATATTCACGCGGATGCCCGCACCGCCGTCCGTCTCGTCTTTGCCGGGTACGGCATCCGCGCTGTCTTTGACGAGTCCACCCCCTCGCAGCAGATTCGGTTCGATCTTGAGAACACGTCCTACGGCCAGACCGTGCCGATCCTCCTCCGGATGACACAGCTCTTCGCCGTTCCGCTCGATGCAACCAGCGTCCTGATCGCCAAGGACACGGTCGAGAACAGGCAGCGGCTCGAGCGGCAGATCCAGGAAACCATCTACGTGCCAGGCTCCACGCCCGAGCAGATGGCGGAGCTCGGCAACCTGGTCCGGAGCGTCTTCGATGTCCGCACCGCCACCGTCGCGAACTCCTCCGGCAATCTGGTCCTTCGGGCGCCCGCAGAGACGCTCCACGCCCTGAACCTCACCCTTGCAGACCTCATCGACGGCAGTGCTCAGGTTGTTCTCGACCTGCGGCTCTACGCTGTCGACAAGACCCGCACCCGCAGCATCGGCCCGCAGATCCCACAGCAGTTCGGCGTCTACAACGTGGCCAGCGCCGCGCAAAGTCTGGTCAGCGCGAATCAGACCCTCGTCAACCAGGCGATCGCACAGGGCGTCATTCCCGCCAACTCGACCACCCTCCAGATCGCCCTCTATCTCCTCGCCTCCGGTTTAGTACAGAGTTCCCTTCTGACCAATACCCTCGGCTTCTTCGGCAACGGTCTCACCCTGACCGGTGTGACCGGTGTCGGAGCCACGAGTCTGAGCCTCGCTCTCAACTCCTCTGACTCCCGCGTTCTGGATGACCTGCAGCTCCGGGTGGGCGATCGGCAGACAGCAACCTTCCGCGCTGGCACCCGTTTTCCCATCACCACAGGCTCCTACACCACCGGCTCCGCCGTCTCCAGCGCCTCGCTCGCCGGAATCACTGTAAATGGTGTAAGCGCATCCAGCCTGCTTAATCGGTACCTGGGCTCAGCCAACAACTTCACCATCCCACAGATCCAGTACGAGGACCTGGGCGTCACCCTGAAGGCGACCCCGGTCGTTCAAAAATCTGGGCGCGTCGCCATGCATCTTGATCTCAAAATCGAAGCTCTGGCCGGGGGCTCCATCGATAACATTCCCATCCTCGCCAACCGTCAGTTCGTCTCGGATATCACCGTGGGCGACGGCGAAACAGCTCTCATGATCAGCAGCCTGAGCAAGACCGAAGCCACCGCCATCAGCGGCATCCCAGGTCTTGGAGAGCTGCCCGGATTTCAGACCGTCACTGCCGATCGAATCGGAGAGAAGGACACGAGCGAGCTGGTTCTGCTCATCACCCCCCATGTTGTCCGTCGCCGCGCCGCCACTGCGGTCGGTCCACGCACCGCTCTCAATCAGCCGCCCGGATCGCCGGAGTGAGCGCACCTGAGTTCCGCCGCTACCCTCTTGGACAGGACCGGGACGCAGGCGTCCACCACGTCAGCCACAAGCCTCGCTCGTAGCTCTCTCCTTCCACGCTGCCTCTTCGAAGTCACTGCCAGCCAAGCAAAGCCAGCCCCTCACTACCTCCGGCGACTTGCGTTGACCCACCCGCCTCTCGACCGCTATACTTCAGCCTGTAATGAGCGGGAGTAGCTCAGTGGTAGAGTGCTTCCTTGCCAAGGAAGATGTCGCCGGTTCGACCCCGGTCTCCCGCTCCAGATACACCCCACACCGACCAGACAATCTCTTCCGCCATTAGAACTCGTAGCAGGGGTTTAGGCATCCCGGAGAGCCTGGAACGTCAAGGCGCGGTACCCAAGTGGTAAGGGAGAGGTCTGCAAAACCTTTATGCGTCGGTTCGATCCCGACCCGCGCCTCCACTATCTATCCTTGACGAAGCCCATTCCGGGCTCGTTGGTGAAGATCCATTCCGTATCTCTTCCGCGCTGGTGCTGGGTGCAGCCTCGAAAGCCGGGCTTCTACCGCGAAAGCGCTTGCTCTGTGAAGCGCTCGCACCACCCGCCCCGTCTTCCCTGAAGCGGCGGTCCCCTTCAATTGGCTCTCGTTTTGCCAACACAATGCAGGCTTCCCGTTCGTTGGCGGCCTCGCGAACGGGCAGTGCTGCAGCACAATAGCCTCATGCCCCGTCGCTCCGCACCCGCGCAGCCGTCCGTCGCGCCCATCTTCGAAAGCCAGATCCAACCCGCACAACCCTCCAGGCTTGACATCGACCATCGCCGCTGGATCTACATACCCTACGATCGCTTCACCGATCGTACCGGCCCCCTCACAGAGCAACCACCGGCACAAACTGGCATCGTCATCGTCGAGTCCACCGCAAAAGCCCTCCGCCGTCCATACCATAAAAAGAAGCTCGTCCTGCTCATCAGCAACATGCGCCACTTCGCGCTGGAGCAGGCCGGGCGCGGCGTCAGCGTCCTCTACCACTTCTCTCCCCTTAGCCATGGCCAAGCTCTTCGCCTGCTTCAGACTGAGCGCGTGCTCCCATCCCTCACCGTCATGCGACCCGCCGAACGCGAACTTCGCCTCGACCTCACCCAGGCGGCCGCCGAAGGCCTTCTCCTTCACGAGGTGCCCGACACTACCTGGCTCTCGCAAGCCGAAGATTTCACCTCCGTCTACGGCCCCTTTCGCAAGGACAAGGCGCGCACCGGCACCCAGAACTACGTCATGGATCGCTTCTACCGCGCCATGCGGCAGAAGTCCGGCATCCTCATGGCGAACGCCAGGCCCATTGGCGGCCAGTTCTCCTTCGACGCCGACAACCGCAACCCGTACAAGGGCCAGGTACCCATCCCCACCCCGCCCAGCTTCCCTCCCGACGACATCACCGCCGAGGTCATCGCATACGTCGAGGAGCGCTACGCCCATCACTTCGGCTCCATCAACAACTTCGAGCTCCCCTGTACCCAGATCGACTGCGACCGCATGTGGAGCTTCGCCCTCGAACATCTCCTTCCCACCTTCGGCCCCTTCGAAGACGCCATGCGCGACGACCAGCCGCAGCTCTTCCACTCTAAGACCTCACCGCTCGTCAACCTTGCCCGCATCCTGCCCCAGCAGCTCGTCCGCGACGTCGAGCAAGCCTCGCAACAGGGCCGCGTCCCCCTCGCCAGCGCCGAGGGCTTTATCCGCCAACTCCTCGGCTGGCGCGAGTTCATGCACCACCTTCACGAGCAGACCGACGGCTACCGCCTCCTCGACATTCCCACCGAGCCCAACCCTCGTCCCCAGGAGACCTCCCCCGACGCCACCGGCGACGATCCACACTCATACCGCACATCCACCACAACGTCACCAGCCCCCACCAGCACGAAATCACCAGAAAAAGACCCCTACGCCGGTGCCACACCCTCTGCCCTCCACGCCTTCCTCCCGCTTCCCGCTGTATATTGGGGCGTAAAAAGCGGTCTCCACTGCATGGATACCGTCGTTGCGGAGGTCGTCGACGAGGGTTGGTCCCACCACATCACTCGCCTCATGGTCCTGTCTAACCTCGCCAATCTATGTGGCTTCTCTCCCCGCGAGCTCACGGATTGGTTCTGGTTCGCCTATGTTGACGCCTACGATTGGGTCGTCGAACCCAACGTCCTCGGTATGGCGACCTACGCCGACGGCGGCCTCACTGCTACCAAGCCCTACGTCTCCGGAGCTGCCTATATCAATCGCATGTCGAATTTCTGCGGGCACTGCAAATACGACCCGAAGAAGACCATAGGTCCCGACTCATGCCCCTTCACGGCTCTTTACTGGACCTTTCTCGAACGTAACCAGAACATACTCGGCAACAACTTCCGCCTCCAGATGCCCTACAACGCTCTCCGCAAAAAGCCCGCCGCCGACCTGGTGCAGCTCCGGGCCCGTGCGGAGGAGGTTGTCGCTCACCTGGCGAGCTTCAAGCGACCAACCTACTGACGATCCCGCCAGAGAAGGCCGCACAGGACGTTCGATATGCTTCGGGAGCAGCCGAACCAGCGCTTGCTCGCCTAACCTATAGCTCCGTGTACTGTGTTGACTTCACCTGCCGGACAGCGAACAATCAAGCGCGAAGCCGGAACCGCACGCTGACCATGAAAACCACAGCAATCTCCACGCCCCTGACTACCAATAAGAACCTCATCCGCTGGGTCGAGAAGATGGCCGACCTCACCCAGCCCGACGCCATCCACTGGATTGACGGCTCGCTCGCCGAGTACAACTTCCTCTGCGATCAGCTGGTCGAGGCCGGCACGTTCACTCGGCTAAACCCGGAGACCTGGCCCGGGTGCTTTCTCGCCCGATCCGCTGCCGACGACGTCGCCCGTGTCGAAGATCGTACCTTTATCTGCTCCCTCTCGAAGGACACCGCCGGCCCCACCAATAACTGGGAAGATCCCTTCGTCATGCGCAAGAAGCTGAAGCAGCTCTTCCGTGGGGCGATGCGGGGCCGCACCATGTACGTTCTTCCCTTTTCCATGGGACCCATCGGCTCGCCCATGTCAGAGATTGGCGTCCAGCTCACCGACTCCGCCTATGCCGCCGTCAATATGCGCATCATGGCTCGCATTGGAGCCCCGGTCTTCGCCGAGATCGACAGGGACGAGAAGCGGGTCGTCCCCTGCATGCATACCGTCGGTGCCCCCCTCGCCCCCGGTCAGCCCGACGTGCCTTGGCCATGTAACGAAGAAAAGTACATCGTTCACTTCCCCGAGACTCGCGAAATCTGGTCCTACGGCTCCGGCTACGGGGGCAACGCTCTGCTTGGAAAGAAGTGCTTTGCCCTTCGTATTGCTTCGAACATCGCGCGCGATCAGGGCTGGATGGCCGAGCACATGCTCATCCTCGGCGTGGAAACCCCGCCCGACTCGACCGGGCAAACCGAAAAAAACTACGTCGCCGCCGCTTTCCCCTCTGCCTGCGGCAAGACAAATTTCGCGATGATGATCCCACCCGAGGGCTTCGAGGGCTACAAGGTCTGGACGGTCGGCGACGACATCGCCTGGATCAAGCCGGACTACACCGGGCAGCTCCGCGCCATCAACCCCGAGGCTGGCTTCTTCGGCGTGGCTCCTGGAACCTCCGCAAAGACGAACCCTAACGCGATGGCCACGCTCGCGCGCAACACCATCTTCACCAACGTCGCCCTCACCCCCGACGGTGGCGTTTGGTGGGAAGGCATGACCGACGTTCCACCGACCGAGTGCATCGACTGGCGTGGCCGGCTATGGACTCCCGAGATCAGTGCCCAGTTTGCGAAAGAGCACGGTCTCCCGCTGCCCGCCGCGCATCCGAACGGCCGCTTCACCGCCCCAGCCTCACAGTGCCCCACCATTGATCCAGCGTGGGAGGACCCCCACGGCGTTCTTATCTCCGCCTTTATCTTCGGGGGGCGTCGCCCCACCACGATGCCCCTCGTCTACCAGGCCTTCAACTGGTCTGCCGGCGTCTACGTCGGCGCCACCATGGGCTCGGAGACAACGGCAGCCTCCGCCGGCGCCACTGGCAAGGTTCGCCGGGATCCCATGGCCATGCTGCCCTTCTGCGGCTACCACATGGGCGACTACTTCCGGCACTGGCTCCGTATGCAGCGGTCCCTCTCCTCCACTCCGCGCATCTTTCACGTCAACTGGTTCCGCAAAGACGATCAGGGAGCCTATCTCTGGCCCGGCTACAGTGAAAACATGCGTGTACTCAAGTGGGTCGTCGATCGGGTCCGCGGTCGGGTCCGCGGCAAAGAGACTCCAATTGGCTGGACTCCGCACTTCGAAGACATGAACTGGAAGGGACTCGACTTCCCACGCGAAACCTTCGACCTTCTCCAGCAGGTCGATCGCGAACAGTGGAAGCACGAGGTCATGGGTCATGAAGAGCTCTTTCTGCTTCTCCATGACCACCTTCCTCCCGAGATGATCTACGAGCGCGAGCTGCTCATTTGTCGCCTCTAGTCGCAGGTCGCCCTTGTGAGCCTTTGAAGAGGAGCGTCAGGTGAAAGGCCGGCGAGTTCCCTGGCTCGGATCAAGACGCGGAAGAACATGACGCCGTTGAGGCGGCCGGTATTGGTCTTGCCCAGCTACGCATGGTAGGCCGCGAGCAGCTGTAAGCCGTGGGTCGATGGAGGCGCGACGCTGGGATTTTGCCGCTGGCGACGCAGAAGGCACGCACGCGGGCAGCGTTCGCAGAAGATGATCTCCTGTTGAACTTGATCGATCTAAGCTTGTTTGGAGTCAGAGGACCCGCCTCCTTTGGCGTGGCTCCCACGCGCCATAATCCGCAGCCACAGAACGAATTCGAGACGTAGAATTCAATGCGAGTCTTTGGGAGACACAATTGGAAGATCCGCGGCTGAGCCGAATGTATGCGTCGATCGTGGCGCGCAACGTGGGAGGACTCTGGGAGAGGTTCGGCGACTGGCTGGGAATGAACGCGACACGCCTGGTGTGGTTGTTGCTGCTTGGTCTGGTGATCATCCTTCCGCTCGGTTGGGCGGCGCACACGCGAGGGCGCTTCGGAGTTCTAAAGTCGCACATCCGCGAGAGGATGGCCTCCCCGGTGGAGGCACAGCCACCGCGTCCCGGTGGACAGGAGGCGCTGGTGTTGCAGCGGGCGCTGCTCGAGGGCGGCGGGATGCCGGAGTTTATCTCCGCGACTCTGCTCCCTGGCAGAGGGATGAATACACTGCAGATCACGGCATATCTGCCGGGCAAGGGAGAGGTCCCGTTATTATCCGCGCCAAGTCTGGCGCAGGCTGCGGTCTCGATGGATGGGCAAGGGCAGGACGTGAATGGTGGAGCGAGCCTCCGGATGGGTGGAGCGATCGAGTTGCCGTGGGCAGGCAGGGTCTACGGGACGGTCTCTCCGGACGGCTCACAAATCTTAACGCAGTGGCGTGGCCATGGCCTGTCGCTTCCGGTAACGATGCCGATGGGCCCCACATCCGCGGTAACATCAGCGGCTTCGGTTGGTGGCATGCTCCTGACGGTTCCTGCGGACTCCGTGAACTCGAGCGTCATGCCGGACGGCGGTGAAACGCAGGCGGTGTTTCAGCCGGGGAGCTTTGGCGATCGGTGGCCTTCGCAGACGGAGGTGACAATGACGATCCTGATGAGCAGCCATGTTCTCGATCTGCGGGTGACGGCAAAGAATGTGGGAACGGAGGCGGAGCCGTTTGGCATGGGGTGGAGACCCCGGTTCACGATCCCGAGCGGCGACCGTGCACAAGCCACTCTGCGAATGCCGACGGGCGACAGGGTGGAGCTGCGAGGCGGAGCCGGCGGAGTGCCGACAGGCAGGCTGCTGCCGGTTGAGCGGACAGCGTACGATTTTACGCCGCGAGGTGGAGCGAAGTTGGGGGTTGGCAGCCTGGACGAGAGCTTTGTGCATCTTCGGCCAGCGATCCTGGACTTTGGACCGGCGGTGGAGCTTCGGGATCCAGCGAGCAACTACCGGTTACGCGTTACCGCTATGACTCCGGCGATACGGGAGATGCGGGTGACATCGCCTGCCGGTTCGAAGTACCTGGTGATTGCCCCGCAGCTGAACTATGACGATCCGTTCGGCAAAGAGTGGCCGGCCTCAGAGGATACGGGTATGGTCGTTCTGCAACCGGGGCAGTCGGTACAGTGGAAGGTACGGCTGGAGCTGTTTACAACGAAGACCGAGGGACCTCCGCTCTAATGGCGGAAGGTGAGGTTTGACCCTCTCCGCCGAAGACTCGTACAGTGAAAGAGAGGCGTCAGCCGTGGAGTCTTAGACGGGTGAAGCGGCAGCTACTTCTTAGGACCTCGGGAAGGCATGATTTTGAGTCAAACAGAGACTACAGAGACGAACGAGACAATAGAGCCCCTGGAAGAAGGCGCTCACACGCACGAAGACGGACACGAGCACACCCATGTTCATGAGCATCCTCAGCCTGCGCCTGCGCTGAATCCGGAGCTCAAGCGAGAGATCGAGGTGGAGACGGGAGCCGAAGAGGTCTCGAAGAGCTTTCGCGCGGTAATCAAGCGATATCAGAAATTGGCAAGGATTCCGGGGTTCCGGGCGGGTAAGGTGCCTGACTCGCTGATTCGGTTGAAGTTTGCCAAGGAGATCCGGCAGGAGGTGTTGGAAGGTCTTGTCTCGGAACGTTTTCGGAGAGCGATCGATGAGCAGAAGCTTCGTCCTGTGTCCGAGCCGCAACTGCTCGACATGCAGCTGATGGATGGACAACCGCTACGCTTCAAAGCCGCTTTCGAGGTGATGCCAGAGATCGATCTTAGTGGGTACGACTCGGTGACAATCGATCGGCCGAATGTGACGCTGTCACGCGAGGAGTTCGAAGCGGAGCTGGGCCGCGTTGTGGAGAGTCATGCGACGGTGGAGACGGTGGAGGAAGACCGTGAGCTGGCCGATGGGGACTGGGCAGACATCACCTTTACGGGTGAGATGAAGGAGTTAGCCCAGACGGTCGGAGAAGATGGCATGGAGGGGACGAAAGCAGAGCCGATTACCGGGCAGGACGTCCTGATCGAGATCGGGGGGAAGAACACGATTCAGGCTTTCAGCGACTCTCTTCGCGGAAAGAGGCCCGGGCAGGAACTGACGTTCGAGGTAGTCTACCCGGCCGACTTTGGCGAACCCCGACTGGCTGGGCAGACGGTCAGCTATGAAGTGCAGGTGAAAGCGATCAAGCGAAAGATCTTTCCGGAGCGCGATGCTGAGTTTGCGAAGCTGCTCGGAGCGTACGAGAGCTTCGACGAGTTCGAGAGCAAGCTACGCGAGAGCTCGGAGCAGCGTAAAAGGGAGGCGCTTGAGAACCAGGCAAAGGACAGGATGCTGGCGGAGCTGATCTCCCGGTACCAGTTCCCTGTTCCCGAGGTATTTGTGCAGCAGCAAATCGAGGCCAGACTGGATCGCGGTCTGCGCGCATTGGCGCAACAGGGGATGACGCCCGAGGACATGCGGAAGCTCGACTTTGTGCGACTCCGTGAAGCGCAGCGCGATCAGGCCATCAATGAAGTGAAGGCCTCGATGATTCTGGATCGGGTAGCTGACGCAGAGAGCATCGACATCACTGAGGACGATCTGGATCGCGAGCTGCTGATGCTGTCGATCCAGTCGCGTGAGCCGCTTGAGACATTGCGCGAGCGTTTGACGAAGGATGGCAGTCTGGACCGGATTCGCGACCAGATGCGCCGGGAGCGCGCGGGCAGCGTGCTGTACGAGAAGCTGGCGTCCTAGGCAGAAACTACCACCGGCCCTTCGGGGTAAGAAGAGAGAAGAAGAGCTATGGGACTTGTACCAATGGTTATCGAGCAGACGAGTCGGGGCGAGCGTGCCTACGACATCTACAGCCGTCTGCTTCGCGACAACATTATCTTTTTGGGAACCCCGATTGACGATAATATCGCGAACGTGATTATCGCCCAGTTGTTGTTTCTGAGCGGCGAGGATCCGGAGAAGGATATTCAGCTGTATATAAATTCGCCGGGCGGATCGATCACTGCGGGCATGGCAATCTACGACACCATGCAGTACATCAAGAATGATGTTCAAACGCTGTGCATTGGGCAAGCAGCCAGCATGGGTGCGTTCTTGTTGATGGCGGGCAAAAAGGGTAAGCGCTTTGCTCTGCCAAACGCGCGCATATTGATCCACCAACCGCTAATTATGGGCGGTGGGTTGAGCGGACAAGCGACAGAGATTGATATTCACGCGCGTGAGATTCTGCGGCTTCGAGAGCTGATGAACAAGATCCAGGCCGGCCACACCGGGCAGAGCGTGGAACAGATGGAGCGGGACACGGATCGCGACTTTAGCATGACCGCGCAACAGGCAAAAGAGTATGGGCTGATCGACGACATCATCGACCGACCGCGCAGTTAACGCGTTTTTGCAGCACGTACATGGCCCGGGGTTGACCTGGGCCGTGCCACTTTAGCGGTACCTTGCGATGAGGTCCCTGGCGCACTGACCTGGGCACCGGGTGTAAACTTTAGGTCAACGCAGTTGTGTGGTTCCACCTGGGAGTGTGGTCTCTGGTATGAAAACGTCACGAGGTTCGGATGACTCTCTGCGCTGTTCGTTTTGCCACAAGTCACAGGATGCCGTTGCAAAGCTGATCTCGTCCCCATCAGATTACCCAAGGGCGTACATCTGCGATGAATGCGTGGCCGTGTGCAACTCAATTCTTGAGGACGACCGCAGTGAGGCCCAACCGGGCGCCGCGCCAGCTCACCTGCCAAAGCCACAGGAGGTTAAAGCATTTCTGGACGAGTATGTTATCGGTCAGGATCAGACAAAGAAAAAGCTAGCTGTAGCGGTGTACAACCACTACAAGCGGATCCAGATGAATAAGACCCGCGGGAACGACGTCGAGCTCGCGAAATCGAACATCCTTATGGTTGGACCGACTGGATCGGGCAAAACTTTGCTGGCGCATACCCTGGCCAAAATGCTCGATGTACCGTTCGCCATCGTGGACGCGACGACGCTAACAGAGGCCGGGTATGTGGGCGAGGACGTTGAGAACATCATTCTGAAGCTGCTGCAGGCGGCTGAGGGCGATGTAACGCGAGCGCAAAGCGGCATTATTTACATTGACGAGATCGACAAGATCGGCCGCAAGGACGAAAATCCGTCAATTACACGCGATGTGTCGGGAGAAGGTGTGCAGCAGGCGTTATTGAAGATCCTGGAGGGAACTGTCGCGAATGTACCACCTCAGGGTGGCCGCAAGCATCCGCACCAGGAGTTCACGGCTGTCGACACCACGAACATCCTATTTATTTGTGGCGGTGCCTTTGTAGGTCTCGAAAAGGTGATCGGGAGGCGTATTGGAAAGAAGGCGCTGGGCTTCAAGACGCTGCTTGAGCCGGATGCGAACGACGGTGAGGTCACGCCGATCCGTGCTCAGCGCGATGCGGAGCTTCTGCGGCAGGCACAGCCGCAGGATCTCTTGAAGTACGGTTTAATTCCCGAGTTTGTAGGACGTCTCCCAGTTCTGGGTGTTCTCGATGAACTTGACGAGGCGGCGCTGATGGATATCCTGACAAAGCCGCGTAACGCAATCCTGAAGCAGTACAGCAAGTTGTTCGAATATGAAGGCGTGAAGGTTACGTTCACCGAGGAGGCGGCAAGAGAGATCGCTCGCGAGGCCTTGCACCGTAAGGTAGGCGCTCGAGGCCTGCGGATGATTCTTGAGGAGTTGATGCTGGACCTTATGTACTACGTCCCAGGAAATAAGAAAGTGAAAGATCTGTCGATTACGGCCGAGATGGTACAAAAACGTGCGTTGACTCTGCCTGTGCTGCTGGAGAAGGCTGGCTAGCGCTTCGGTCTGATCGCAGCTGAGAGGGCACGCCTTACCGCGTGCCCTTCCCTCTTTAAGCGCAGCTTGAACGAACGAATAAGGTGTTCCGTGGGCGATCGCTCAGGAAGCAGTGTTCAGATCGTCATCGTCCTCAAAGATCCGAGCCGCGAATCTGGAAGGCACACAGTACAATCACGGGAAGCTCGGGGCCATCCGGATGCATCGTTGATGCATGACAGACGTCTAATTGGGGGAGAACAATGGCAACTCAAATGAAAGAAACACTAAGTAGCGATATCCGCAAGCTGCCCATGATGCCTATCCGCGACATGGTCATCTTTCCGTATATGATGACCCCGTTCGTGGTAGGACGGGACTCGAGCGTCCGTGCTCTGGAAGAGGCGTTGACGGGCGACCGAAAGATCTTTCTCGCAACGCAGCACGACGCCTCGGTCGATGAGCCGAGTGCGAGCGACATCTACGAGACAGGGACCATCGGCAACATTGTGCAGAGTGTAAAGATGCCGGACGGCAACATCAAAGTGTTGGTTGAGGGCGTGGAGCGAGCACGCGCAAGCGAGGTGACGGACGAAGATGGTTTCTTCGTTGCCACGGTGCGTACAGGGACAACTCGGCTCGATATGAGTTCGCAGATCGAGCAGCTGATGCAGCGCGTTCATTCGCTCTTTGAGCAGTATGTAAAGCTGCAGCAGAGCTTGAACTACGAGACAATGGCGGCAAGCGTCCGGGCCGACGAGCCTGCAAAGCTAGCCGACACGATCGCGGCAAATCTGCAGCTTTCGATCGAGGAGAAGCAGCAGCTGCTCGAGGTTTTCGATCCGGAGGACAGGCTGTCGCGAGTTGGCGATGCGCTCGATGTCGCGATCGAGAAGCTGAACATGGATCGCACCATTCAGTCGCGAGTGAAGCGGCAAATGGAAAAGGCTCAAAAAGAGTATTACCTCAATGAGAAGATTAAGGCGATTCAGAAGGAGCTCGGGCGCGGTGAGAAGAGCGAGTTCGACGAGTTGAAAAAGAAGATCGAAGCCGCCGGCATGCCGAAAGATGTGCTGGAGAAGAGCATGCAGGAGCTGAAGAAGCTGGAGGCGATGCCGCCGATGTCGGCGGAGTCGACAGTCAGCCGGAACTATCTCGACTGGCTCCTTTCGGTCCCGTGGCGAAAACGCTCGAAAGAAATTCGGTCGATTGACCATGCGGAGCAGATCCTTAACGAGGATCACTACGGCCTGGAGAAGATCAAAGAGCGAATTTTGGAGTTCCTCGCGGTGCGGCAATTGGTCAAGAATCCAAAGGGATCGATTCTCTGCTTCGTCGGACCGCCTGGTGTTGGTAAGACGTCACTAGGCATGTCCATCGCAAAGGCGACCGGGCGCAAGTTCGTCCGTATGTCGCTGGGCGGAGTTCGGGACGAGGCGGAGATCCGAGGGCATCGTCGGACCTATATTGGGGCTTTACCAGGACAGATCATCCAGAGCATGAAGAAGGCCGGAACGAAGAATCCTGTGTTTATGCTGGACGAGATCGATAAGATGGCTTCGGACTTTCGTGGAGACCCGGCGAGTGCCCTCCTAGAGGTCCTAGATCCGGAGCAGAACACCTCGTTCCAGGATCACTACCTGGACGTGGAGTACGATTTATCGCAGGTGCTGTTTGTGGCGACGGCAAACGTGCTACACACGATTCCTGGTCCTCTGCAGGACCGCATGGAGATTTTGCGGCTGCATGGATACACGGAGCTCGAAAAGCTCGAGATCGCGAAACAATACCTTGTTAAAAAACAACGCGAGGGTACTGGTTTGACGGAGGAGCAGGTCGGGTTTGAGGATGATGCTGTGAGGCACATCATCCGGGGCTACACCCGTGAGGCCGGTGTGCGTAATCTTGAGCGCGAGATTGGGAATGTATGCCGCAAAGTTGCCCGCCGCGTCGTGAAGAACGGAGCGGAGCATAAGGAGGGGGTTACGGCGGAGAACCTTTCAGAGCTTCTCGGAACTGCTAAATTCCGAGACTCGCTGGCCCACGAAAAAAGCGAGGTGGGTCTGGTCACGGGTCTCGCATGGACAGAGGTCGGCGGAACAATTCTGCAGACCGAGGTCCAGGTTCTCGATGGGAAAGGGAAGATGACAACGACGGGTCAGTTGGGCGATGTGATGCAGGAGTCAGCCCAGGCCGCGCTGAGCTACATACGATCCCGTGCTCAGCACCTTGGCCTGACACGGGATTTCTACCGACATGTCGATATTCATGTGCACGTGCCGGAAGGGGCGATCCCAAAGGATGGTCCGTCGGCGGGCATCACCATGGCTACAGGACTTGCGAGCGCGCTTACTAAGATCAAGGTTCGACGAGATATTGCAATGACCGGAGAAATCACGCTCCGCGGCAAAGTTTTGCCTATAGGGGGACTTAAGGAGAAGCTTCTAGCAGCACACCGGGCCGGTCTCTTTGAGGCGATTGTGCCCGAGGACAACAGAAAAGACCTGACCGATCTGCCGGAACTCCTCAAAAACACCATGAAGCTGCACTTTGTGAGCGAGATGGATCAGGTGCTGCAAATTGCGCTTGAGGGTAACTTACCGGAACTACAGGAAGAGACGCCCGTGGCTTTGGGAACGGTCATCCCACCGTCCGCAGGAGTCTCTCTGCCTAGTGCGCATCAATAACTGACCAATTTACACGGTAAAGGCCGAGCCTGCTGGGCTCGGCCTTTATTGACTCGCATTTCTTATACGGTGCGTCGTCCGGTGACAAAGTGCATGATTACCGATATGACAGCAAAGAGGATCAGCAGGTGAATCAGAAAGCTACTCACGTGAAAGACCAGGAAACCACCAAGCCAAAGGACCAGAAGAACAACTGCGAGTATGAGGAACATACAAGACCTACTTTCTGATGTTTGAAGTCGCGCATACCTGCGTGCAGGTACCCTAAACTAAGAGAGACAAAGGACGCACACCGTTGCTTGCCTCCAGTCAAATGAGCGAAACCGGCTGGAGTAGAAGAGGCGACAACCTGGGCCGCGATTACTGAACCGAAGACACGATCCGATACAAGCGAGCAAGTCACTCCATGTAGGCACACCGGTTTCTGCGGAGGGTAGATCGTCAGACGAGCCCCCCGCAATGGAGGGAATTAGCATGACCTCGTCGCCATCCTGAAAGGTGTACGTTTCTCCCCCAAGGAAGCGTATGTCCTCGTCGTTGACATAGATGTTGATAAAGCGTCGCAACCTGCCAGAATCGTCCTTGATCTGAGTACCCAGTGCCGGGAACTGTTGATCAATCTCCGTAAGCAAAGATGGAAGGTTGGAAGCCGACGAGCCGAAGGCTTTCTTCCCCTCGGTGTGGCGTACGAAGGCCGTCGGCAGAGTGACCTTAATTGCCATAGGCACTCCCTGCGGCGACTAGATCAGGCGATGTTGAGGGCCCGTCCAGCTCATGAAAGTAAGACTTAAAGTCCGCAAGGCGCGGCCGTATAGCGTGTGCTTGCATAAAGCATCCTGCAAGCGCGTCGGTGGTCTTGAGGCCGTTACCAGTGATCACCGAGACGGTGAGTTCATCCGGCGAGATGCGGCCTTGTGCATAGAGACGGGCGGTGACGGCCGTAGTGACGCCACCAGCCGTCTCCGTGAAGATGCCCTCAGTCTCAGCGAGCTCCTGGATGCCCGAGACAATCTCGATGTCGGAGACGTCTTCAGCGTAGCCTCCAGTGGACAGAATCATCTGCGCCGCAGCGGAGCCATCAGCGGGGTTACCGATCGCGAGGGAACGAGCGATAGTGTTGGGACGCTGCGGCTCGATGTAGTCGAGCCCAGCCTTGACGGCGACCGAGATGGGCGAGCAGCCGGTCGCCTGGGCGCCGAAGAAGCGGACGAGCTTGTCCTCTACGAGGCCAAGTGCGACAAGTTCGTTGAAGGCTTTACGAATTTTACGAATAACGGAGCCGCCAGCCATGGGACTAACGACGTTATCCGGCAGGCGCCAGCCGAGTTGCTCAGCGATCTCATAGCCGACGGTCTTCGAGCCTTCAGCGTAGTAGGGGCGAAGATTGACATTCACAAAACCCCAGTTGTACTCACCCGCGATCTGGGTGCAGAGGCGATTTACCTGATCATAGTTGCCGTCCACGCGAACGAGACGCGCGCCGTAGATCTGAGTTGCGAGAATCTTGGCGGGCTCGAGATCGGAGGGGACGAGGATAACGGCTTTCAGCCCCAGGCGCGCAGCCTGGGCGGCAACGGAGTTCGCGAGATTGCCGGTCGACGAGCAGCCCACGGTGGTGAAATCGAAGCGCTGGGCATTAGCAAGGGCGACGGCGACCACGCGGTCCTTGAAGCTGAGGGTTGGAAAGCAAACGGAGTCATTCTTGATGTAGAGGTTGTGTGCGCCGATGCGCCTCCCCAGATTCTTCGCGCGGACCGTAGGGGTGAAGCCGACAGGGAGGTCTGGGCGGAACTCTTCGGGTACGGGGAGTAGCGCGGCATAGCGCCAAATGCTGATTGGACCGGCCGAGATATTAGCGCGGTTGAAGGTGGATCGGGCAGCTTCAAGATCGTACGTCAGTTCGAGGGGGGCCAGGCAGTCGTCGCAGGCAGAAAGTGGCTGGTTTCCGTAAAGCTTGCCACACTCATTACATTTCAACTGGTACGCCGTACAGGAATAGGCCATCGCACTCTTCTCCGAGGGAGAGGGGTGTGGCTGGCTGGGACGTACTCTCTGTTGGGAATGCCGCAATGGCTAGGAAGAAGAAATGCGGGGTTGCAGGCCCGATTGCCGGGACTGCGTGCTCCGAAATCTCATGTTCCCTGTTTCCAGGAGAGAGTTGACACCGGTACGCCTTTGTTCTGTCCGGTTGTCGTGGCGTCTCAGGGCTCGTCCCTCAACCACTCTGCATGAAATTCAAATCTGCATAAGCAGACTGGAATAGATCACTTATAGCACGGGCCAAATCGCGCTGCAACTTACGGCGAGTGCGCACTGAGTTCAGGCCCTGCAGTCGCTTCGACATCAATGCATAATTGAGATCAGAGTGTACTGATCGGAAGAGGATGGGGCGGTTCGCTTCTTAAGTAAGCTCCGCGAATCGAGATAAGAAAGCTAGCTAGTGCAGGGAGACGACGCGGCGAACGCCTTTGACGAACGCCCCGGGGTCGAATTCCGTGCAGAGGATCTCGTCAGGGCAATCAGTCAAGTTCGCGACGCGCCAGTTACACACGAAGGCGACCTTCTGGGCGCGCTGCGCGGTCTTTACCTCCGAACAGATGTGCTCGGCCTCTGCAATACCTTTTTCGCCTTCGACATCCACAAGAACCAGGTCGTACGCGCGACCGCCAAACATGGTGAGAGCGCTCGATCCATCAAGGGTGGAGTCGACGTGAAAGCCGGAGATCCGCAGGATCTCGTCTCGGAGAGGACGTAACATCTCACGTCGGCAGACGTGAAGGATAGCCGGTGCAGAGTTAGGGACAGAAGTCATCATGATCTCGACGCGCTACGTTCCTTGTGAGACGCGGAACGCGTACGACCCTCAGTCAAGCGGCCCATTCCCACTTCGTCAACGCCAAATCTAATAAGACCTACTGTACGGGACAACCGCCTCATAGGCAAGCAACCTTCATTGCTACAAGAGCATCATGCACGTGCTATACGACAAAGTATTTGGCCTGTGGATGGTGCACGACCAGGGCGTTAGTGCTCTGTTCGGGCTCGAGGTGATAGCCCTCGGTGATGCGAACACCGATGTTCTCCTCCGGCCTGAGCAGGTCGAAGATCTTGGTCTGGTCTTCGAGATTGGGACAGGCCGGATAGCCGAAAGAGTAGCGGGAGCCGCGGTACTTCTGGTGGAAGAGATCGCGGACCTCCGTTGCATCTTCGTTGGCAATGCCGAGTTCGAGGCGCATCTGGCGGTGCATGTATTCGGCGAGAGCCTCAGCGGTCTCGACGGAGAGGCCGTGCAGGTAGAGATAGCGGGTGAAGTCGCCGGCCTCAAACAGCCGCTGGGTCACGGTCGAGGCGATGCTGCCGATCGTAACGACGGAGAACCCGATGACATCCATGCGGCCGGTCGATTTGGGACTGAAGAAATCGGCGATCGAGAGCAGGCGGCCTTCGCGCTGGCGGGGAAAGGTGATGCGGGAGAGTTCCCGGTCGGGCGTCGTGGAGGCATCGGCAGGGTTGTAGCCGGAGGGATCATAGACAACCACGTCGTTGCCGTCGGACTGCGCGGGGAACCAGCCGTAGACGGTCTTAGGCTCGAACCAGCGCTCGCATTTCACCTCGGCCGAGAGCTCATTGAGAATGGGACGGTACTTCTCTTCGACAAGCCGGATGTAGTCGGTGGCGGAGGCGGTCTTGAGCTGCCACTGATTTTTGAAGAGAGCTGTCTCATTGATAAAGCCGTACAGCGTATCAAGGTCGAAGTCCTTGCAGACCTTGACGCCGAAGAAGGGCGGCTGGGGAATCTCCGGCACGTCATGAACGATGGCGGAGCGCTGAGTGCTGGTGCTGGCGGGAAGCGGCTGGATGTCGCCGCCGGGGCGGATGAAGGTCTTCACGGTGGCCCCGTCCGAAAGGCGCTTCTCGCGAACGGCCACATCGGCGTCGGTCAGATCGCTCATGACGTGGAGGCCTGCAAAGGCGTCTTCCGCATAGAAGACTGAGGCGGAGTACTCGCGGCGGAGGTCATCTTCGACGTACTTGCGGGTGAGCGCGGCGCCGCCGCAGATGACGGGGATCTTCGAGTCGATACGCTGCAGATCCTGAACAACATACTTCATTTCGAGGGTGGATTTGACAAGCAGACCGGAGAGGCCGATGGCGTCTGCGTTGTGCAAATGCGCGGCGTTGATGATGAGATCGGAGGGCTGCTTTATGCCGAGGTTGACCACCTTATAACCATTGTTTGAGAGGATGATGTCGACAAGGTTCTTGCCGATATCGTGGACGTCCCCTTTGACGGTGGCGAGCACGATCGTGCCGCGCTGGTTTGAGTCTGACTTCTCCATCTTGGGCTCGAGATAGGCGACGGCAGCCTTCATGGTTGCTGCGGAGTCGAGCACCGATGGAAGCTGCATCTTACGTGCACCGAACAGTTCGCCGACAGTCTTCATCCCGTCAAGCAGGACGGTGTTGATGAGGTCGAGAGGTGTGTAACGGATGAGGGCGGATTCGAGGATCTGCTCGAGTGACTGCTTGCGATCGTCACGGCCGAGGCCTCGTTCGCCGTTGATGATCAGGTGCTTGAGCTTCTCCTCGTCGGACATCGAGTCCGTGACGACGGCTGCTTCTTCGTCCTGGCCGGCGACTTTACTCAGGCCGGTAAAGTACTGCATATACATCTGTAACGGATCCTGTTCCGTTTCGACGTTACGGAAGATGAGGTTGCGGGCAAGCTCGACCTCCTGCTCGGGAATCTTGTAGAGCGGGTAGATCTTGGAGTAGTTGACGATGGCGGAGTCGAGGCCACGGTCGACGGCCTCCTTAAGAAAGACGGAATTAAGTACGCGTCGAGCATAGGCGTTGAGCCCGAACGAGATGTTGGAGACGCCAAGGATGGTCTTGCAGTCGGGGAGTTCAAGGCGGATGCGGCGGACGGCTTCCAAGGTTTCGATGCCTGCCGTCCTGTAGTCTTCCTGGCCAGTAGAGATGGGCAGGGTAAGGGGATCGAAGATCAGGTCCTGCGCACGGAGGCCGTACTTCTCGGTCGCGAGTTTGTGGATGCGGTGCGCGATCGCAACCTTCTTGTCAGCGGTGAGGGCCATGCCGTCTTCGTCGATGGTGAGGGCGATGACGGCCGCGCCGTAGCGGCGGGCCATGGGCAGCACCTTCGACGTGCGCTTCTCGCCGTCCTCCAGGTTGATGGAGTTGATGATGCTTTTGCCGGGGATGCGCTTGAGAGCTTCCTCGATGACGTCGGCCTCAGTGGAGTCTATGAGGATGGGCGCGGGGACGCGGGTGGCGATCTTCTCGAGAACACCATTCATGTAGGCCTTCTCGTCCTCGCCGACGACGGCACAGCAGAGGTCGAGCATCTGCGAGCCCTCGGCTATAAGGCGTTTGGCCATCGTGAAGATGCCGTCGTAGTCGCCGGAGCGTACCATCTCGCGAAAGCCGGCGTTACGGGTGGTGGTATTCATCTCTTCGGCGACAATGGCGGGCTGACCATCAACTTCAAGCAGGACGGAGGAGAAGGCGCTGGCGGCAATCGACTGGATACGCGGCTCGCGCGGGGCAGGCTTAACGCTTGTAACCGCTTCGGCTACAAGCCGGATGTGCTCAGGCGTGGTTCCGCAGCAGCCTCCGACAACCTGCACGCCGTACTCGGAGACGAAGCGGCGGTGATAGTCGGCGAGTTCGGCAGGGCTAAGCCCGTAGTGTGCACGGCCACCTACATTTTGCGGGAGGCCGGCGTTGGGAAGCACGCTGACGGGCATGGTGGCGTTAAGGCAGAGGAACCGGACGGCGTCGTTCATCTCCTTAGGGCCGGTAGCGCAGTTCAGGCCGATGATATTGGGCCGGAAGCATTCCAGTACGGCAAGCGCAGCTCCTATTTCAGAACCGAGCAGCATGGTGCCGGTTGCCTCCATGGTGATCTGCATCTGGATGGGCACGGTGACGCCGAGGTTGTACATGGCGTCGTGGCAGGCAGCAAGCGCGATCTTTGCTTGGAGCAGGTCCTGCGAGGTTTCGATGAGGAGGACGTCCACCCCCCCTTCGATCAGGGCCTCGGCCTGCTCCACGTAGGTGGCGAGCATGGCGTCGTAGCTTATGTGGCCGAGCGAGGGGAGCTTGGTAGTGGGGCCGATCGAGCCGGCGACGAAGCGGGGGCGGGTGGGGGTGGAGAACTCGTTGGCGGCATCGCGGGCGAGGCGGGCGGCGGCGAGGTTGAGCTCGCGGGCACGGTGGGGGATGCCGAACTCCTGGAGCACCAGGGAGGAGGCGCCGAAGGAGTCGGTCTCGATGACGTCGGCGCCGGCCTTGAGGTAGGAGGTGTGGATCTCGCGGATGACGTCCGGGCGCGTGACGACGAGGATCTCCGAGCAGTTCTCGAGGCCGGCGTAGTCACCATCGACGGTGAGGTTGTAGTTCTGGATGCTGGTGCCCATGGCACCGTCGTACACGATCACGCGCTGCTTGAGAGTCTCGAGGAAGGTCGACATAGCCACTATCCAGATTACCGTGATTCGCGGCACGAGGCCGAATGGATGGGCGCCGGCGGCTTAGGAGAGGACTTCGGCGAGGTCTTTTTCGGAGCGGGGTTCGAGGGGGAGGGCGGGGAGGATGGGGACGAGCATGTCCTCCTTGCGCATGACCAGGTTGGTGGCGTTGAGGGAGGCGAGCTCGAAGCCGTGGCCGTGGGTGATGGCGTCGGTGGGGCAGGCTTCGACGCAGTAGCCGCAGAAGATGCAGCGGTTGTAGTCGATGTTGTAGACCTTGGCGTAGCGCTCCGCGGAGG
>JAABUO010001302.1_pt1 | contig 33456 bp, 22 predicted proteins | sample 5559291 | NCBI WGS metagenome assembly JAABUO01 (sample SAMN10711878, study PRJNA513372) | rock metagenome | isolation source: Antarctica rocks | place: Antarctica: Victoria Land, Finger Mt sud | reverse complement strand
GGCGTTGGTGCCGGAGGTGGTGTGTTGGGAGTCTTGAGCGAGTGGGGTGGGGGTGAGGGTAGGCTCCTGTTCAGCGATGAGGATGATGGGGGAGAGGTCGTTGGTTGGTTTGGATTTTTCGACCTGCTGGGGGGTTTCGGTGCTTAGTTTGGTGAAACTGTAGACTTTAGAGAGTTTGGGGGGATTGGTGCTGTATCTCGTACTTGGGAGGAAGATGGTCTCGTGGGTATCTTCTTGTTGGTCGATGGGCTTCGCATCTGGCAACACTGCGGGACTTGTTGCTGATCGACGAGCCTTTAGGCGTTCCAAATCTCGAAATTTCAAGGCTTTGGTAGATCGTGTTCTGTGGTTCTGTCGTTGCTCCAGCCCTATGGCGCTCATGGGTTGGAGAAGCAGATCATTGGGAGGTAGTAAGGGGCTAGAACTTTTGGGCTCTTCCATTGTGGGTATTTGGGAGGGTTCTTGCTTGGTTCCTGAACCTATATCCTTCCGAGGAGACGAGGAAAGACCCCTGCTTGCGACTGTGCTGGGAGGTAGGTATCCATACCGCCTGGCTGGCGATTTAGGTGGAATCTTCTTTGGTGAGTTTCCCGGTCCCGACTCGAGGCTTATTCGGTCCTGAGCTGAGTCCGTCGATCCACGTTGCACAGTAGTACCACCGTCACGAACCTCAGGCAAAGATGGTAAAGCCCTTGTTGGTGCTGGTCCGGGCTTAGGTGGCTTAATGGAGCCGTTGTAATACCCTGCCGCAGCCTGCGCTTGAATGACTTCTGCACTCTGGGCTTCCAAGACAATAGCCGACTCGGCGTCCGATTGACCATCCTCAATAGTAGATTCGTTGCCCGAGAGCATCGAGGGCGTCTTGGAGTGGCCACCAAGCATTGGAGATACGGCCATCTCTAGGCTGTATTTCTGCCTTGACCGCCTCGGTGTTTTGGGTGGAGACGCGTGTAATCGTACCTGGCTTCTGATTGGCACCAGGTCTGAGTTCTCCAAAATCGATGCTTGTGTTCCGTTTACGTTGAGCGTACAGCTCGTATGAGTAGGTGAGACATGACGATGTGTCCAAGATGGGGCGTCATGAGGTACTTTTAAGACGGGACTTTGTTGTTTTACGACGCTGCTGGATTGGGTGTCTGACGGTGTCCTCAATCTGCTAGATGCAAAGTCCCGTACACGAGGCCCAGGGCCGGACTTCAGGGTAGAAGACGGTGGATAAGAGATTTTGCTCCTTGTCTTGGTCTCGGCTTCTTGCGGTAGTTCTGTTTCACCGCCTCCTAATAGTTCAGGAGGCCATTCCTTTGATATATCAATATCATAGTCATTGACAATGTCCAATTGCGGCGCTGGATCAGCCGATTTCTCGATAAACACAACTGGCTGTTCTGTCATGTTGCTATTTGATGTATCTCCTGTCGTCGAAGATGCTGGCTGTTTGCGACAGTTGATCTGGTAAGTCGATGAATTGCCAACTTCATACATTTGTTTATCGTCCAGACCAATTTGGGAGTACTTCCGGCCTTCGATTGTCATTCGATCCTTGGCAACGGATGGCGGAGGTGAAGGATGGCATATTAGTGGCCTAGAAGAGCGATGTCTGGGCTTGAACAGCATGTTTAGAATTTGTTTCTTACGCTTTGAATTTGTCCTAGAAAGCGCTGCCGTTGACTCAAGTGGAGGCTGCTCTTGCTGAAGAAATTCTCGAATATCTCTCTGAAGTCCGTTATCATAAAACTCGCGGACTTCGACCCCATTCGCATTGCGTGGACAGCCTGGGCTGCGTAGGTGAAGATTCTTCTTGGTGGTTGGCGCAAAGTGGTAGCTTTTAAAATCTTCAGAAAGTACTATTGGGCCGGAACAATAGCTATGGCCCATCTTCTTATCTTGTAGTACATGTAATTAGTTTTAACGACTGTAAATCATGTGTGTTTGCAAGTTCAAGGGACGGATGCAGACATATCAAGGGGGTTTCGCAATGGCCAAGGGGGAAGCAGCGTGACTTGATTCGCAAGGGATACTATTGGCAACTGTACCGTTGTACTCCATAGAGCATACCCAAAAGCATTGCCCTTCATCAAGAAAACACCAAAGAGGTTAGCATAAAAGAAACGTCGAGGCCATTCTCCGCATTCTCAACAATTTTCCAACGCATCCTGCTCAATTGAACGTTGAAAGCCAATAGGACGGTTAGGAAATCATTCAATATTTGATGTTCAAGAAGTGAGACAGCTGTCTCAAATGTACAAAGTATTGGAGCCCTCCTTACTTGCAGGTGTCTTCAAACGGAAAGCGCACGGTACAACCCTAACCCTAAGTTTATCTTAACCCCGACTCTAGTCTAGTCAGTCCTTCGATCTTCAACGTCACTCAGGTACATACTCCATCGAGCCCGTGGATGGTGCTTTCCATTAGGCTTTCCACCTTAGCTTTCAACTACAGCTTAGGATGGCACCACTGAATTGCTGTCACTTTCCTTTCGAACGACCTGTACTCGTACCTATTGCAGGTTGCCAGTTATGGCACCTCAGCCATGGATCTTTATATCCCCCTCCTCTTGCGGCATTGGCCTCCAACTCACCAGACGCCTGCTAAAAACAACAAATCTGCCCGTGATTGCAACTGCACGAACTGATCTCTCAGGCACGAAAGAGCGCATTCTCAACAGCCTTGACGTAGATAAAGAAAGACTGGAAGTACTCAGAGTCGACGTCACTGGTATACCTCCCCCCACGCAAAAGCCCGCAGTAACTCACCTTACAAACCCCTAGACGAATCTACCATCTCCGCCGCCGCCGCCCACTGCAGATACCGCTTCCCCACCCCTTCCAACTACCTCCGCCTCGCATTCTGCCTTCCCGGCATCCTTCACCCTGAAAAATCCCCTTCTCAAATCACCTACGAGAATGCCCTCCAAACTTTCCAAATAAACACCCTCGGGCCCCTCTTTCTTCTGAAACATTTCTCCGCCTTCCTCCCCCGCCGCTCCACCTCGCTCTCCCCACTCCCCCACTTTCCCCGCTCCGCCGTCTTCGCCCTCATGTCCGCGCGCGTCGGCTCAATCTCCGACAACCGCGCCGGCGGCTGGTACAGCTACCGCGCGAGCAAAGCGGGAGTAAACCAGCTAGCGAAGAGCTTAGATATTCATTTGCAGAACACGGCGGGGGAAAAGGCGATGAGTGTGGCGTTGCATCCTGGGACTGTGAAGACGGGGCTGAGTGAGGCGTTCTGGGCGAGTACGCCGAAGGAGAAGTTGTTTAGTGCAGAGTTTACGGCGGAGAGGCTGTGTAGCGTGGTTGAGGGGTTGGGACAGGAGGACCGGGGGAAGTGTTGGGATTGGAAGGGGGAGGAGATATTGCCTTGAAGGAGGGGATCTTGGGGAGATGGTATCACTTTGGTGGATTGGGCTGAATTGGACTTGGCGCTCGATGGCTGGTACATCGAAATATAAGTTGGCATGAATTCAATGAAACATGAAAAGCTCAATCCATGCTTCTCAAATCCTAGTAAGAGACAGCGCTGGAAGCTGGAAGCTGGCAGGAAGGGACCAATAGAGCTTTATGTATTGAGAAATCAGCTGGCTCGGAGATTACTCGGAGGCTCCGGTTAAAGGATGTGGTAAGTGAGTGCCTTGACAAGAGAAACCTGTCTGAGGGATATGGACAGTACTGTATAGAATTCCGCCAAAACTAGGACTTGTCGCCACAGACAGCCTTTTACTCAACTCGGAAGGATGGGGCGATGACATAGTCATTCAACGTAGTGTACTCAATAGGGAAGCACGGAGTCCGTTGATGCAAGTTTAGTGATAGTGAAATAAGATTGGAGTACTCCGCTCCTTGGTTGAGATAGTTGATGTTTAATTCAATGAAAGGTAGGTTCCTTGGCAAGAAATAAAGTTCTATGAACGATAATCAAGGAAACATCTATCTATTTCCAAAGGCTGGCTCAGGGCCTCCGACCAGCATGGCGATCAAAAGATGTTCCTCTGTTGAATATGACGGACCTTGAAAGCGTAGAGTGAACCATTGATTCTACCAGAAATGTCACGCTAATGCAATCAATCCATGAGGAGTGTCGTTGCAGAAGTCTCAGGACGCCTCCCCGATGCAAGCCAGACCGTGCGGGTAATGCATAACAAAATACGCCTAAGAATGCTTAAACGCTCTGAAAACGCAAACGAAAGATCACAGGAACCGAACTCTAGCCCGAGAATATTCCACCATCATCACCTCTTCCTCTTCGGCATGATAAACGGATTCACATCCTTCTTCTTCATACTTGGCGGTCTCACCGGTTTAGGCGGCCAGGCCGGCGGCGGCAAGGGTCTCCTCGACGAAGGAGGTTCCGATGAGGAAGCCTCGCTTCTGTTCCTATCCTTTCCATTAGAGCTATCCGAGGGTTTGCGGCCGTTTCTTTCTGCGGCTGAGCCAGTGGGATTGTTTGACGAAGGCACTTCTGAGAAATTTGCGGGGTGTCTAGATTGAGGAGGTGGATGAGAATTACTTTCATTGAGGATAGGGGAGCGAAGCGGGATACGGTGGCTATGCCCAGCTGGGGCTTTGAGAATGGTGGAGGCGGGGTTGTTGTCGAGTGATTGATTGCTCTGTGGAGTTTTCAGTATGGGAATTTTCATCTATGTAAGATACTGTGATCATAGCTTACCAGGCTTACTTGACCCGTTGTGTTGGATAATCGAGGTCCTTTCGGCGCTTTCGCAGGAGGTGACGGTTCTCGCTTCCTCTTCGAGGCGTGGGACTGAGATTCCTTGGACCTAGCATCACCGGTCGGTGGTGGACTATCAGGCGTAGTACGTATAGTTGGTACGGATTTAGCATGATCCCCAAGCTGTTTCTTGGCCTGTATCCCAGGCATCCGTTGCAGAGCACGCTTATGATCTGCCTCCATTCTTCCTAACATTTCCTTAGCTCGTTTTGAAATAGATTGGGTGCTTGTACAAGTCTTAGCAGAGTGCCCCATCCCGCCGCATTCCAGGCATTTTTCAGCAGTGCAGGACATTTTCCGATGGTCGGGACTTCCACATCGGAAACAGGAGTCCTGGCTTATTAGCTTCGCATCGACATTGTCACACAACGATGTCATATGCTCGAAATTGCCACATATTTGGCAATTGGCGTTAGGATTTAAGCCGTTAGAGCCACCAGATGGCTCGTGAACGAGAGGTCTCGACTCTTGTTTATATTTCCCCGAAGGTGCCTCAACCTTTAGCGGCCCAATTGCAGATAATTCCAAGGAAATTTCACTAACCGTGGAGTGTTTGGTTATGAAGCTGCTAAGGATTGGTGCATCCCACATATCAATGTCAGTATTTGCCATGGCTGACTTTAACGAGCCTTTGCCTGCAGAATTCAAACTCATATTCAAAAGAGGCTGCTTCAGCAATCCGAGGATATCACCACTAGTGTAGCAATTTCGTGTTCTAGCATCTTGGATCATTTGACCCCAGTACTCACCTTGCATTAGAGAATGGGCGTTCCCCAAGACCCACAGAGAAGACTTGGCACGAGTGATACCGACGTTCATCCGCCGAATGTCAGACAGGAATCCAATTGTTCTTGACATCGAAGCTCGGACACACGAGAAGATGATGATTTCACTTTCTCTCCCTTGAAACGCGTCAGTCGTATTAAACTCTACTTTCGCCAGTATAGAATCGCCGTAAGACATAGCGAAGCGAGACCGAAGCTCTCGCAGCTGACTTTTGTATGGAGTGATTATTCCAATTTTGTTAGTGAAATCGTAGCCCTTGCAATCTGTGACCAGGCGATCGAAAAGCTTCAGAGCTACATTGATCTCTGCAATATTGATCAGAGAGTGCCCTCGTGGAGCGCTCTGATGTGTGCCTTGGACATCAAAGAAGCGGTACGGTCCAAGGATCCCACTTTGATGCCAAGGTTGAACCCTCAACTGGGCCATGTCGGGACCGTTGAGGAGCTTCCCATCATAAAACGCTTTGCTTGGAAAAAGGCTTATTTCCGGATGCATTCGGTATTGAGTGTCGAGGAGATGAACGTCATCCGGGTGATTGGCTTGCATTCGAACAAACAAGCTTTGCTCATACTGGAATCGAGCAGCTTCTCTAGAGAGTACTGTTGGGGGTAGTTGTTTAGGGTCCCCTACCAGTATACATTTGGAACAACCGTATTTGAGAGGAATTAGAGCGCTAAGTTCTATCGACTGAGCTGCTTCATCAATGATAACGGTTTCGAACTCGATGTTGAGGTTCTGGAACATTTCGTGGCCACTACCACTGAGCGTAGCACAGATCACATGAGCATTATCCAGAATGTCCTGCTGGATTTTGCGTCGGCTTATCTCGGCATCTCTGGCGACTATGTCACCACTGTCGCGTACAGCATCAATCTTGTTACTGAGCTGCTGCTTCTTCCTCTTTAAAAGTTCAAATTCTCGATTCTGTTCAGGAGTGACAGTCTTTCCACTAGCTTTGAGCTCATCAACTTTTGCGTGGAGGGCATTGAGTTCTTCACATGTGCTTTTGTGTGCCATCATGATTTGTTGGAGATCTTCCCCAGCGTTGGTCTTCTTTCCAGTCGCATAATTGAGCTTTGCGTTCACAAGCTCTTCAAGTGTTACATCCACAACTTTAGCATTGATAGCGTCGCTTCGGCCGAGACGAACCACCGAAAGCTTGTTGAATCCGCCATGCAGAGTCTTCACGCCTTGCTTGAATCTCATCACCAGTTCGTCTACCGCAGCATTACTGGGTGCACAGACAAGAAGCTTTTTCGTGGCCGGAGCCTTAGTGGTGGGCTGAGCAGTCTGGGGGCGAGCAATAGCTACGCCTTTGTCACCGAAATTACCAGTCATTAGTGCACCTACGATAGCGACAATGGTCTTTGTTTTTCCTGAACCGGGTGGGCCTTGAATAAGAGTAAAAGCATCATTGTCAATTGCAGATCTGATGGCTCTCGCTTGTGCTGTGTTGATCTTGTAATTGGTGACTAGCGAGTCCAGCTGCTTCTCCGTATACTTGAGCAGTGGCGATGGCTTCGCTTTGATTATCTCATCGCAAAGATCAAAATACTTCAGGCCTTGCAGTGCGCCATACTCTCTCTCCAATGGAGTTATCGACGAGATTTTGATCCCGTGTAGCGTAGCATTCGGCACCACGGAAGGCAACAGAGGATTGCCGGTATTGAGTCTATAAGCTATTTCCATTGATGCCTTCTTGCGAGTGATTTTGAATACCCGCGCAAGACAATGCGGCTGGTTTGGTTGTGTGGCAGGTGACTCACCCTTAGACATCAAAACGATATCTGCTTCGCTGATGCCAACGTCCTTACCCTCGCCTATTGGCATGGTTGTACTTACTTCGATAAAGGAGTCGACGCTCATGCGATTAGCGACCTTGATAGCAAAAGACCGAAAATTACCTTCTTCTTTTGACTTGAGAAAACCTTGCCAAGCCTCTAAAACAAGGAGAGGCTCGAAAACGTTCTGGTAATCAAGTGGATTACGGAAGATATTCGTCACTAAGCTATAATCGTCTCGATCCGATCCTGGCGGAGATTCACCGTTGTGGAAGAAATCCCAGCCAAGTAATGTCCGGTGAAGAGAGGTAAGATCAGGGGCTAATCGTGCGCGCATGTCTTTGGCAGACCTGATCTGCCGTGTCTTTTTGACAGGACCTTGATCCTTGAATTGCTTTAATTTGTTCGCATAATAATCTTTGACTGCATCAGACACCTTCGAAACCTTGCAATCATTACTAAAGAGTTCATGATCAAGATCGTCTCCAGAATTAGACTCGGAATCTGAAGAGACCATCATGCCGGAACCTTTTGGAGGATGATCTTTGCCGAGTACGCCAATACTGCTCAGTGCCAGATTCTCCTGCGCGACCGCTTTGCTTTTCTTGACTTTAAGGATTTCTTCGGCATCGCGTTTTTTCTTAGCCTCCCTTTCCTTTTCTCGTTTTTCGCGGAAGCTTGCACGTTCATCGGCAATTTGAGCCTCTGTCTTTCCCCCTTTCACAACATGTAACTCACGTTTCGAGGACTCACGCGCTCGCTCTCCCTGTTGTCTCTTCAGCAGTTCCACCGACCGGCCAACGACGAGGATGTCCTTATCAAAGTCCGAAGTTTCTCCAAACTCATCTTCATCGGAGATCTCGATCGTATGCGGAGAAGACTTGGCTTTAGCGGTCCATGCTACTAAGTCAATTGTCCCAGACTTTGCGCTCCGCTTCTTCCCGGTGATTGAGATAGAATTTCGGCTTGGATGAGCGGGTGTTGTGGCCCCTGAATGTTCTCGCGATCTTTCATCGGATAGCTCGGTTTCCGGGTCTATAATTGTAATTGGACGGCCGAGGTTTGCCTCGAGGGCTCTCGCCAGTTCAGCTTTCTCCTGCAACGACAAAACCGTTCGTCCTTGAGAAGTACCTTGAACCACATTCTCGAGGAATTTGCACGATGTCTCAACCAGAGTCATCCCACGGTCGCTGAGGCGATTCAAGACTTTCTTGGTCAACTTGACTGAAGTCTCTGCGAGAAAATGGTCACGGAGCCTCAACCATTTAACCATTGCTTCCATAGTCCTAGCCGGATGCTTCAACAACTCTTTACTGCCGAAAGGGCTGTCAGGATTAGTAGTTCCGTCTTGTTTGATTTGTACGGTCGAATCTATAGCACTAGCAAAGATGCTATATTGATCGAAGAACCTTTCCGAAAATTGCATAATATCCCTGCAGAATTCTTTCATGACACTGGCATCTGTCGCTCGGGTCCGACTCCATTCCTCGGTCATCTCATAGATTACTCGCAGAGCCTCCCATTGATGTTGCCAGAAGTTCTCGACAGCGTGAATCTCGGAAAGTCCAGAAAGTGTACGCGTACGAAGTAGACCACTCTGTGAGTCACAGAGGATGTCAATAACGTCGCTACTTGTTTTAAGCATCCGTGGACAGGAAGCATAAGTTCTGTTCTGAGCGATTCGACGAATAGACCAAGATATGCCATTTAGCGTTGTTTCGAAGAAGTGGTGCAGTAGATGCCCGATTGCTTCTTTTCGCGCCGATTCCAAGCTGATACTCTTGATGAGATTAACCCCTGCCTCATATGTGCTAGCATCAGGCGAGAACAACGAGGCAACGAGCGCAACAGCTGTCTCCGGGTGCCTGAATAGCTTGTCCAGATCGTTCGGGTCAAAGTCGTTGATTCGCTCTAGCATCTGGCATACCAAGTGCGTAAGATGCCCGAAAGTAACGTTGAATTGACTTTTCTCTTTTGGGTACCTCTCTTCGGCACCTGTCTTGAACCTTTCGATTCCTGTTAATCCGTTGACACCGGTCAAAGCTGCCCTAGCCACGACAACATTTCCACGATCGAGATGATTGACTACTGCATCCCAAATGGCGGGAGAGTAAGAGCAAAATCCAGACGGTAGTTCTTTGTTCTGTCTAAGAGCCTCTTGGTCCGTTCTCAAGTACTTGCATTCCAATGCTAGAGCAACTTTTACGACTCTCATGCATGAATCTTCAAGCTCCAGCCGAAAATTATCGGTAGCGGGTAGGGAAGGTATGGCCAAAATACGTTTTATGTATGTCCCCGCCACTCCTAAAGTTTCAGCTGCCACTACTCGTCCCACAGCCTTGAAATACGTGTCCTCCTTGTTGCAGTTGGCCAACGCCCAATTAAGTACACCGAGGCCGATTCGGTAGCACTCAATTTTGCTGAAGATGGGAAACCTATTTGTTTGTAATCGATCCAGTAGCTGAAACGTAAGTGAGCGGCATGCTTGCGCCTGGTGTGCAGTGTGCAGGGATGCCATGAAAGGTTTGATCCACGACAGCATGTCCTTGAGAGAGGATGTATCATAACTGTCGTCGTCCGTGGCTTCCTGTAAAAACCTATCGGATTGCGGATTGTTGAAGACTTGTTCGATTACGGTTGTGGGCGAGATGGCGCCCATAGCGTCCCAATAATCCTTTGGCGCAACTTCGAGAAGCCGTTGAAGGCTTTGAAGCAAGAACCTCAGCGCAGGAGTATCATACTGCAAATGCTCTAAGGAAAGTCTGAAAAGGTCGACATCCATGGCTCGCACGGAGTGTGTTATGAGATCGCCGTCAAGTTTCTCAATTATTAGTCTTACACCACACCACAGCCGCTGAATCAAAGTCAGATCCGTAATGAGATCTGATGACAATTTGAGTGTCTGCAATAGTGAATCCCGTACTGCAAAGTCGAACTCCTCTTTTGTGAGCGGTTTTCTATATTTGGACCAAGTGTGCATAGCCCAGATGCATCTGGAATTATTGTGACCGAAAAGAAAGCTCGTGACTGCAGGTACGTAATGTGCCACCGCAAGTCTTTTGTTTGTTTGGACTAATGCGAGCGGTTCCTCGAGGTGCTGCTCGATAAGATCATCACGTGCAAGGAAAGATTGGCATGTAAGAGCTTCAAATAACGAAAGCTGGTCAGATAGCTCAAGGACATCTCTGCCTCTGCCTCGGGCTTCTGTAGCTTTCAACGTCTGAGATGCATTATCCAAACCGCGTGTGATCCGTTTTATGTCCTCATCATCAATAATTTTGAAGAAAGCAGACACATCTTCCTCGTCGTAATCACTATATTGGTCAGCACTGGGGCCTTTGGGGATTCTTGATTCAATCCGGACAGACTCACTGCCTCATTTTCTCGATTTTCTGGTGTTTGGACTTGTAGTAATCCACTATGCAGGTATCGCATTTGCCTAATTGCGAGCTGATCTGTGTTCTCAAGTATTCCTGATGCGGAAGCACATCTTCACCGTCGTAGGCGAATAGTTTCAGGCATTCAAAAGCAAGATCCCGGCGATGCTCTACGGATACTGGGACCAAACCTTCTTTTTTTTCAAATTCATCATTCTCGCTTGACACCTCTTTTCCTCTAGATGTGAAAGAAGACGCATCGTACAGAGGGCAGAACCAGTGAAGCTCAGAGGGCAGGTCCTTGAGCTCACTTGCATAACATATGATTAGCATACGTTTCCCCGAATTCTATTACGATAGGCTTACCGAAGCTTCGACAAAATCTCCGTCATTGTTGTCACACAGGCCGTCACCTCAAGCCCTTTTCCCTCACGACTACACTTTCCCGAAGGGCAGTCTACTAAGCACTTGGAATATGATCTAGGTAACTCCCATCTGGCCAGTGAAAGTGCCTACTGGGGGATATGAAATTCTACGAGTGATTAATCTGGCTGTACGCGATGTACTGAAATGCTTGCCTGCAGCTGATGAGATACACACCAAACACCGCCCGAGACGTGGTGAAGTAGTTCCAGCGTCATATCAAAGCTAATATACTCATGAGGTAACTGGTAGTGAGGATTTTTTGTCCTGGCGTTTAATGGACTAATGTGACGCGAACGGAAATTCGATAGGAAAGAAAGAAGTGGACATATTAAGTTATTAAAACCTAGCGAACTAAAGTACTTTACTTACCTTACCTTACCTCTTCCGTACCTTACTAGATTAATGTGATGATTAAGGCGATTATCGCGGCTGCTTCATACCAGTTCGGACTAGTAGGGTCCCTGCGGCCACTAACCTTATGAGGTAAGGCTGTGGACTCAGTCACGCTTATTTAAGGTAGCCAATGAAGAGGGGAACGAGGCTTAGTGGGGCACCTAATTCGATTAGAGGCCTCAGGTTCCTGGTGGCTGCTTCATGACCAGCGAAAGGGATATGGAAGTCAGGGAAGCTACGTTGGGATCTAAATTGTTTCTAAATCTTTCGAGAAGAGCGCAGATACGAGGTGTTTATTGGATGAGATTAAACACAATGCTCAAATCAACTGCGTTGAAACTCAGATTCTGGTAGTATGGCCATCTCCAGGGTCCACACCTGTCTAAACCGCCATCCCAAAATTGATGACCCCAAGCAGTCAAAGTGAGCGTAACAGTCTTAACCGCACTATTGGCAGTGCAGCCAAGGCGAGACCAAGAATCTTTCCCACAAGCTACCCAGTCCTAAAGCACTCAAGTAAAAGTCAATAGACCTCTTTTTTCGATCCTGACGCCCTGCACTCGTACTCCATCTTAGCGAACACCCACCGCCAAAATGCAGAAAACTAACATAAGTCGCTAACATGACAGGAGATGGAGGTATCTAGTCGCTGGGTTTATGTACAATGAATAAGGAACGCATGGTATATGTGGTGCTATCGAAGGGATGAACAGCCATGCACCGGTCTTTGGGTTCGTGCTTGGGAATGGCTTGACTCAATCCTCGTCAGCAATGCTGCTGAGGTGAAGTCGTTGCTCGCCTCGTAGCTCGGTTTTATCTTGTCCATTGATTCTCGCATTCTGTCGAACGACGGCCTTGGTCTATCGAATGAAGGCCTCGGCCGCTCTAACGACGGCCGGGCTGGTCTTTCGAGCGAGGACCTGTGCCCAGTGTAGTCCGTTCCGTCACTACCATTGTGGCTGCGTGGATTGTAGGTCGTGTTGGTGGGAGCAAGCGATGGTGGATAGATCGGCCTCTGGCTTTCATCATCCGCCATAGGCTTCTTCACACCTATAGCTGGCTTCACCGGCTGAGAATCTTCTGACGATGCGGCGGAAGCCGTACCGGTCTTAGGCGGGACGTAAGCTTCAGAATTATCGAGGAACTTGAACTTGCCCAGCCTAATCTGTTCGCGTATAATATCTACATCCCGAGGCATGTAAATCTTCTGGAAAGCTTTGGCAGTAAATCGAGGTAGGAGGCAGATCAAGATCGTCAATAAAGTCAGCGTCCAGAAAGTGAGTTGACCGTAAACTTCAGGAGCAGCCTTGTAGAATTGGTAAGACGAGGAGAATGCCGTGTAGACACCCGTCCAAAACCATATCAGCAATATGCTGATGGCTACCAGAAGTAGCATTAGCCAATCCCATCTGAATGTGTTCAGTAAGATGTATATGTTGACTACCGCAATGGTGGCACAAGCAACGTAGACTCCGATGCGTTCTGTGTCGTTGACGGAGAGACCATTACTGGTCTCGGAGGTAGCCGGTGAAAATAGTAGGTATGGCATGTAGAAACAGATTAAAGACTGGTAGATTCCGTCCAGCATGTAGGCCCTGGGAGTGGTTAGCAAATAATATGGCTTGAGACTATACATACGTACCAGAATTTAAGCTGAGTCCACTCTTTACGCTCGATGCCACGTCGGTAAAGCTGCGGAACAGCCAATGACACCAAGTCAGAAACGTCTTGGTCAAGTATTCCCATAAAGATAACAGGCAGGGAGGTGAATGCCACATTCACTAGAAGGATGTAGGTGTAATCGAAAAGATAAGTGCCATCAAAGTCGTTGTAGAGCTGGTACCAGAACAAGGCAAATGTCCACACGATATTCTAGAAATCTTAGCCACCAATTTAGGACACGCAAAGGAATCGACATACTTTGTAGAAGAAGTTGGCTATCGTCTCTGCAAGCCTGCGATATGACCATCGGCCATGCACAAGTATCAATCGTTGCAAGAATCGGAATTGGCCAATGGCGTAATCCGAAGACATCACTGCTTGCCTGCCTTCCTCCCCAGCAATACCAACACCTACATCAGCTTCTTGAATCATTGCCACATCGTTAGCACCATCCCCTACTGATAGCGTCATCACGTCCAAGCTTGTTTTGACCATCTGCACCACCGCAGCTTTTTGGCTCGGGCTAACTCTACAGCAGAGAACAGCTTTACAGCTTTTGCAAAGCAGCAGGAATTTCTGGCGTAGCGTATCTTCCAGCACTAATTTGAGCGAATCACCATCGATAACGATAGCATGGGTAGGTCCCGGGGGTTCATGGTTTTTGCGAGCAGCGTGAAGCTCTTCGTCCGATCCCGTAATTCCAAATGATGCTAAATGCTTTTCAAGCTCGGCTTCGGCTGTCTCTAGCTTTTCGTCCTCGACTTTAAAGACTATCAGATCCATCTCGTTGCTAAGGAGATTGCACGAGAATCCAATGTTGATAGCCGTCTCCACCTTATCGCCAGTAAGCACCCAAAGTTTGATACCAGCATCTCCAAGCAATGCAATTGTATCTGGGACTCCGTCTTGTAGTCGATCCTCAATAGCCGTTCCGCCGAGGAGAGTAAGATCTCTTTCAATCGCATCTGAGACCTTCTCAAGCTTGTCTTCACGATCGACGATGGCCTCTGCAGCTAGATCATGCTCCTTGTTCCACAGTTGGTACTCGGTTGCGTTGAGCTCCTTGGATGCAATGCACAACGTCCTTAGCCCTTCGCGAGCAAACATCTCGAGGTGCTCAGCCGTTGACTTCCGCAGCAGCGGCTGTTCTCCTCGTTTCAAGCGAGAGTAGATGACACTATCGGCGCCTTTACAAAAGATGATTATTTTACCGTTTGGCATTCGAATTATGGCGCTCATGCGTTTCCTCGATGAGTTGAACTCTAGAGTATTGAGCACTTTGTATTCTCGATCTTCACCCATGATATTCAGAATGATATCATCGTTGGATCTGCCCAGAACAGTGAAGCCACAGTCACGAGCCGTTGCTACCAAAGCCGCCTCATCAGGCGATTGCGCCTTGAACTCGATCTTCGGCGGATCGCCCGGAGTCCTCTCAGTAATCACTGTGTGGCATAGGGCAAGGGCAAGCATAAAACTCTCGTTCGCCAACTTCTGCTCTTCACCCGAGACTCCCTCAAGGTCATTGACAAAGTCCGGCGCGACAAATGTGAGTTCGTCGTCATGAAGATAGGGGTTTGCATGCAGTTTTCGTAGATTTTCCAACATTTTAACACGATCCTCAGCGATCTGTTTATGAGCTTTGGGGCCTTCTTCTTCAATATTGATTCCTTGACGCCTCTGCATGCCCGCCTGTGCTTCGGTATAAGCCTCGCCGTATGGGACGCCGTTGATGCTACATTTTTTAAACTCCATCACATTCTGTGTCAACGTTCCAGTCTTATCGGAGAAGATGTACTCAATCTGTCCAAGGTCGTCCGAGATGTTCCACGACTTTGGTGTGCAGGGATAGTCAAGTTCCTCGTAGTACATCCACGTGTCGCTGTAGATGAAAAAGGCCTGTGCGGTCTTGATGATCTCAAGCGAAATGTACAACGAAATGGGTACCAAGTTCTGGAAGAGAATAACAGCCGTCCAAAAGGTGATGAAGCCATCTCTAGCAGGTGACCCTCCGATAGAACCAAATTCAAAGAAATTAAGAGAATTGTGCCCTTGTGACCAGGTTACACCTTGAACTGTTCCCGACACAAAACACATGAAGAAGAGGATAACAAAGTTGTAAATGACGTTCCAGTTAAGTTCCCTTGAAATGCGCGATCTTTTACTAGGTGTGATACCGGCATTCAACATGATCTTCGTCTCCTGACCAGTAAAGACCACCACACCAAGGACCCATTCGGTATTGCGGAGACTGCATCCACGAAGCAAAAGGTTGTTTATAGAGATGGGCTCAGCCATTGGTGTCCCCAGTTCTCCAGGTCTCCTAGGATCTCTTTGAGTCCACCGTGCAGCGCCACTATACTGGTACAGATTTGCAAGTGGGGGCTCACTCTCAATGAAAAATTCGGTTCGCTCGCAATCTCGTGCATGTCTGACTCTGCGTCCACTGTGCAAGGCTTGTCGCACTTTCAAATTAGTCTCCCCATCAAGATTCTTGGTCTCTACATAGCACGCGCCATCTGGATCCGAGGTAGAGAGGATGACGACATCTGCCGGGATTTGGTCCTCGTTGTAGATGCGCACAAAATCGCCGACCTGGACGCTTTTCCAGTAATCCTTTTTGAACCTGGCTTTTCCGGGTGTTTGCTTTAGAGGATCGACAACACTACCGTAGAACTTTACTGGGCCTCGGTTGCCTTTCAAATCCCTTCCATCAGGTACGGATAGTTTGCCATCTGATTTTGGTGTTATAGGATCACCAGCATCGTCTGAAAATGGAGACCCTTGGGGTTGGTCTTCATCTTCCGTGTGTCCATCAAAGGGCCTTGCTTGTCCGGGCTGGGGCGAAGGCACTGGTGTCATCTGGATCCCGTCTTCGGCTCCTTGGCTTCGTACCGAGTGCAAAGAGGTCCTTGCGGAAATCATAGATGATCGATTTGTGCGCCTTGTCTCAATAGACGGACGAGACTCGTCTAAGGCTCTTTCGGAATAACTCTTACCGTTCTTTGATTTGCGTCGAGTCTTACTTTTGTATTGTCTGAACAACCACATGATACCCTTGCTTGTCGCCTTCTTGATCCTTCGCCAGAGTGAAATAGAGTCTTCAGAGGTATTGACGTTGTTCCAATCAACAAGCCGATGGACAGGTGAATTGTTTAATTCATTGTCTAGGACCGTTCTTCGCCAATCCTCTATGGCATCCTTAACGGCTGTAACAAAGAGGATGATAATTAAAGGTACTGAGCCTAAGGCGGGATTTGAAGCACCAAAAATAGGAAATATCTATCGAATACAACTGTAAGTAAACTGCACATCTAGGTGCAGCCGAGGAACTTACCGCGAGTATTATAACAAACAGGAAATAGATGTTGGCAATATTGTGGAATTGGAACCACAGGTTCTTCGGGACGAAACTCAGTGGCGTATACTTAGCGGTACGGATTTTGTTCCTCTCAAATGTTGTTATTGGACGTCCGTCCTCGTCCTTAGCATCATCTGGCAGGGGAATGTTGAAGAATATTCTCCGCCTGCTGAACGCGCCATCATCCCCATCATCCGAACCGTCGGCTTCTTCCTGTACCGCATCTAGGTGGGAGCCGCCTGTCGATTCACTCTTCTTTTCATTGGATGCCAACCTCTTATGGAACCTATCCATGATACCATGGCGTTTCCTCCGTTCGCTCAAGCCAGTGACCCTTTGTGTAGCCCATCGAATTCGCTTGATTGGGGTAGAGACATTGCGGTCTTCTTGATATGGTTGGATAGCCATGGCGGGTAAGGTGAACAGTCGCTGCTGTGGTCATCTAAGCAAAGCCTGAGCTAAGCGGACGTTTCGAATGGCTGAGGCCCCGGTTGAGGTCGTTTTCAGCGCGGCATTTTTCGATTGCGCATGAGTAATAATCAGCTACGCTGCCTGATGTAGATGTATTAAGACAGCTCGGGTCGTCAACTTTGAGCAGCTGTAACTGGTGCTGAATAGACAGATTCACGTTCGGCCGGAGGGGCGCGGAATGAAGCCACAGCCTACCCAAGTTTGACAAACGTCCGCGTCGCGATGTAAAGCTCTTGTTGTCAGGTATGAATACTGAGCAGATGGTAAAGAAAGCGAGCGATGAACGAAAGACTTGGGAGGAGAAAATGTAGAGATCAACAATTGAATGTCGTTGGAGCCGAATGAGTACTGGTCTCTCCCTCTCTTAACGGGATTTGTCAGTCCAGCTCGGACCGGTGCCGAAAGCAAAAATACCTCTTGGTACCAATTTTTTACGATGAATTATGACAACTACAAAGAAGATGATGATTCAATCAACGAGTTGGAGCCAGCTTTCATAGGAAAGTAACCTGACTGTTTGATCCGTCCTTCAGCCTTCCTGCCTTTATGTCAGGGGCTGAGGCAGGACAGAAACATTCACGCAAATACGTAGTAAGCACACCTGACTATAATCTTAGTACCGACGACCTTCGGTACGGTATGATAGCGAGGCAAGGTGCATACGGGCGGCCCAACTGTGCCTCTTCGTAGGATGTTTCACTCTATTGGGCTTGTCCGAACACGAACGCAAGAGAATTCTCTCGTATATGATAAGGCTGGATGTGGTCAAGCGTACGATGGTACGGTATGGATTACGTTATCCTCGAAAAGAACGTCTTGTACGGATTAGGCGTGGTGCCTAAAGCTGGGTGCAAAACATGTGATCTGGTGTTCCTTGTCCACCGCGTCCCACTGGTGTGGGGTACAGACAGTTCCCAACCCTTACAAAGACGCCTTTGGCCGTGTGAAGTCCTGCAATGAGACTCTATGATGTATAAACCCTCCAGTATCACTGATTTCTTCAAGCCCTTTGCTCAACCCCGTCAGAACAAGCGGCCTCTACCTAGTGACGATCCACAAGAGTCGATAGCTATCCGACCATCGCCTGGCGTCAAACTGCAATCCAATGGAGATAAGATCAAGCAGCAAAAGAAGAAAGCGACTTTACAAGAGGAGTCGAGAGGAACTCTACCTACAGATTCTCAAAATGATGCTCTCAACGTCCAACAGCCCTTCCAAGGCGCAGATGATGTACCTACAAAGACCGAGGCTTTTCCAAGCGCAAATAGCTCAGATAGCTTCGGATCTCAAGGTCCGGTTTTGACAAGTAGCCAACGGGTTGTTAAAAATGGCGAAGTCATGGTTACAAACTCCGAAGACGAGGCGTCCGACTCAGATGATTCGCTGGATGATATTGATGAGCTGCTTGCGTCCAAAAAGGCTGCGGAGAAATCGTCTGCCCCAACAGAACCAGAACTTCCCTTACCGAAAATTGTGAGCGACAATGGCAACGAGAGAAGCAGGACAAGGCGGAAAACCAGAGGCGCATTTGTTGCCGATGAAAGAACGCCCGCCCCCCCGCTACCTAAGTACAAGTTCTCGTTGGAATCTTTGGTGAGGCAGAGCAAAAGTTACGTGGAATTGGAGACACAGACAGCTAAGGCACGGATGTTGCTACAGTCCCTTGAACAGCCTAGAAACACAGTGACAGATGGAAGAAAGAACGTAACAGACAAAGGGTCCAAGATCAATGAGGAATTAGTTGTTTCGGTAATGCAGCAACATCGCGAAGAAGGGGATGTCGGAAAACTCATGACTGCAATAGAACGAACGGAGGCGCTTTATCAAGGGGTTTCTTGGTCGTTCTTTGACGTGATGGAAGACATACCAAAGCCAACAGCAAATGACTTTCCGCAGATTGATAGTACTAACAGTATCCTTGGTGGTGAGTACCATTGATCGTCGAATCACAAAGTGCTAACCACACGTAGAAGCACATTCGCGACAGCAGGCATTTTTAAGCGGTTACGTAGGAGAGATAGCAGAAAAGGGAGGCCTCCCTAAAGAAATTTTAGTGTGGATAATAGATTCCAGTGTGTCTAATTGAGGATATTATAAGTAGACATAGACTGATGATAACTTATAGTCAGCTTCGAAACAAGGGACGATCTAAATCGATCCTATATACTTACTCTCAAGGTTCGATAAGATATCATGTACTTTTTCATGACCAAACTGACGTTACCATTAGGATGCGGGTAGCCAAATCACTTCATTGCTAACCCCAGAACGCCTTGACACACTCTTTTATAATGTTGGAGCGAGCCGTGGGGCTTTAAATAGACACAGGCCAATAATTCCAAGGCCGGTCTTACAGCGAGGTATATTTGAAGCCTTTGAACGGTAGCCAGAATCTAATACAGTGCAGAAAATGACGAGAGTGACCGCCCCAGGCTACTACCTGTCATATATCTTCTACGAGATCTTGCTATCTTGTAAGTTATACCTAAAGTCTAGCAGGCAATTGTGCCGTATGCTTACGCTTCTATCAAACAGTTTAAGTGCTAAGTCTCGAGTGCATGCTATACATATCTTATGGCGCCTGTTGATTGACGATTATGTTACCAATCAATGTCATGCCCTTATAGCAACTGAGACAGCATTCGCAAGCCTTATCAAATCTATACCAGAGGTAGATTCTGACCAGGAGGCAAGTAATTGATGACATTATCTGAATGCACTCACTAAACCTGTCGCTAGATGTACGTAGTATGTGAAATCATTTACAGCTCTATTGCAGACCAGAATTTCCGACTTCGACTACTTCGAAACATCCCCGCCTCCTCACCTCGATTAAGTGTTTTACGCCGTCGACTCTCTTTGGCATTCTTCTTCCAAGACATACAGTACCTTAACAAGCAACCAAAAGCCCTCCTTGATCTTAGACAAATTGCGCGTCACCTCCAAAAGCCCCAGTTCGTTATTCGTGTTAACACAGACTACGCCGAACTTTCAGCCTCCATCTCCATCTTGAGTATCGGTGTAGACGCTGGGGATCCACCCTCAAGTTCCCATACGTCCCAAAAGGCCTCTTTCAACGCTGAGGTGGATCTGCTGTCAGACAGGATTAAAGCAATGTTTACCCAGATAATTGACACAGGAGCTTCACATATGCGAAGGACTGAAGCTAAGGAGATTCTGGAATCTTTTCACTCGAGGCTTTTGTATGCCGTCAGAACGAAAAGGAAGCCGAAGACAATGCTGCTGGGTGATTTAGATTTTGACGCTAGGCCGGATTCACGACAAGGTGCTATAATGATGGGATTTCTAGAGAAAGCGAGGCAGAACACACATCTTGCTACGCCTGGTCAGGAGTGACTCGATGCAATACGCGGTCAATAGGGGTATGGGTAGCGAACGGATTGGGTCTTGTTTCTTCTTGACGATATATCCAAGCAGCAATGTTGCAGAGTCTTTTTATCTCTTCGCAAACCTAACGTCTGATGGTATCAATACATAATGTATAGTGTACAAGCTTCGCTGTAATGCCATGCTATACACTTAAGGCCACCATGCACCGATTGCTCTAATAAATGAACCCCAGGAAAGATTGGAAAGAAATGCCTAAGGCTTAATCGTAGAATCTTCGGTTTTCGTTTTTGCCAAATAAGCTTGTTCTGACCATGGGGAGCGCGTCACTCTCGAGGAGCTTTAGACGCTCGTCAAGGGTGTTGTTGATATCGATTTTTCCATTGCCTCCAATAATCGAAATACCACCCGACCTGATGCAGTCAGCAACTGGCGTTCCATTAGAATGGAGGAGTTAAATCTTACGATCCATCCGGTAAGGGATTCTTCTCATCCAATTCAATAGTAACTTCCTTGTTCACTTTCTCCTTATACTCCTTCTTCGCCGTAGCTACTGCTTTCCTCACAACCTCATAATCCCCTTTCCTTGTCCTTACCGCCACCTTCTCCTCGTTCAATGCATATAGCCCTTCCAACATCAAATTCTTACACATCTCATGGTACTTGCCCTTATCCTTTGCAACATCCCCCAGCTTATTGTGCGCCCTCTCGAACAGATCATCTAGCAATTCCTGCCTAGCACTGAGCACTTTTATGCGAGTTTTGTTGGCGAGTGTGGAGCGGGTGATTTGCTGTGACATGGATGCTTGTTTGAATTTCTTCTCATACGTGCTGTCGATGGAGGAAGTTTCTTGGCGGACGAGCTTAGATTTCTCAATAGCAAATTCTTCATCAGCTTTTATCTCAATCTCTTTGGCTTTTTCGAGGGCTTCTTGGCGGATGAAGGCCGTCATCTTCTTGAGCTCCGCGGAGACCTATATCAAGAAATCAACTGACAGCGCTCCATGGTCGATTTTGACGGTTATTATAGCTACCTGATCGTCCGACATGGCGCCTGACATGTTGAGATACGTGGTGATTAAGGTGTAATAGGGAGGTGAGGTAAGGTCAACCGAAGGGATTAGGCAGGCCTGATAACGAAGGAACAGGCAATCTATAAGAAATCAGCAAACAGCATTGGAGGATTCATGATACAGGCATCCTGGGTACCGTATGAATGATCATAAATCCCACAAAGTGCATCAAAGGAGTGTCTGTTCTGCAAGAGTCCCAGGTTGTTTATGCAGAGGGTCAGGCCGGATTGATGGGTGACGGTGTCATTGAACCAAGCTCCGATAGATTACGACGAGACCAGACTAGTGGTTTCTAAGCCGCTGCCAGCGAATTGAAATCAACATTACCGTAACGATAATGCCTGTGCATCTTTCCATACCTATTCTTCCATTCTTTATATATACCACTCTTATCATGCACTTTAGAGCCCAGCGCAAGCTATAATGCTGGCCCACGACTCCTATACTGTCTTAACGCCATCCCCGTTGATAGGGTCCTCAATGCGCTATTCGAGGTAGGATGGGCCAGCTTGGAGATCTGTCGCCGCAAGGGAGTGTGATTGTAGGTACCCTTCCCTGCTATCCTCAATGTGAACTAGGTGTTTACTTCAAATGATAGATTGGCGTTTTCGCCGGTCTTATTTCTACGAGCGTACAAAGCCTGGGGTTGACTCTCCAAAGAAAGTCCCACATACTAGAAGAGGAGAAGGATCCCAACGACGTCCGTCGCCCACCGCACAGGAGACGGAGATGGCAGGTTCGTGAACACCCAACCGGACGGAAAGGGCTCAGCTGATACCTGTTACTGCATAGATCGGAATGTTCATTTTCATTCTAAGCAACATCTTTGGAAGCACCATTCAGATCACCACTCTACCTCTACCGGTCCTGTCAACGCTACAAGCAGTACGAACTTCAATCGCTATGCAGAGGTCGAGCTGATGTGGTGCTAGTCCGGCCTGGTCTTCAATTCAATATGCGCCACCCTCATCCTTGGAGAACACTTCACAAGATGGTCCTTTGGTGGAACAGTCCTGGTGTGCGCTGGGGCCGTGCTCATTGCAATCTTCGGGGCTATAGGAGAACCAGCGCACAATCTCGACCAATTGCTCGAGCTCCTCGGTCGGCGCCAATTCATATTATGGATGATAGGCCAGGCAATATTAGTGGTAGCCATAATCAACGGTGCAAAAGCCCTGAAGCTCATGAACCCACGGACATGCAACAGCCCCCGGATGCGTCTTTTCCGAGGAATGGCATATGGAAGTATTAGCGGTATACTCTCAGCACACTCGTTGTTGGTAGCCAAGTCGGCCGTCGAACTGCTCGTGCGTACTATTGTCGACAGACACAACGAATTCAGCCGCTGGCAATCCTGGATGATTCTTCTCGGACTCGTTGGCCTCGCGTTTAGCCAATTATACTACCTCCACCGGGGCTTGAAGCTTTGTTCTACTAGCATATTATACCCTTTTGTGTTTTGCGTGTATAATATTATCGCTATAATGGATGGCCTGATCTATTTCCATCAAGTCTCCCTCCTATCAACCCTTCACGCCCTTCTTGTATGCTTCCCTTGCTCTCCTACCTCGTGGAAAAAACTACCAACTAACCAACAACTCCAAGATTGCCCTCGGTACTCTCATTCTCCTTTCCGGTGTCCTTTGCCTGTCCTGGCGACTCAATAACGACCCCACTACTCTTCCCCCCGTCGCCCAAAACCCTCTAACCCCTGGTATGGGTTTTGTAGACGACTGCGACACTTCTAACATTGAGAATGGCACCGCTGCCGTTGAGCCCGACGTTGAAGATGTTGTGGACAGTAGCAAGAAAATATTCTTCGCCCCAAACCATAGGCGTAAACGATCCCATCCGACCGATCTGAGAACGCCGACGACGAGAAACAATGACCTCCTAGCCGTTACCCGCCTACGCCGTAAAGGAATCACGGAGAGTGAAGAAATATGGGAAGAGCTGGAAGATGATGCCGTTGACGAGCTCTCGCCTTTCGGGAGTAGGAGGCACAATACCATGAGCACTCCTGCCAAGAACACACCTCAACCTAGAACGGACAGCACTCCCAATGAATCAAGTCCACTGCTCGGCAGATCGAATACCGGCAGGAGCTACAAGGACAAGAAACGACGACGGTCAGCACTGGCCTTGGAAGGAAGAAAGAAGGCGGTGGAAAGCCAGGATGCGGTAGGGGGTTGGTGGAAATTTAGGTGGTGGAGGGGACGGAAGAATGGGAAAGATGCCGGGAACGGCAGGATGAACGAAAATGGCGATGTAGGGGCTGAGTAGTCCTGGTGTGCATGTGGTGGTGAACTCATTAGTGGCGTACAGGCAGCATGAGTAAAGGAGGCAGGGACAAGGAGCTCATTGTGGGCGGGGCGTTTGGTTACAGGGAGAAATAGAAGACTATAAGTGATCCCTTCTATTACCATCTACAAGTGGGTTCACTCTCAAACTAGAATAAATGACAACAATCGATCAGCCGCCTTACCTGGAAGGTTGAGGTGAATGGATGTTCCCTAAGGATCTGAAAATGGAGTTTAGTTCGTCTAAATGTGGATTTTTCATTCTAAGCTTTCTCATGAGCAAATGAAGCATTTCAAACCTAAGAGGATAGTTCGTGTAGAGTATGGCGGTATGTTCAATATGGAAAGAGTGTATGCGCGAAGCCACATATCGATGTGAAGGTGATAGACTTTTTCTTATAGTCTGTGATGTTGAGCTAAGGCATTGATACCACACATGCAGGTGCCTGTGTTTCAGCCCAGTCCATTGATTGTCAGTTTGAGAATTGACCGACATTTGACAATCTTTGTACGTTACACAGTGCATTAGACACATAGAAACACAGGAATATTTGAGATTTCGCACATAGCCGCCAGCGACCTCTGTTAAACGTTTCATATGCATTTGATGGTAGACGTATGATACAGATCAAGCCAATTGGGTCGACCCACCGCTGCAAAAGCCAAAGCTACCCAGTTTCACCCAGTCTAGAATGGCCTCTCTTCAGTCGAGAACATGGTGGGGCTCTTTTTGAAGTAAGGAAAATGATCAAAGCATCGGAGAGCGAGATAAGGAACCCATGAATCAAATCCTGTCCCAACACCGCCAAAACACCTACTGCATAATCCGCACCTTTCCCTCTTGCCAAGACTCGCACGCAGGCAATTCATTTTTTGCATTAATATGGGTCGGGTATCAAACACCAGACTTTCCCCCTCATTGTGTATCGTTGCCATATCCTTTTGTCCAGTTCCTCCAGTATCCCTGTTGCATTATGTAGACGGTTGTTGTTGGTGTGGCATTCTCGTCTGTGGCGGCATCGGATATTGTCCGCCGACGCCTGCTTGCTGCTGCTGCATGTATTGCTGGTATGCCATCTGTTGTTGCTGCTCGGGGGTCATGTAGTGTGGCTGCATTCCAGCGCCTCGAGGCATGCTAGCCTGTGGGGCAGCGATTTGCGCGTGGTTGACATCTTCAGGAGAATCGACCGTTGATTCGCCGTCAACGCCGTTTTCGTTACCCGGGGCTGGTTCGGGCGCGTTTAAGCATGCCTGCAGGATTCTTGATTAGAGCAGGCATGATTGGTAGAGAGACGCGTGAACGTACTTGGATTAGGTTCTTGCCTTCAGCTTTGGTCACGAGTGGTTGCAGCTTTGGCGTCGTGAAGGTGTAGACGAGTCCAGTTTCGGAAACTACGAGAAGAAGGACTTGTGTACCAGTTAAGACCGATAATTCGTACGCCTAATTGCGAATTGGCGAGTTAGCAATTGAGCAATTGGAACATTCAGAGCCGCAGAAGACGGCGCGGTGGATGATGCGCCGTGACGAGTTCGCAGAAAGAGAAAAGCGCACCTTCTTCATGATCCCAGCTTTGCGCTTCGAGAACGTGATGTGTCGACGAGACTTGTCCTGAATAAACTTAATGTCGATCTTTCTTCGCTCACGACCCGGCTTATCATCATCGTCGTCGTCGTCGTCGGCAGCTGTGCTGACACGAGGACGCTTCACGCCGCGATTGTCAGCGCCGTTGCCGTTGCCGGTCGCGTCGTCTTGAGCGCCGGGCGAATGCTGTGCACTCGGATCTGCAATGTCGGCCATGACTGTTGTCGAATTGATCCTGTTGCCTGGCTGACTGACCTTTGATGATGAGTTGGCCCGATGAGGAATGATGTGATCAGATTACTGCGTTGGGTTAGGAATAAAAGAAGGTGGGAAGGCGACCGAGGACGAAAAGGGGAAAGGGAACACCAACGTACTTTTTGTACGAGTAGTGGTACCTTACCTTTCCGTTACTCGTAGTACAGTACCCTGTCGTAGCACTACCTTAGCCAGCAGGGTAGGTAAGTACTACCTTACCTTAGTAGGTAGGGTAGGTGTTAAAGGTCTTGGTATTATACTAATAAAGTTTAATTACCATAGTAATCGTATTATTGATAATTATGAATCTACCCGTCATTCCGAGCCCGCGGGATAATTATTTCGTTGAATGACTACGTAATGAGGGAGCACGAGGCTATCGTGTTTGGGGTAAGGCGCAACGTGACGCAGGATCAATGGTTTCGGACTTTCAAGCTTTCAATGTTCGACAGCTTGATCAAGGCGACCTTGAACGTAAAGTGTCCGTATATGGCAGCAGACAAGGCCTCTTTTGGATGATCAGTGATTGGTTGTACAGTCAAAGAGGAAGAGAGGTTCCCAACTAAGCACAGATAAGGAAAGCAAGTTGATCAAAAAGAGCTGTGCTCACGCCCAAGAGGATCGAGGGGCTTACTGAGGCGCCTGAGTACCTCCTTACGGCCAGCAGACTCAGAGTTCGTGCATTAACGGACAGTGGGGTCGAAGTTCACAAATCAGACGGTATCTGTTCAAGGTACCTAGTAGTGAAGTGTCAGAGTAGTTTGACATCACAATCGCTGAGTATAGTGTTTATCTAACGGGTGTGATTCGATCACTGCATTCACCAACACATTCTACTCTCCATGTAGCATGCTCGCGATTCCTACTTCTTCATCGTTATTATTGTTGTTAATCGGGTGATTCTTATTGATCAAGGACGGGAGGGTCTGCTACATCTGCTACCTTAATGGTGTATAATCCTATAGGCTAAGGTATCAATCACCCTTAAGGTCCTAGGAGTGAAGTGTAGGTGTATTTTTCACCCGCCCCTCATCCCACGGGCCAGTAAAGTTGCATGAAAGCTTCGAGCGCCACAATCTACACGCATGCTCCAAATGGATGGATATATCATGTTTGCATGATCATTTCAAAGAGTTACAATTTCCAAGAACTGATCTTTTTTGGCCAAAACACACAGCACTCCAATACAATCAACTCTCGCAAACCTCCCCGGCACAAAGTTCTCAAAACTGACAATTTGCTCGCTTCTCTTTGCCTCTAATTTTAATCGTCATTACTCAGAGAAATAATACCTTTCCATCCCATTAAGACTCGATGGACTGAAAGATTGATTGGCAATGAGAGTGGATTTCCATTATCGTTAAAACTCTGTTCATGCCTTCACGAATTGTGAAGCAATTCTGAAACCGACCATGTCCGAAATCCCTCGATAAGTCCTCGAGGCAAACCACGTTGGGCCAAGCCCCACAGGAAGCATTGACGCTGTCGAAAACTTCAGTCGCACCCTTCTCTCTCTATGTCCCTCGAGTCCTTCCTAATATTGCTTCTATATACCGCTGGCTTGCTGGTAAAGGTTAGAACAATGAACATTCTATTCGCGTTTACAGTTCCACTGTTGCTCCAGCCATGACATCAATCGTTCTTTGTATGCACTGTCTTTCTTTCCTCTTCTGACGCTGGCCGTCATCAAATACTCTCTGCACTAGCATTTGGGCTTGTGCACTCGCAAAGCTAGTTGGACCGTAGCCATAGTCTTCTGCTATCAAGATGCTGAACAAGCTCCTCCTCATCTTCTTGGTCGCCGACGGCTTGTTTGCAGCGACAGGAGGATTACTCCTAGCTTTTGTATTTATCGAAAAGGCTCACATGAACGAGACTTCAACCACGTCCAATGTTGCTACAAACCTGCTGCTTGAGCGGACGCCCCTCTCAGGTACTATCTGCTGTCTGCTCAGCTTCCCGTCCGCTCGCACCAACTAATTTATCCCTCCTGCAGCGGCACTCGTCAACGCCGGTCTTATTTTCTCTACCTTCCTCGTATCTCTACCTGGCCTTCTATTACCCAACAACCGCCTGTGGCTGAAAGTCCATAGTTGGCTTGTCATAGGTTGTGCCATGGTAACACTCATCCTCGGGCTGGATATCTGGTTCTCAACCTTGCAGACACGTGCCAGTTTGGGGGTTATGTGGGGGCGACAGACTCCGCATATGCAGAGCTTGCTACAGCAGAAAGTACGGAGATCTCATACTTGGACCCCAGAACTTGATCTTACATTTTCTTAGTTCAATTGCTGTGGATATACTACCCTACGCTTCCAGCAGGATGCGACGTGCACAAGTGCCACCATGGCTGCGCAGATGCACAATTGCGTAGGCCCGTTCGGCAACTTCGCTAATGGATTCCTGGATTTAATATTCACTGCTATGTTTGGCTTAGTTGGTAAGTAGATGGTGTCTCCAGAGCAGAATTAGGCTGACTTTGATAGCTCTTGATACGATCCTCTTCTTGTCTGCTGTCATGGTGTTAAAGAACAGAGCGGAGCAGGAGAGGTACCATCACATCGACGAGAAGATTGGTCCCGGTACTATATGAACCTCTGGCCTCTGTAGCTATTGAATCAATCCCGATGTTCCACCATCTTGTTTGTATATCACATTTTCCTTGTAAGCCTTTGTATTTGTTATGGTTGGTTTGTTAGCTCAGACTCATAGTTGGATAGTAGTAAAGCAGCGCTTTAAAGAAGACAATGAACTTAGCTCTAAAAATGAAGATACCTGATTTAATCCACTGCCTCGCCTATTACCAGAAGGGGGAGAATTACCCTTGAGCTTCCAGCCCTGAGAAGCATTACAGAGATCTCTGTTCTACCAGCCTGCCTGGATCCTCTGCGTATCATATTTCCGAGTCTCAATTTAAGGTATCATTGTGCTCCTACAAAGGGAAGAATCACTCCAGAGAAGGATGGTTTGTGGTAAACCTGGCGGGTGTGACAAAATTCGCCTGAACTTGGTACCAGGAATCTCGTCCCTTGCCGCGACTTTATCAATGGAGACTCGCAGCCGAAGCTCCTAAATTGCGTTCAAAGTTCGGCCTAGACACGGTACTAGCCAGGCATACCAGAAGATCTTGTCAGATACATAACTTGGCAGATGCAATCAGGAGATGATTCTTGTAAAATTCCGAAGAACGAGACTATTGCTTGTGAGATGAGCAAAATGAAGCTGGCAATCTCTATTTCGGTACTTGTAACAGGAGATGGATAGAAGTGATTAGACTGTCCCTGATAGGAGAACTGGCTTCGAAAAGGGCTCAAGACGAGGCTAGTATGACGGAATCGCCTTATCGGCCAACGTGGGGTGTTTCTATTTGATATTACGTTCACGGTGGCTGCACCGGTGACATAGGCTCTCGTTCCTTATATCCAGGGCCAGAAGGAAGCCTGGATAACAGCTTCTTCAGATGTGGCTTGTTTACTGCCACTACAGAGGTAGGACGATATACACAGCGTTGTATAGGCCAGATGAAAGAGTAGATTATCAATTGAAAATCGCAAGACTATCGGAATATCCGGTCTTATCTCCTTGGCGGATTTTGTTTTATCGGTTCCAACAGATAGAAGTGGCTCAGTGGTAAAGTTATGTCTGTAACAAAGAACAATGTTTCAACTTCAGCAAGGCCATAAAGGTGCCAACTTTGGTCGCTATGCATTGAAACTTCTGATCCTCTGCAATGATTCTAGTAGACTTGATCATCCTATCATGGAATTCGTGATTGACACGCAACTATCGTTAGAAGGGTTCACCTAGTGCCCGTCCATACCCCATCTCGTCCAGCCCTATTATAGGGCTGACAGCTATAATTTCCATCTTTTACATTCGAACACCTTCTTCACTTTAATATTTAATTAATCAGTTTATAATTAACATTTAATATGTTTTACATTTCTTATATATTATTCGCTACGTTCTCATTATACATTTCTTCTTTAAATAAAGAACGAGTTATAGCTCAGAATTTCGTTACTCTTACGAATTAATTTTAGCTTTTTTTATAAATTAAATTATTAAAATAAAGTCAGAAACAGTAATATTTATAACATGAATGAAAAAAGCTTTATAATAAAAGTCATTACAAAGCTTTAAGTTATAATTTTTAAGTACGAAAAGAAAACGTATATAACTTAATTAAAGAAATGTAAATAAGTTTCGCTACTTAAGTACGTCTTATTAAAGAATAAATTATTATCTCTTTAAATGATCTTTAAAAATAAGCAGTTAATGAAGACTTAAAGAGAAGTATTTAAAGATTAATACGAAGAATTCGTCGTTAATAATATCATTAATCTTGCATAAATTAAAAAATGCTTTAATTTAAAGACTTAAATAAATTTACAAGACGAATATCGCATGCTTATAATTAATGATTACGAATTACATATTACGATTAACGCGATTACGTATTACATTTAGCGAAAAATTATTCTACACTACTTATTTTCTTATACTACTTATCTGCTTCAGCTATTAAATGTTAATGTTTTTACTTCTTTAATTACGATTTATAAAGCTCGCGTATAAAAAGTTACTCGACTTGTAAAGAATTATATAATTAATAAAGTAAACTTTATAAAGCTTTATTAAAAGCACGATAAATTACAATTACATTAATTAATATATAAAAGATTTAAGCAGTAACAAATCTTTTATCTTTTAATATTTTAATTATTCTTCAGTAACTTTCTTTTACTAAATAGTAATATAACATCGTTATTTAATTTATTACATCTTTTAAAATCATTATTATATACATTAACATGAATGATAATCATTAATAAACGACTTAAACATTAATTAATATTGTAAAAATATAACAGCTTTTAAAGCGAGTAATTAAAGAAGCGATAGCTGCGAAAGAAAGTTTTTAAAAAGTAAATAAAGCTATAATTTTAAGAATGATAAAGTTTTTTATTTAAAGCGTTATTAATTTAAAACTCGTAAAGCTTAATAAACGAAAGAAGAAGAAAACTTAGCGAATAAATAGTAATTACGATGTTATTAAATTCATGAATTAAATAGTTCTTAATAATAAATTTAATAATTAACGATTAAAGAAATGAAACGAGATTATTCGTAAGCTTTGTTAAAGATTAGTATAAAGCGAGTCATATAAGTATTATTTAACTAATAAATAAATGTTAAGAAAGAAAAGTATGTACAGAAAAGAACTGAGTTCTTATATATGTTTCTAATCTCGACGCGAGGCTCGAAGAAAATATGTTATGACATAAACAAGATGTTAAAGAAGAAATAAAAGAAGCGAAGTCATCGTGTTAAAGCTATGTTAGAAAATGTTAAAATATATTAAAATGTGTTAAAACTTTTACTCGTGATAAGCTTAATTTAGCTTTAATTAATTTTAATTCACTTCTTAACTAGCTTTATTAAATTTAAATAAAGCGAAGGCTAGAATCGTAACGTTATCTTTTCTTTTTTAATTATTCATGTTCGCATGAATATGTTATTTTAGTACGCTTTTATTAAATATTTAATATAAAAGTTATTAATTATTTTTTAAGCGTTTATAAATTCATCGTCGTTAATGTTATATTAGTTAAGCATTAGTATAATTCTTTCATTTAACTTAATATTAAAGTCGTCTTTAATAACGTTAAATATTTAATATATTATTAATCTTTTATTCGTTTCTATCGTTTATTATTATTAACTTCGAAAGTTTATTCTTTTAGTTAAATAATGAGTTATTAACGACATGTTAAAAAAGCTTTAAATGAAACATATCGTGTATACGCATTATTTCTAATAATTTTAATTTATAAAAGAAGCTTACAGAGTTTATAACTTTAAATAACTTAAGCATTTTATCATTCAGCTTTTTAAAGAATCTTATTATAATAATGTTTCGTTCGTTTAAAAACATATTTAATTCGATCTCGTAATTAATCTTCTTTTTATACTTATTAATTTAACTTATTATTTATTTTCGTAATTTAATTAAAGCTTCGCGAGCGAAGATTAATGTTTTATTCATATAATTAAATATATTCTTAGCTCGTGCAGTTTATAAGCGTTCGCGAATGCTTTTATACTTAATAATATTAAGATTAAAGCTTATACGAGAATGAACATTTTTGTTTATAAAGAAAAGAATTATAAAGATTATTAAGAATAAAGCATTATTATTAATAAACTCGATTATTAATAATTACTTAAATTAATTATTCTGCATATACGAATAAAAGAATTAAAGATATCGCTCGACATTTTAATTAACTCGTTCGCTTTAATCATTAATTTAAAAATGATAAGCGATAAATAATTAAAGAGATATGCTTAATCTTTTATAAAGAAACTTTTATAAAATGAAAGTGAACTAAGAATCTTAATTAAACATAATGAAGCTTAATAAATTATAAATATGATATACTCATTGTATTAACATTTTAACTGTTTTCTTAATAATAATATCTTTATCGTTAGTAAAGTAAGAAACATAATGTCTTTCTTTTACTAATTTGCAGATAATAATTAAAGTAACGTTATAATCGTATGAATTAAATAAATTAATAATGAAGTTCATCGTTATGTTACGTTATCATTAATTAAGTATTAATAAAGAATGTAATAGTTTATTTAATTTATCTTTAAAGGTTTTAAACGTTAATAAATATAGCAGTTTCTTATGTAACGTTTTATTATTTCTCGCATCGAAAACTAATAATAATATCGCTTTATGATCTTTATAATTTTAAAAATATCAGAATAATTTATTAAGAATTAATCGTACATTTCGCGAATTAAATTTATTTATAAAAGCTCGTTAAACGAAACTTATATTTAATTATTATGAAACAAGACTTAATTTTAATCTCGATAATTCTTTAGCTTAATATTTTTACATTATGTCTCGTCTTTAATTATTACTTCGCGAAGTAGCGTATAATTCTTATTAACTTTATTTATATTAAGAATCTGTTTATAAATTAACTTATTATCATTTTTCTTTAAATTAGTAATCTTTATTTAATTTAACGTTAAAATCGTGATTCATTAAAAACGAACGCGTTCATTCTCGAGTTCTTTAAGCACGACGTTAACTTATTAAGTTAATGCATTAATCTTAATGTTTTATTTATTTAATTAATACATTATTTTAAAATTAAAATCAGCGAGCTTTTATATTTAACGCATTTATCGTTTACTAAGCTTCTTATCTTTCATTAATAACGTAAGCGCTTAATGATTAATGAACATCTTAATAAAAATATTAATTAACTTTAACTCAGATCGTTAATGCTTAAATGTTTAAATAATGATCAGCAGTTTCTTATCGTATATCTCGTAATTATATTTAATAAAAAACATGTTCTTATTATAAAAAATATGTTAAAATCGTGTTTAAAATTTAATTACTAATAAATAAGCTGAGTAAAATGTTTAATTTATAAAGATAGCTATAATTAAAAGTTTTAAAATACAGAAGAAAGAAAGTTTCTGAAGCGATATTTATGTTTAAAAAATTAAAGTTCGTGCTAAACTCGAAAGAAAAATGTTATGACTCAGAAAAGATGTAATATTCAGAAATGTTAATTAGTTCGTGTTAAAGCTATGTTAAAAGATGTTAAAGTATGTTAAAGCTTTTACTCGTGATAAGCTCGATTTAGCTTTAGTTAATTTTAACATACTCGTAATAAAATAATTAAATGTAATATTTTTTCGTCGTTATATTAAAACAAAACTTCATTATTAACGTAATTAAATGAGTTAATTTTAAGAATAATCTCGCGAGTTTAATTAAAGTAACGAAGTATAAAAGTTTTAATTATACGTTTCTTCATGTAATTAAATACGATTTAACACGTTTTATTTCATTTAAATATAATCTTCTTTTAAGTAAGTTA
>JAABUO010001301.1_pt1 | contig 33457 bp, 51 predicted proteins | sample 5559291 | NCBI WGS metagenome assembly JAABUO01 (sample SAMN10711878, study PRJNA513372) | rock metagenome | isolation source: Antarctica rocks | place: Antarctica: Victoria Land, Finger Mt sud | reverse complement strand
CGGCCACCACATGAGTCATCACGTTCAGAATCAACGGGTGCAAACTTGACTCAACAATAGCAGTCGACTGCGTGCCGCAGACAGTCACTATAGTAGTCTTTATTGATTGCAACACTTGACTGCACAAGCTCTCAGGAGCGGTCGGGTGTCACTCCTGCAGCCCGTCACTTATTGAAAACAGCACCAGTCACGCAACCGGCAGGTTAGGGTGAGTTCCGTGACCTTGACCATGTCATGAGCGTTTCGTGCGCTAGTCAGGCGGGCTAGATCTGCTGATATGGACGCAATGTCAGCCTCATCAACACAGCCGATGATACCTCTTTGTCTGCAGTTTCCAGGTGTAAGACGCTAAAGCGATGGCGGAAGTTCAGCAAGCCGCGAGCATGCCTGCACCTGTCAAAACATCTCACCAAAACAGGATGAACTTGGAAGCTGTAGCAGGCCCCAGTCTCGAAGTTGCAGCAGCAAGCGGCAAAATCTCTTTGACAGACACCCCCAAGATTGGAGAGCCTGAAGCATTTTTTCCAGCTAATCCTGCCATAGCCAATGAGCTTGCCCAGAACAAGCCTGTCAAAGCATTGACTTCGGCTGAACGCACCTCCAGTGGCGGCTTGATGCGCACCATTAGTGATGTCATCACCGAGCTTGTGCAGAAGCATCAAAACAAAAAGCGGGTATGTGCAATACAGTCTATGCTTGGGCAACGTGTGCCAAATGCGTTTGCAGCGCCAGAAGTATCGAACAATGCAGCTGCTAGCATGCTCCCTGCACACAGTTGAACTTGTTGCAGACTTCCTCCTTATAAATCATTCTTCATTTGCGTGCACAGGCCTGTATGGGCTGTACAATAATTTGCCAGCTGCTGTTTATGCAAAGCCTGCTTGATCAGCTTTCATGCTTGCAGGACAGAGTGCAGGAGGCAGTTTCTGGCAGCCCCTCACAAGCCAAGTTCAGAAAGGGTTTGGAGACGGCCTTGGACTCCCCTTCACAGGCACAGGCTTCACCTCTCAAGTCTGGCACATCTGTGGGAAGCCCCAAGAGAGCTGGCAGTGGATTTGGTGACAAAGTGCCTCGCATGACATGCTGGGGAACAAGTGATCAGCCAGTTGTAGTCAAGAAGCCTAGCCTTGCTGAGCGCTACTCAGCTTGGAAGGTCAGCAGACCGTTTTACTGTATGAGCACTATCTGGCTTGTGACAATGATGTCTATTGCACTAGATTTGTTTACCTCATGGCAAGCCAGCTGGAAGCATGTTGCAACAGTCTTGTTGCCTAATCCTGACACATATAAAGCACACACTTGCTTGCACCGGGTTGATCTTGTCTCTTGAGCATTGACAGTTGCTGCAGCATGTAAAAGCTGCTGCACAAGATACTTACACATATGGTGCAACTGCTATGGATGGCTGCAGGTCAAGCAGCAAGAAAGAAGAGCTGCACGCACAGCAAAGTCATCTGCTCTGCCACCTGCCAAGAAAGCAGAGACTGTGATTGTGAGTGACAAAGCAACAGCTTCAGAGGCAGCACAGGTCAGCAAGCAGGAGACAGCAGAGGCTGCTGAGATTACTATGACGTCTTTGCCTCTAGAGGGCTAGACTTTTGCGTAGACAGCAGTACTCACGATCGTGGCTGTCACATAAAAGTTTGCTGTTGGACACATTGCGCTTGGTGTCTGTTCCTGCATGTCTTGTGCTTCATGAAGTAGCTTTATAGTGCTTGCAGCTGTGACTTACAGAGATCTCGCGTGTGTCTCCTGCTTTGCACAGGTCGTGTTTTGGCTCTTTTGCGTCCTGCTATCTCAGTCGTGCCCTAAGCCTTGACTCTGCCCATGGTCGCTCTAGTATGCCCTACAGGTTGCTGTGGACTTCAGGAAAACTTATCGTTCTGTGACTGCTTACATGATAACAGCTACTTGCAATGCAGTGTTGGCACCCGGAGTCTACATATCAGGCTACCAGTTTACATGTTGAACAGTGAACATGTGCTCAGCATTCTGTAGCTGCTGCCATCGAGACATGCCAGTGTGGCGCTCCCAGCTGGGCAATTGTTGACCAGCATTCAGGAATCTAACCAAGTCTTGACCTCTCATGTTGCATCCAGTCAAGCATGCACATCCTCGCCGCTAAGATCAGCAAGATGTCGCCGTCCACCCTCATCGCGGCCACAAACCCTTGTCCTGTATTTTGCCCACGCCATAAAGCATCCACCCGCATCGCCGTGCATCGACTGCGCACTCAAGCCAAGCGTCCTGATGCATTCCATGCGCCAGATCGTCGGCATACCCTCGCACTTCAGCGCCGACGAAACACAACAGTCTGCTCCGCTGCTAGTGCCCAGGCAGAGAGCAGATCTGGCAAAATTCGCCTAATCCAGCACAAGGAGGAAGCCTTTTGGTTTTACAGATTCCTCAGTATTTTCTACGATACAATCGTCAACCCTGGGCACTGGACGGAGGACATGAGGACTGACGCTCTAACAGTTGCAGAACTCAACGACCCAAATTTGAAGGTCAGACCATCTTTAGTTTTCTAGTGCTATATGAGCACGGCATGGAAGTCCTGCTGTTTTACAAATTCTTTGCCATTCTTTGCATCCATTGTTTACAATGATGTGTGCTGCAGGTTTGTGATGTTGGAGGAGGGACAGGCTTCTGTACTCTTGGGGTTGTGGAGACTGTGAAGCCTGAGAATGTAACACTGGTTGATCAGTCACCCCATCAGCTCAGCAAAGCTAAAGCCAAGCCAGCACTGCAACGTGTGACCATCAAAGAGGTGTGTTTTGCTTTTCTCCAGCTATAGATTCTCATTGACGCATAACTCTTGGAGGAGTCAAACCCACTGGGTACACGTCAGACCTACATTACAACACTAACAGTGCAAAGTGATGGACAGCTTCATTATTCCACCCAAGGCTACCAGCACTTCTCACCTGCACACTTTAATTACACATCGCCTGCAGGACTTATTTGGCTTTACACGCAAATCGTTTGCAGCCACAGAGTTATGTGTTGTAGGGCGATGCTGAGGACCTGCCTCTGCCAACTGATGGCTTTGACAGATACGTATCAGCTGGTAGCATTGAGTACTGGCCAGATCCACAGCGAGGAATCAAAGAAGCTTACCGTGTAGTGAAGAGCGGTGGTCTGGCCTGCCTTATAGGGCCTGTGCACCCCACCTTCTGGTTGTCCAGGTTCTTTGCAGATGTCTGGATGCTGTTCCCCACAGAAGCTGAATACAAGGAGGCCAGTCTCTAGATGCTTCAGAACCTGCATGTATGCACAGTTGCCACCAGTGTTGGACCCAATGGCCAACAGCTTAATGCCAGTCTGACTTGGCACAAAATGCTCTGTACATTGTGCAACCCAACACAACCCTGCATGAGTGACTGCATACTGTATCTGACACAATACCTCTGTGATCCAGGCATGTTACCAGGCTCTGCAAATCAGTGAATTTTTGGGTATGTGTACTTGAGATCTGATCTATCAAGGGAAATGCTGAATACAACAACACGTGCGTCAATGCCTTCAGATATTGGCAGAAACATTGTCAGTAATGTGAATGCAAGATTGTGGGGACAAAGACATGAGTTTGATGTGCTGCAGTGGTTCACCAAGGCAGGCTTTGAAGATGTTCAGATCAAGAGGATAGGGCCCAAATGGTACAGGGGAGTTCGGCGCCATGGCCTCATCATGGGTTGCTCTGTCACTGGAAGAAAGACAAAGGTGTGTAAACTCTGCAGCGTATCTACATGAAAGCTGCTGACACTGACTACACTGCTTGTCACTGATGCAGTTTTTGCAGAAGGCATTAAAAAGCATGCACGCTGTGCTCACCAGCATGTTGCATTTCAATGCCAGCATTTGTTGATCATGAGATGGCGTGTGCTCAGCATTTGTATGCATATGTCTGCTTTCTGAGTAGTAGGTCAGCTACATAAAGCTGTCCTTCTTACAGTGCTCTTGCAATTAAAAGGCAATATGCTTGCTGATTTGTAGGCTGGAGACTCTCCGCTACAACTGCCACCAAAACCACAGGAAACTAGCGGCAAGAGCCGCAGCAACCCCTTGCTGTTTGTGCTCAGACTGTTGTTGGGTTCAACAGCAGGATTTTACTACTTTGTGCTACCTGTATACATGTGGATCAAGGACAAAGTGTGGCCAAGGAGCTTGCCGGGATTCTAGATTGATGACAATACAAGCTTTTCACACACTTTGTGCCTGGTGCACAGAGACTGCCGGTAGAGACCAACAAATGCCTGGACACACTGCGTTATGCTGATTGACCCAGCCTAGCATCATCAGAACTGAGTTAAATTGCTTCAACTTTTGACTTCAAAGCTCGAATTGAAGCTGATGATTTGAGAGGGAGTCTTTAACAAGCTGTAACAAGCAGCTTGCAAATCAATCTGCAAATCAATTGATTTGCAGATATGTAACGCCAGATCATGAGTCCCGTCGATAACCTAGAGAGTGCCAAGGGTTTCCAGCCGGCGATGAAACGCTCGAAGCGTTCTTTGGCGTTGCAGCTCTGCATTGAGTCGTACCACGTTGGCAAGCTCGAATTGTGCCTACTCTGCACCGCCTCACCACTCGCAACCATGGGGAAGAAGCTCAAGCGGGTGAGTGCTCCTAGACGGCATGTTTGCGAAGATGTTACAGCAACTTCGACTTCTTTTTTGACACTTGGCTTTTCTGCTGTAGGGCCAGGCCGGCAATGCCGTCCAATACATGACAAGGACACAGGCAATGCGCAAGTTGCAAGTCAAGCTATCAGTTTTCAGGTCAGTGCTCCATCTATCAAGCACGGAGCAGGTCACCAGAATGCTTGCCTGAATGCTTTTTTGCAACTCGATCTCGAGGTGCTCACTACTCTTGCCAAAAGAAGCTGTGACTTCCCAGGCGCTTGTGCATCCTCAAAGGCATTCACCCAAGAGAGCCCAAGAAGAAGAGCCAGGGCCAGAACAAGACGTACTACCACACCAAGGATATCAGCTTCCTAGCCCATGATCCACTGCTCAGCAAATTCAGGTGATACCATGATTGTGCTGCACAACCAAAAGATCTGTAGAAAACCCTGCAATTGTCAAGCAAGCTTCACACATCAGAATATTATGTCAGTAACACATGAGCTCAGTGCCAAGCAAGCTTGTCATCACCATCACGTCGTGAGGCTGCAATCTGTCTACCATGCAATATCAGGCAAAGGCTGGTCACTGACATTGAATTTGTGCACTGCAGGGATCAGTGGAGCTTTGAGAAGAAGATCAAGAAAGCACGTGCAAAGAAGAACAAAAGCTTGGCTGACAGCCTCGCACAGCGCAGGCCGAGCTACAGAATAGATCACCTTGTCAAGGAGAGGTATGACCTGTCACCTTCACGTCAATCTGTGGTGGACTTCTGGTACTGTAATATTGCAAGTGTCTCTGTCTTGAACCAATGCACAGGTTGTAAACCCAGACCTCTCCAAATGGACTGGCAGTGCCCAGGCATTACCTGCTTCACGTCTGCCCAATCTTGTTGCTTAATCATGCACATATGCAATTCAGTGCCTGAATGCTGCTGCAGGTATCCAGCCTTTGTAGATGCTCTGAGAGATCTAGATGATCCCCTGACCATGACTCACCTCTTTGCCACCCTGCCAGCCGAGTCGACTCATGACATTCCGGCCAAGGTGGTTGCCAATGCCAGGCGGCTGTCTATGGAGTTCCAGGCCTATGTTGTGCGGGCACATGCACTGCGCAAAGTGTTTGTGTCTGTCAAGGGGTTCTACTACCAGGCAGACATCCAGGGGCAAGCTGTCACATGGCTGGTGCCTCACAACCTCGCACAGGTCAGCAATCAGACGCAGCTTTTGTTGTCATCCAAACACTTACCTTTTTCTACAAAGTAGCGCGTTGCTGCTGCATAATCCATTTGGCATTAGTGTTGACTCACATTAGCGCCAAGCAAACTTTAAAGACAGGCGGCCAGCCCCAAAGCAAAGCTACTGTAAAGCCTTACCTGCATTTCCTAGCTAGTGTATTGACTCTGAAGGTCATGTCAGAGCCTGACTGCTTGGCATCCCCACAATTTGCTTTGCTGTGCACAATCCAGCTGGTGAGCACAGATTTGCTCGACAGGTGTTGCCAGCAGATGTGGACTACAGAGTCATGCTGACGTTCCTGGAGTTCTACCAGACACTGCTGCAGTTTGTCAACTTCAAGCTGTACCACAGCCTGTCAGTGCACTACCCTCCAGTGCTAGACAGCAAACTAGAAGAAGCTGCAGCAGGCTTGGCAGCCATCATGCAAGACATAGCACAGCATCAGCCACACAAGGCAGGCAGTGCACTGGCACTGACAGGCTCTTCTGACAACAACACAGCTGGGCCAGTCACGGCAGATATGCAGACTCTTCCCACTGCAGTTCTGGATGGACTCACTGCCGGTCAGGCAGCTGCTGCATCAGCCTCTACTCCAGCTTTGACGTCGGCAGATGGATCTGATGACGAAGCGGAAGAAGATGTGGGAGAGATTGATTCTGGTGATGAGGATGATGACGATGCGTCAGCTTCGGATGAGGAAGCTGCTGCACACGGTGCAAACGGCAGCGTAGCAGAAGGTGAGCAGCATGCACTGGTGCTTGAGTTAGGCAAAGGCAGGGTGCTGTATCAACCCTCCAAGGCTGTCATGCCTGCCCTGCAGGTTTTGTTCAGTGCGTCACGTCAAACTGAATGCATGCAATAGCACAAGTGTGAAGTGGCTCTCTTCCCAGCAAAACTGTTCATTAAATCATTTCCACTTCGATTTTGGTTCATTTTGGTTCATTGTAAGCTGTTCTTAGTGCTTTGGTTCGTTGATTATGCGTGCAGATGAAGGCACAGATGCTGCCGGTCAGCAGATAGTTGTTGCTGACCCAGCAAGCCGCAGCATCAGTCCAGCAGCAGAGCCCAGCAATGCTGTTGTAGACAGTATAGCAGGCGGCGCACTGCGTGTACAAGACGATGACGAAGCTGGCATCTGTGAGCGCCTGTTCAAGGGCCTTGTCTTCTTTTTGGGACGTGAGGTGCCCAGGGAACAGCTGCTGTTTGTGATCAGGGCTTTTGGGGGGGTTGTGGCATGGCAGGGGGAGGGCTCCCCCATGGAAGAGAGCGACGAGCGCATCACACATCAGGTCAGACAGCCGCAATATGTGCATGCCCTATTGGCCCATTCCATGAAATGCCCTGCACTACAGTCAGTCAGGCCTCCAAGCCATACAGGTTGCTACTTTGTTTAGTGCATATTTTGTACAGTGCACTGCCACCTTGCAATGGGCAGTCTATGTGACAGCCCATTTGTCAATAAGCCCACACATTCATCATGCAACTCTCTGGAGGTACCTAGCTGGGCATGTGATTTTTGTAAGCCCTCCTCATTCTTCTGCACCTTTTGCAGAGAGTGTCAAGCTTATGCTGAACAGGCATGGCCTGCTGCAGATTGTGGATAGACCAACTCAGGGGCATAAGTTTCTCTCCCGCCAGTATGTGCAGCCTCAGTGGGTCTTTGACAGCGCCAACTTCCGGGTGCTGGCCAAGGCAGAGCTGTACGCTGTTGGCATGGTCCCTCCGCCCCACTTGTCACCCTTTGTGCAAAATGAGGAGGAAGGCTATGTACCGGACTACTTGCAAACCATGCTGAAGCTGCAGGTGAAGCACCCAAATATAACATTGTATCTTTGACCTTGATATGGTTCATGCAGAAGTCTGCCCAGCTGTATCAACTACCTATGAACATGTGGCTTTGCATGGTTGTAGAGCCTGGCTGAGATCGTTGTGGTGTTTTGGGTTTGTATGTTACATGATTGAGCAGCAGTCATGTGCATAATGGTGCTTCAACTGACATGACTACTGTCCAACTTGACTGATGGGACCACTGATGTGTCATCCTACTGATGTAGACAACCTACACAAGTCTGCATACAAAAAACGCTCTGGTCTTGCTTGCAAAAACCTCATGCCCCTGATTTGCTGTTGAATAGCTTCTTGGAGTGCAGGGGCAAGCTCAGGCAGCACGTAAGAGGGCTGCCGGCACAATGGACGAGTACACCTTCATTGCAGAAGACAACAAAGCTGCAGATCAGATAGACAGTGCCCCAGCAGTGCAAAATGTCTCAGCCGAGCAGCTGTACAAGAATGAGCTAGCTCAGGAGATGCAGGTAATGGCTCCACGCATAGGAGTTGTCAAATGTCATTGCCTGTGCTGCAGTAAATGATATCATATTTCAAGGCTGCATGCTGACAAGGTTTAGGGTTCAAGCCAGCTGGATGATCAATGTGGTGCACTGTATGCTGTTACATCTGTCACTGCCCTGCTCAGATCCAGTCGCTGCTGTTATCAGAAAACAAAGGTTTCAATGTTATCCATCACTATGAGGCCCACAGATTGCGTGTGTATGAGCATTTGCAGTATTGACAAATTTTGCTGTACTGTTTCCAGCAGGCAGGATCTGAAGACGAGGAGCAGACAGATGCAGCAGCGCCTACAGCTCAGGCTGCCATTGTTGACGTTCCTGATCTGGATCCAGAGGCAACTGTTATGATGACTCGAAAGCAGCGAGGCTTGTACAATGCCATGCAGCGCGGCCTCAGCAAGAAGCGGCAGCGTGCAGAGAGCTTGCATGCAAAGGCCAAGAAGCTGAAGCAACCCTTGTCTTGAGTCATTTCGTTGGCAGTGCCTTTTTTGTAAGATGAGGGCTGCAAGTCAAGTCACAGGCATTGATTGTTTCGTTAACATGTTATAAGTTTATAAGCAGTAGTACCATGTTCTATTTGTTGAACACATTGATCAACGATTATGTTCGAAACTGTTTTGGCCTTGAGATGCGCTTGAAGTGCAGTCGAGAAGTTTTAGCTTTGTGCGGCACAACACAAATGACTGTAAAACGACACGGATCTCTAGTTAAGAGTATTGTCTCCTTCCTGCACAGGTGTGCTTGCAAAGGCCGCAATGGCTCAACAGTCACCGTGGAACCGGTTGCTGCATAGCTGAACATGTAGAACAGTACTCAAGCAAATGTGCAAATGTCAGAATTGACAGCAGAGCGAACCAGTACATACTCACGCCATAAAAGCAACCTGCAATACATCAATGATGGCATGCTGTGGTAAAAATAAGCTTGCATTGATGAAGATCTAGAATCCGCAATTGTTGCATGATCATGAGCTGTGCTCAAACTGTTTGTTGGATGCAATTGGTTCTAATTGCTGCATGACTCAGAAACTCAGTGAGCGGTATGCTGCAAAGATAAGCACAGACGTGGTCTAGATAGAAAGCAGTCATTACATTTGTTCCAACCTTTTCACGCTTCGAAAGATAATGAGCTCCGGCCCCTGTGACCAACATGCGCAAATGCTGAAACAAAGGCAGCGGTCGAACTGTTGATGCCAACACAGTCGTCCTACATACTGGAGTATGCATGCTGCAGAACTTACAGGCGAATACCAAAAAGAGAACCCAGCAGGCAGCCTCAACCAATGCAAATTATGTCTGTATGCTGTTGTAACAAATATCTGATGTACCACAGTAATGCAAAGCCACCAAGAACAGTAAGTGGTTGTTGACCAATCCCCATGAGTCTTAGCTGGACTATCCATTCGTATTTACTACTTTGTTTGGATGACCATGGCCTGCATGTCAACATGCAGCAACTGCTTGATCTCATGAGTTCACAAGCCATTTTGTGAAAGACCGTCTATTGGCATAGCGAGTTTTGCACCATGCATGCATGAAAGCTGAGAAGAAGGCAAGCTGGTATGTGACTCACAGCATGAGACAGCTGTTGCAGGTAACATCAGGTCATATGAAGTACAGTCATAATTCAACCCAATGGCTCACTGCTCTAATGAACTTGCATAACAGCCCCAGGCTGCAACAAGACCTTCGACTTGCTGTCAGGCTAGCATGCAGATCCTATCCCTGTGCAGATACAAGCAGTTCTATGGCATGCACTTCTTACCAGATGAAGAGGATGCAGCTGTAGATACAGCAGCATTGTTGCCTGTTGCAGATGCACTGGAAGCTGCATTACCAGACCTGCTGGAGTTGGTAACAGTTACCAGCAGCTGCCTCTGGGGGAGGTTGGTCTCAAGATAAGCAGGAGCTGGTAGGGCGCTTTCACTGCCTGTGTGTACATGGCAATTGTTGCCCCTTACACATAAGACATACCATCATCAGCTGATAATAGTCTCAACAGAAGGCAAGACTGTGGGTGCATGTGGGCTGAAGAGCTGTAACAGATCTAAATGGCCTTTGGCATCATCTGAGATAAGAGGTGCCTGGTTAAGCTTTTGTGGGTGTACATGAGTGTATGTAAACGTATAGATTGTTGTTTGTGCTTGACTGATCCTTCATGAACCATGGATACTCCTTAAGCTTATAATCCTCCTAATTAGGAAGGCGTCACACGTATTCAGTCTAGATGCGCATGCCTTGAAGTTCAGCCTGTTCAGGACCCTAAGAGGAGCTCTCAGAGAAACTCTTTCTCTCTCGCTCTGTGGCTTGAGACAAAATTCAGAAGGCATCGTAACATGGCGATAGCAGACTGCAGAGTGGGCCAGCCTGAGGATTCCGGCTACGTGCTGACAGCGGTGGCACTTCTGCGGGTGCGATGTACCTGGGAAGTTGACGGCGTTGGCCTGGTGCGCATGAGCTAACAGCATAAGCAGCATCACAAGGGGTGCGGTCTGGCAAGCTTGCGACTTCATGCCGACCTGAAGCAGCACAGGTTTAACTTATATGCGGTCAGCTATGCCCGTCAACCGCTGTACAACCTTGACTTTCCAGCATGTCCCAGCAACTTGCGCACGTCCTTACCCGAAAGCTGTTTTGGGCCTGTGGGGTGGGTGACAAAGTGCGCTGAGCAAAGAGCGACTTCAGGTCTGCTGACACCACACTTAGAATTGTCGCCTACCTGAGTAACCCCAAGAGCCACCTGCCGTGCAGCTTTTGGTCCTTTTGCCATGAGGAAAGACACAATTCGGCACGCGCCCCGAATCTTTCACGAAGATCCATGAGACCTATCCCGGATGATCGACAAAGATGAGCCACGCTACACAGCATCACAACTTCCAAGGCGTGTTGACTAATTGAGCCCTTGCAATGCACTTGACCCGCTGTGTCGTCATTGACGACAGCATCAATTTCCAAGGTTACCTCCATAGGTTACCACCATTCACCCACGCGCCAATCAGAGCCACCAACTACAACGGTAGCTAACTTTCAAGTTCCTTTTTCGACACTAGGCAATGTCACAAGGCATTACAGTCGTTTGATGAGCGTTTATGACAATCAGTGATCAGATCAACATTGGGGTATCACTTGTTGCCATGCAATCTGCGCGCACAGTGCTGCTAGCAAATCGCAGCATGCTCTAACAGTCTTGTCAACGTAAATCATTAATGCAAACTCTGTTGTGCATCAAGCAAGGCACAGCAGCACTGGAGGATTGGTGCCGAAGGCTGGAGGATTTGATATCTGCAAGCTCAAGAAACAGCAACACCTTGCTGAGATGGGCTGCAAAAGAAAACACGCGGCTATACCCAGTGTCAACCAGGACCACATCACACCGACAAGAGACGAAATAAATCAGGAAAATAGGTCTCCGGCAGAGTTTTGTAAGCTGAGCTGACGCTTAAATTGATCACTGGTGTGATGCTGCCATTGACCATTGCCCACATTATGCAATACATCTGTGTGATAATCTAAGAGCTGCATCCGGTGGCCTGCAGGCACATTTTGATCTCTTTGCAAAGGCTTTGTCACCACTGAGACAGCTGATTGAGACAGCTGATGGCATGCAATGCAATCCCACACAGTAACATGACATTCTTGTATGCTGTGCACACCTTGTACTGCAGCATGCTGACAGTGCGGGCAAGATCATATTCATCATTACCATGCATTGACTGTGTTTGCGTCAGAGCTGCAACTGGGCTATGCACAAAATCATGTCTGGCTTTGTATCTTATGCCAGTGACTTACCCACTGACACAAAGCTAGTGCTGTGTTTTTGCAATGCTTTGTAGCAGCTGGCCTCTGTAGCACTATCCAAAGCTCCTGTAGCCTCATCTAGGAATGCCAAAGCAGGCTCATGAAGCAGCAGCCGCAGAAAAGCTAACCGTTGCTGTTCTCCTAGACTGAGTACATGTGACCACTCCAACTCAGTGTCTAGGCCCCCTACTGTGTCAGCCAGGTCTGCAGCATCAGACAATAGGGGGGTGGGGGGTCTGTGTGGCCAGTGCAAGTCAGCAGAAGAATGCAGCTTTGAAAAGAATGCAGTGGGTTTTTACCTGGTAGCTGCACTCTGTCTAGTAGTGATCTAAGATCAGCATCTGTTGGAGGATGTGTACGCATGCTCCAAGCGCTGCCTTCTCCTAGAAGACGTGTCGTCAGCATCAGTTTGCAGTAAGCCAGCCTTTGATGAAACTGGAAGGTGCATGCAGCATGCTACACGAAGTTGCCCTTGCAGCAGCAGCAGAGCGCTAGCTGCATTGAACAAGCCTGCAGCTGCAGGTGTCAAACCAGGCAGATTTGGGGCATTGAGCTATCAATGATGCAGTGTGCAGTGGGTTTGTGAGCATGTTGACTCTAGCCTTAGCATGCAGGAATGAATGCAAAGTCTTGTAGGTGTCATGTGATGGCCGCCAGCACCTGAGGGGAAAAGCAGTTGCTGACGCAGAGTGCCAAGAGGCATGAAGGGCTGCTGAGGCAGGAAGAACATGTCCTCAGCTGGCGGGCACTCAATCTCCCCAGTGCCTATTGTCCAGAGCCCTGCAGTTCAGTGGACTCATTAAGCAGCATGGCAGGGGTACTTGACATGTTTGATATACTGTTGGATCTTTCCCAGCAAACAATGGGGTCAATTGACAATCATTCTTTGTCAGCATGTGGGATTATGCCCACGCGGTGCTGATGACAAGAATGCAGATGCTGCCAATGACACACACAAGGTGTGACTTTAGGGCAGTGTTTTATACATGACGTGAGCAATGTGCTGGAAAGCTTGCAGGTAATGATGTTGGAGGTGAAAAGGTACAAGGGAGAGGTCAAGACCAGGTGGCCCAGATATACATTGTCAAGCACCCATACCACTCAAACAGTTCACTCAGACGCTGTTCTTCATGATGACAACAAGAGCTTTGTGGCCAGAAAATTGGAGGCAAGGAGATACCTGCTATAGCTCGCAGCATGCTGGACTTGCCACAGCCAGAGGGCCCAACTATGAGCAAGGAGTTGCCAGCCTGTAGAGACATGGTCAGATCACGACACAGATGCAGAGACTGGTTGGGAGTGAAGACGTTGAGTGCTCTCAACGTGAGGCCTGCTTGCCTCCAGTGGGTGCGCATAATCTGTGAAGACTTTGGCTGCCTCTCAGTCAGCGCTGCAGAGAACAGACCATGTCGTCAGTGTTCATGCGTGTATGTGTAAGCCATGCTTTGTGACTCTGCAGGTCACAGAAACTACGGGCAAAGTTGCACCCATGACTGGATATGTGAAATCATTTTCTGTTCTGTGCAAATGTTTTTATGCCATGTCCATGTATGCATTTACAGATGAGATCAAAACTCAGGCTTGCGAGCATTTGTGGTTACCTGGTACAGTTCCTGCCTGGTGTGACTCTGTTGCAATGCAATGCTATACATGGCTACAGGCGTCAACCCAAACAAGGCTCATGAAACAATATACTGCAATGATGCAGAATGCACCTGCTGCTAATGCATCCAATCTCTCTGTTTCTGCTGCCAGCCCACTGAAGCTCTCCAGATTCCTGACAATGAGTGTCAGTGCATTCTCTACGCTCCGGAATGCAAAGCCAACCTGTGGATACACGACAGCCAACTCTGCTTTGCTGACACAGCAGTTCAATGTGGAGACCCCGGCTGCATCATCACTTAGGGCAACAGCCTTCATGGGTGCATGGTACGTATCAGCTGCATCCTTTTGCCATTGCCACTCCATGGAAGACCCAATAGGATGTACATGACCCACAAGTGCACACATCTTCACACTCAGTGTGGTCTGTCACTTGACTGGAGCATGTTTCACCTGTGAAATGATGCCAAACTCGATCTCCCCACGAAAGTACATTGGAGCAGTGATGAAGGCAGGCGCCAGGATGGTTGCATAGCTGTAGCAATTGGTCCAGATGGAGAGACAGGCTGACCAATTGATCCTGAGTCTGGCAATGCCAACCAGGTTCTGCAGGCAGCGGGTGGCCACACCCACCTCTCGAACCTCTCCATTGTAAAAGGCAATTGACTCTGCAGGAAGACAGTTTGGCATGGGGAGGTGAAGAGATGTTTGGTATCAATCTCATTCTACACACTTATTCTAAAGTGTATTTTTATCATTGTAGAGATTGCCTTGTGGGATTGCCGAATGTTTACACATCTGAGTGAAAAGCCCAAGCCTATGGCCAAACTGATGGATTTGCCCATCACAGTCAGGTAAGGTAGGCAGCAAGGACGATGTCAGTATGAGTCTAGACCATCATGTTGAGAGCAGTAAAATGCCGCAGAATGATGGGACCAAAGACCACAGCAGTGCATACTCAGATGAGGTGGCTCTGACTGGAGTCACCTAGTGCTTTGACTCGTGCTCAATGTAATCACATACATGGAGTGTATGTACTGAGCATGCACTGCAATACAACACATGCAGCCTGATGCATGGTCAGGCCACCCTCTATGACTAGGTCAATAGAAACTGTAACTCATGAGCTGTTGTATGTATAGCAATCAGCCTAAAGAGCAGTACCTGGTGGCCGTACCTGCATTCTCACGTGTCCTGACCATGTCAAAACGCAGGTCTCCTTCCCTCTGAACTGTGGCAAAGTGCAACTGCATCAAGCGCTTGCCAAAAGCTGATGTTGTGACATATGTGCCCACACCCGCATAGACAAACAGGAACCAAACCAGTTTGGGCGTCACAGTCCAAAGTAGACCTGTGTAGCACAGCTCAGCGTATCTTCACGCTGTGGCATAAGCGGCAATTGTTCGTTGAAAGAAGCAGGAAGCAAATATGACTTGCAGCAGCAAAGAACCAAGTAGAAAGTGGATGTGGCTTGGCAGCAGCAGAAAATGGTATCATTGTCAACAAGGGGTTGCATACCTGCAAAGACTACGCAATTGAGGAGTTGACGCACAGCAGACATGATAAGCTTGGTGCTGGCGTCAGTGAAAGCTGGCACATCATCGCAAATACGCTGCAGACACAAGCCATGTAGCATCGGTATTGTTGTGTGCTATTGCAAATTGCAGGTTTTGCTTTTGTGTACAAACTTGGAGAATCAGCGACAGCACATGTGGCTGTCTGGAGAATGCAGGTCTGCTGTCTAGGGATAGCATGCATGCTGCGAGCCAAACTACTGGAGTTATGGCTCAGCTACAAGTCTTTTTTGAAGCCATATTCTGTCACTGGCAAATGACTTTGCTGTTTTGGCACCTGGACTCACATAGCACCTGATCTGGGTTATCAAGACTGCCAGCTTGTTGCTTAAGCTTGAAGAAGGCTCTGTCAGCAAAGTAGGCCCGCAACAGATAGCTCGTCAGCCAGTTACGCCATTCCAGAGTCAGTCGCTGCTCTACCCAGTCTGCTGTGGCAAAGAGTGGGCAGGCCATGACGATGATGAGCACAAACCTCTTGACAGCTTTCATGAAGCCCTCTGCAGATGGAGGCACACCTTGTCAAGCTCTTCTGCTTACCAGCAGGGCGTATGCACGGTCGAATGCTTTGCGTACACGCGCCACGGCTGCTTGACAAGGCAGACTACCTTCGTCACGTTTCGACATGGTGGTTTGAAATGCAGCCTGAGCGTAAGATATGCGAAGAAGCAGGTATGTGGTTGCAGCTGCCAGCAGAACCGCAGCAAAGGAAAACGCCTGCGCCTTGCGCTTGTCCTCTCCTGCAGTACAGCCGTATATTCGCATTGGATTGTGACTTCGATGCAAGCCGAATAAGAAAGTTACTTACGTTGAAACCATAGCTTCGCAACTTTGAGCCACTTGGGAAACACTCTCAGCAGTGATCGATCTGGAATTTCGACTGGCGTGCGACTCACAGCAATCTGCATCGCGGGCGGTCGCAGTGGCTCCTTCTCATCGTCCATGCCGCAAATGATGATGTTGCACTCGAGTACAAGCTTGTTAACAAGCCTCTGCCCTTGCAAGTGTTTGACTTGCACAGAACTTCAGAGTCTGGAGTGCAATGCGCCCTCTGCACCAGGGGCGCTTGCCCTAAGCGATACGAACGAGTACTTACAGAATTTCGCTTGGATTGCGCTCACGACAGCTGCAGCCAGAATAAAGTGGATTGTACGCATGACTGGCATTATGTTGTCGGGCATTCGCGCCTCGCCATGCATACCGCTCGCGTGTGGTCACAGATTGCGAGGCCGCAGCCTGCCCATGCTGCAAGCCTCACGTCGCAACAGGACGTCTGGGAGGTCCCGTCAGCAACAGGTTGTGCAGGCGGCTGCTGCGAGCTTCTCTCCCGACGACCCATATAAGGTAGTGTGCTTTCCCACCGCACACTTCACGCCGCAGTCACGTTTCTCTTGTCCAGGAGGAAGTGATACTGTACCCTCTTGTGTCTGCTGCAGATCTTAGGTTTGCATCAAGGGGCTGACTCTGAGGCTGTACAAAGGCAGTACAACAAACTCAAGCGAGAAAAGAGAGGAGACGAAGAAGCGATTACCAAAATTGAGAATGCACACTCAAGCTTGATGATGCGTAACTTGACAGCAAGGATGCAGGCATGATCATCATTTTAATGTGCAACATTTGTTGTTTGGTCAATCTGTTCTTGCTGATGTCAACAGCTCACATCTACAGGGAGGTGTTTCAGTGGCAAAGGAAGTGAAATACGCTGACAAGGCGCAGTATCTGCCTTGGCGTCCCAGGTAATGCCATGTTGCCATGACACAAGCAGCTTTGTTCATGTTTTGTAACCAAAGCTGACACATGTGTTGTTGTACTTGGGCAGGGCTTACAGAGCAGACAACAAGTTGCTCCTGTACAGCGGGATCGTTCAAGCTTTGCTTGCCGCATGGGCCTTACTGCTGTCTGTCACAGCTGGCACACAACCAGTTGTTGCATGTAAGTTATGGCAAACTTTGTGCTGCAGATGTTGTCTGTGGTCACAGCAGGACCTTTCTGCAAAATTGAACCAAATGTTTCCAATGGCGCGATGTCAATGATCAGGCAGAGCAGTTTGCTTACTGAAGTGTCGATCTCACCTTCAGCTGAGTCATTGGGATGCATGCAGCTGCTGTTGTTGGAGGAGTCGGCAATGTGTGGAAGCTCAACCAGGTTTTCCCAACCAGTACTAGCAGCACAGCCTCTGAGGATGAGAAGAAAAAAGGTGTGTGGAGTGTAGTATGAATATGCAAATGCCAAAGCCAGATTGCACCGGCCAGATTGCATGCGTCAAATCAGCTCAGCGACTTCTAGTTCTTTGTACCCTTGTCATGCAGGGTTGAAGAACATTCTGCGTGGCTGCCTGCTGGCATTTCTGGCAACATTTGCAGGATGCTTTTTGTTCTTCACCCTCCCAGATCTGGTTGCATCACAGCTGAACAAGCAGCTGCCTTACTGGTTCTATGCAAATGAGGTAAGGCTAAAAAGTGCATGCTCTATCTGCATATATGATGCCTGTGCCAATTGGACTCATGACTGTTGCTATAGCGGTTGCTCATTTCTCTATTGTTTTGCTGCAGAAAGTGTTGCTATGCGTTGGCACAACCTTGTGCAACTTTCTGATGACTGCTTTCTTCCGGTAACAAATATCAACATACGCAACCAGCAGAGGTTGTGCTGTACAGCCGCCAGCATCTGTTGGTTCATTACACTGGTCAACTTCAGCTCCGCGTTGTGAGGCCCTGGCTGCATCATAAGCATATAACATCACACTGCTTGATCATTAGAGGCTTTGATGTATAATACCAAGAATTCGCAGCAGCTTGTGAGGGAAGTGCTGGCCTTGATGTCTGCTGAGTTTTGGGAAAGTGGCTGCCAGTTGATGAGTACAAAAGCAGCAGTTGAGACAGGGATTCACTCAGAGCCGACTGCTGCAAAAAATCTTCACATGCTGTTTTTGGCAACATTGATGCAAGCATGTGTGTGTCGGTCAAGCTAGCTGTCACATCTGTCTACTGTAGCTGTCAGATGAGGAACCAAGGTACAGTGCTATGATGGCATGTAAGGGGATATAGCAATGCATGTCTGTGGTTTGCACTGTGCATAAGAAAACACAGACAGAACAGGAAAGGTGGCATGCCATGAGACTGCCACTTACAGCAAGCAGAAACTATATGTACTGCACTACAAGGAATGGATAGCACTAATGAAGAGCAAAGAATGTTGCAGATTCATTCAGCAGCCAAAATGGCATGTATAGGTAAATTGCTATGGTACAAATTGACAGTATACATATGATCTGCAACAAAGAAATACTAGCAGCAACCCCCAGAGTTGAGCCCCATGTCTCCAGCTGTAGTAATGTTTGCACCGCCAGGTAGTGCCTGTGCAGTGCTACCCTGAGTGACAGGTCCTCTAGATGACCGTTCCAGCCTGTCAGCTTCCATAGCACTTCTGATTGCGCTCTTGTCTGCATTGCCTGGCAATGCTGACGCCTTTGACATGCGGGATTGGTATGATACTTGCTTTTTCAAGCGATCTTTGGTGTCCTCAATGGCTCGCACCTGAAGACAACACGCGATCATTACTGAACCTTGTCAGATCTGTCAGCTGAAGAGAATGCTTTGTGACACATGCACCCTGTTGGTATACAGCAGCAGCTGCCTACCTCTTTCATAGTCATCTGAACGCTTTTGGGCAGCATCAGGAAATCTTTGTCTGCCTCGTCATACACCCATCCCATGGCTAGCAATGAAGGGACACCACCTGTTGTGTCCACAATAGTGGTCTTTACTTTGCTGTTGGATAACTTGATGCGTTTGAATTTGTCTTCTGAGGGAGACACAGCAGTGTTCCTGACCAGTTTGCTCATAACCTGTACAGTAACACCCAGCCTTGACAGATGAGACTGTGAAAGACACAGTATGACACACAATACAATGCATACATCATAGCGTATGACAAATCCAAAGTACTCATAGGGTTTGAGGTACATACCTCCAAGCACTCCATGTTGTCAACACTCCACAAGGCAGCTTGCAAAGCACTAGCCTTAGGAGGAGGTAGTTTGGCAGCAGTGTATCCAGCATACCCCATGACAGTCCTGTATCTGGCAAGAGCCTGAACACGGCAAAAAGCGGTCACTCAGTCACTCACAGCAGTCACAAACAAGCCAACGGGTGACCGCACAAGGAAAAGGAGGTGTTTGATGTAGTGTGGCGTCAGCCAAGACGTTGCGACAGGCATAGTATCATGTTGAGTCGCACACCTCACCTTCCTGGTTCCTGAAGCTTCCTTTCAAAGTAGGCAGGGCAGTGCTTCCGACGATCAGCGTGCAGTAGTACAGACTCGGACACAGAGACACAAGCCTGGCGCCGATTACGTTGCACTCTTGAATTGGGTGATTGATGGGAGCTGTGGCGCTGCAGGATGACCGCGCGCCTCGTGAATCCGAATGACAAGATGTTGCATCGTTCAAAGAGTGCCAGGGCAGCTTCAAGGGGCGAATGGGACGTAGCCCTGGCTTTGTGCCCTGCGCTGGTTAGGTCAAAAGCTGAGCCAACAGTGATATGCAAGCAGCGCAGCGTGTAGTACGCTCGTGCACATCACAGGATAGACCCGTGTCGGAGCCAGCCACAGGCTAGGTTGTAGAAGCGCAATCGTACTTTTGCTGACGAGCAAGCTCAAGCATGCATGTATACATTTACCGTTGACTGGTTTTCCCACAACATACCCAGCTGGAGCCATGTCTTCGACAGCCTCGGATGGCTCAAATCAGATCGCGTCTTGCACGCCCTTGAAGTATGGCAACGTAGGGTCATGCTCATGTTGCAATCTGAAGCTGATCACGCGTTTCGTGGCAACAGATCGGGACTTGGGAGGGCCAGTCAGCCTGCTGGCTTTTGGACAACGTATGCTGCAATTTGGACTGCCGCATAGTCTGTGTCGATACTTGGGCTGGCGCGCAGCAGTATGGCACGGCTGCACAGGTATGTGGCAGTCTGTAGCTATCGCGCCCTTCCCCGTCGTGCACGCAACCTTGTGTAATGCTGCAGGATTGGTGCCTCTCCAGTGACACGCATGAAGGCAGCAGAGTGCTGCAGAGGTTTCAAGACAACATCTTAGCCGCAGGGGCCAAAGACAGGGTTGTAGTGCTGCAGCAGTCCTCATGTACAGCCCTGGCAGGCCTTTTCAGCACTCACCTCAACGCATTTGATGTAAGCCAAGCAGGACAATCGAGACATGTCGAGATCACTGCAAGCCTTTGATGCTGCTTCTGACCAGCAGCAAGCTTGTTTGTGACAGTGCCGAGATGCCTCCTTACTCTATAAGGTGTCTGCTTAAACAATTTTTTTCTGGGTGAGACAAGCTGTGCAAAGCAAGCTGGCACTCTGCAGATCATCTACATTGATGGATCACACTATCCTCAAGATGTGCTGACAGATGCAGTTATGGCTTGGAAGTTATTGAATGAGGGTGGCATCATGATTCTGGATGGTGCGTCAACCTCCACAGTTGTTGTAAACCGCTGCATTGAAATTAATTGCAAGCCAGAGTTGTGTTGCAGATTATGAGTGGCATCAAGTCACACAGGTGCCTGTTGAACAAACACCCAAGAAGGCTATTGATGCCTTTCTTCATGTGTTTGTTGAGGTAAATAATGTCTGTGCTGTGCACAACTCTCAAGGGGACAATCACGCATGTGCTGTTGAATCCTCTGCAGGGCAAGCTGTCCTACCTGTAGTATGACATGTCAATCACGTTCTCATGATGGTGCAGGAATTGCATGTGCTAGTGCTGGGATATCAGTGCATTGTACAGAAGCAAACAGCTATGCAACGCAGTCATAGAGTGTGAGTGCCTGAATTGATACTGGGATCCATATGCCAACAGCAAGCTCGTACATTAAACAGAGATTTCACGGACACTTTGTTTTGTGGTGCCCTTGCACTTCAGTACAGCACACCAGCAGACTGTCAAATGTTTTTTCAGCGAACCAAAGCACACACTAATATTAGCATTAACACCATGATATGGACTTTTGAGTTGTAATGCTGCTACGCTGCCAAATACCTGCTTCATGGATAGATATCACTCTGCAAGAATACCAGCAGGTGCTCAGCTGACTAAGCATCATAGTTGCTGATTGCTGCCTGGCCAAGATTACAATCAATAATGAACACAACCTGCTGCTGTGCAAAACAATCTGTAGATATCTGAGACAGGACATGATACAGGCAATGCATCCATGGCAAGGCCACCGGTGTGCCCAGATGGCCCCCATGAGCATTGGCCTCCCTCACTGAACATTGTGAAACATGCAGCAGCTATCTTGATAACAGAGCTCGCGAGGAACATCTGCCAGCATGCTGTTGCTGCAGCATGCTTAAATGCCAAAGAGAAACTTCTGAGATGGCTCCTCATGTGATGTTGCAGCATCAGAGACGACAGCCTCATGAGCCTTCTGGCATGGAACAGCTCTCGGAGACTGCTCATTGGTAGCAGGCTGTGCTGTGCCCTGCGCACTCTGACCATCAGCAGACAATCGGCCACTTTCAGAAGGACGCTCAGCAGGTGAACCCTTGACGCTGCTATACAGCAGTGTACCAGCATCGCCGTTACCTGGACGTTGGGAATGCATGCCATCTGCACTGACATTGCTGAAATTGAGACTGACACTTGATGGTGCACCACTGCTTATAGGCAGATGGGCTTGAAGTGCACAGTCATAGGCAGGACTGCTAGCAGGAAGGGCGGGACTCATGGATTGCAGACCGGGCCGAGTGCCTGAGCGTGACTGGCAGCCAGACTGGCAACAGAAGTATGCATGGCACTGGGAGGGGTGCTGCTGCTGGGTGGTGGCTTGGTGCCAGATGCTTCGGGAGGAGTGGACCGCGCTGTGAGAGCAGCACCAGCAGGCAGCATCTGGCAGCCTGCTAGCAACAGCCTGAAAGCCGGGGAGCAGCTGCGTAGCACAGGGCTGCTGCCCAGCACTACTAAGTGGTGCTTGGCCCTGGTGAATGCCACGTTCACACGCTGTGCATCTGTGGCAAAGTTGCCGGCATGCGTAATGGTTGTGGCCAGCAGAATGATATCCTTCTCCATGCCCTGCATATTCCCAATGCCTATGCCAGAGAGCTTGCAGCACGTATTGCTGGAGCACTGAGGCATACACATATTAACAAGCAGTGCAGCTACAGGCATGGCTGCTATTGTCCCCTACTCAAGCAATGAAAGGATACTAGGTCAGCTGCTGTCATGTGTGCAATACAAATCCAAGGCTGCAGCAGCAGTCGTTGAGCAAGCCTTCCCTGTAGGGAATTGAGTCATGGAACGGCACCTGAAAAGAGTCTACAGTGGCGACCTGCACCGCTGACAGTCCCTCCGCTTGTTGTGGATCAGCTGCCTCTGTCTCTTGCTGCTCGGCAGAAGGCTGTAGTGCTCTGGACTCTGAGTGAAGCAAACTCTGAATGAGTGCCACCTGCCAGGGGCAATTGCTTAAGTCACGATAAAATCATGTACTCTACTGGGCGAATTTATGCATCACCCAAGCTGTTGTTCAGATTGCAGTACCTGGCCTGGCTTGCATTGGCTCGTCATAGAGCAGATAAGATGATGACGATGATGATGAAAAACATTACAACCATCCATGTAGCGATCAGGACAGCCATGTGTCCTATTTGTCACTGGTCTGTACTTGTTTACTATCTGTTCAGGGTTTTGTTTCTCAGACAGCAACGCCACAGACAATTGGCCAAGCTTGCAGCATTTACAAGCCAACATCTAGTTATACCACACAACATCTAAGTATACCATGCAATGATCTCAAGCCAGTGTGAAGGGACAGCAGATGTGATGCTGTGAGTGGGTCATCAGGACCAAAGTTGAGTAGGCAAACCTGGGCTCTGAAGAAGCAGATGACTCCAATGCTGCTGCTACTGATACCCTTGCTGGTCAACTGCTGAATCACCTGAACGCGCATCACAACAATCAGTCAAGATCAGATCAGAGACCTGATCAATGGCAGCAGTCTGTAAGACGACACGGCAGATGTCTTAGACCCAACCCCGATTAAGGCACATGTACCTAACAGCTAGGCAATAAATGTCTGCTTCTCCAAATCAGCGTTGATAATGCAAAAATGGGACTCAGAACCCCTGCTGTCTGTGCAGGCATCTCTTATCAGCTGCTAGATCGGCCAGGAAGGAAGCGGCAATCCTGCAGCAGGCAAGCATATTGCCTGCTGACACATTTGAGCAAACCAGGTAGCGGTTAAAACATGGGGTTGCTGCAAACAAGCCATTGTATGAGAGCAGTCAGTGCATCAGGCAGAAGGCAACAACACAAGTGAGGCCTGACCTGCACCACAGCTTGGGCCTCAGCCCTGTTGGATGCACTGCTACTGGCGTGGCCATACTGCTGCTGCCCCCGCACCTCCACAAAGCACATGGCTGACAAGCCAGGCAAGAGGGGGGCCCGCTGTGCTGCAGTGCAGCCGTCAATGAGGTGGCCGTTGTAGTACAGGGTATTTGACACTCTGCTGATGTCTGGGTGGCACCTGCATTACACACCTGGCAGGCCATCAGCAGCACTATGGACTCCTTGCCAGGAAGGAAGCACTGGTAATGTAGTGCAATCACTTTCTACATATACTGTATTTCGCTTGTCTTGTTGGCGCCGGCGTGACAGTCTGCCTAACAGTCTGACTGACAGCTGCTGACCTTTGGGTGTGCGAGTCAGACGCAAGGGCACAAGGCTGTTGCCGCATTCAGCAAAATATTGCTCGTGCAAACATGGATGAGAGCTTGACCAACAATCACAACACAGCAAATGTTTTAAGGGGCACCGTGAAAGGAGCGCTGGTCATAGTGGGAAGGCGCCGTGTGGACAGCCTGCCTCATCGTAGAGTCAGCAGTCCAAGTGCTTACCTGTACTGAGTGCGCAGGAGATGTGCATGGTGACCCATCTGCACAAGCCTCACCAGCAGAGGTCTGGCCAGGCCGTGCAAGGAGGGCCCTTTGGAGAGGCTGTTGGAAGCAAGACCTGCACTGCCCTGCAGGCCAAGGCCTTGAGTAGGGCCTGTGGCAGCTGCTCCTGCAACCGCTGAGGCAGAAGGGCGAGGGGTGACTGAGGCTGGGGAGGCAACCACTGGTGGCAGCTGGCATGGGTCTCCTGCCATTATGATGAACCTACAACATGGCTTGACCATCAAAGTTTCGTACTACTAACGGGAGCACAAAGTGTCTGCTGCTGATGTGCCATGGCGACAGCTAATTGTTGTCAAACCAGTGTATACCATTTTCAAAATAGCAGTGGTGTTTTTGAGTTGTGTCCCAAAATGCTTGTGCAATCACCAGAATTTGTTGTTAATTGGAAATTGTGCAAAAGCTGCATGCAATGAGCGGTACAAGCAAATGATGAGCATGGCAAGGCAAAGCGAAGCAATGTTGTGGAGTGACTGGGTTTGCAGCAAAGGAAGGGCTTGAAGTCACCCCAGCTGAGCCAAGAAGGTTCTGAGTAGAGGAGTGGGATACACCTGGCAGTAAGCAGCTCAAGAACCAAAAGCAACTTGCTTGGACACAGAAATTGAGGGGCAGAGGTGAAGGATGAGAGCTTTCATCTGTGGTTGGCAGTGGTGAGGGGTTTCACCTGGGTTTGGCAGTGGTGAAGGGTTTCACCTGGGTTTGGCAATGGTGAGGGGTTTCACCTCGGTTTGGCAGTGGTGAGGGGGTTAAGGGTGAGAGGCTCCACCATCTGGCTGGCCTCATCCAGCAGGACCACATCAAAGGAGTGCCCCTCCAGCACCGGCAGCCCAGCTGAGCAGCAGGTCACCCCCACCACTGCTGCACTCTTCAGCCTCTTCCGCCGTTGCCTGTCTGCACCCTGCATACTCATACACCAGCAGTCATTCGAACTGGTCAATCTGTCAGCTACAGATTGGAAGAGGTGGGGCAGAAGGTTGATGGTGAGGAGCAAGACCCAATTTCCATAGAACGAAAAGAGTCGTGGCGGCTTCATGACAGCTTCTGATGCCCTGGTTGGCCGTTAGCATTGAGTGCACTGCAGTGTACCAAAAACAATTTTGTACACATTTGCCTCTCATCATTGACACAGCATGTGCTTTTGCCTAGCCTTGTGTGGCTAGTAGCGGCCTTTGTTGCAAAGCTGACTCTATGATACAGCAATAGCGAGAAGAATGCATTACCTGCTTGAGCTGGTCTAGCTCCCTCTGAATGATTGCTCCCTCTGCAGCATTGCTGGTGCCAGCTAGCATCTCCTTCAGCTCGCTCACAGCATCACTCTTGGCTTTGGAGTCCACAGCATGCAAGGAATGCGGCAGCAGGGTCTTGGAAATACGGCGTAACGCTCCCACCCTCACCATATCTGCACAACCACCCTGCCAGTAAGCATTCTCATGCTGGCTGTGTCATAAGAGGGTGTGTGCAGCTGGGTGTGCATGTGCATACCTGGCTGGGAATACAACCCGCATGGCATAAGATGACGGCTCTGATTTTGCCTTGGCATGTGTCCACACGTGGAATCTCAAGGTCTTTGCTGGTGGTCATGAGATACGGTCAGGACGGTGATTTTGCATCACAGCTAGCACAGATTGATGACCCACATGGCCCTAGTCAGATGCATTACAGCACAATTGTATGCATAATTTGACAGCAAGTTGTTTGCTATGACCGCAATATGGCATGTGTTGAGATGTGCGCACCTGTGCAGCCAGTGTCCTGCAAGCCAGTCATCAGGCGGTCAACTGCTATGTTAGTATGGGCTGACAGCAGTACTCTGCAGCCCTTCAGACCACTGCCTTGTTGGCTGCGCTGAGCCAGCAGGTAGTGTATCAAAGCCATCAGCAGACTGGACTTGCCACACCCAAAGGGGCCATGGATAATGCACACAGGGCTTGCATCCTGCAACAGCAAACACATCTGCCCAGATGAGTTACGCAAAGATGTAACGGCACTACCTACAGCAAGCATGGCAGGAATAGCAAGCAGAGGCAGACAGCACATAATTAGAGCTTGAGCTCAGTCCAGTGACATGCTGCTGCGTGAGGTCATGCTGCTGCCCTAGGCAAGTGAGACTGGGGTCTTCACGGCTTTTGCCATGACATGCAGGCAGAAGCCCCAATATGCATCCTGCAATGTTAGCGAGCGTTCACACCTTGTCTGCTGATGCCCATCGGCTGCAGTGCGCAAGGACTGCAACCTGGTCAGTGTTCAGCCGGAACTCTGCAGCGATGCGTCTTGCATGCCCTTCCAGCAGCTGGGCTGTAGAGCCCTGCAGATTTTGGCTGACACTCACAGTGGCGTCAGCAGGGACACATTTGGCCCTCTGGGCAACTGCAGCAACCAAGACTTTGCTTGTGGCTTGCTGTACACACCAGGTGTCAAGGCTGAGAGAAAGCCTTTTCAGGCTCATCTGTGAAGTCTGCACTCATGATGTTCAATCTGTCAATGCTGCAGCAGAAAGGCCTTTGTCGTGTCAGCACACTCTTGACTGCCAGAGCACAGAGAATGCAGTGCCCACCGTGGCAACAGATGCATTTGGACTCAACTCAGCTGAGACTCCAGCTCGACTTGTAGTGGAGGCGTTGCCAGAAGGTCACTCACCTTGCAGATCAGCTCCACTTGTCGTGTCAGCAGGCTGTCTGCTTTCTGTAGCATCAGTAGGGCGTTGCTTGCACGACAAGAGGGCAGGCAGAGCAGACACGTTGGCAGCATCCAGCCCTTGCAGGGTCGCCAGCATGGCCAGCTCAGTGGTGGCATTGGGACCGTGAATGGCATAGATGCTCTGCTTCCTCTGGAGCTTGGGTGGTGAGTCTGACAGGAGCTGGATTTGCATCCTGTACCAATGCAGTAGGAAGAACACTCAGCCTTGCAGTAACAGGCATGGCTTCCAGTGCTGGTATGTGTATGGCATGCATTGGGAAGACCTGTAGCAAAGACAGCTTGTTTGGGATGGCAGACGCAGTGTGTGATGTGACACCAAGCAGCGCAAGTCGACCATGCAAACTGTGATGCTTGCTGTGGGTATGGCCTTGTCAAGAGCCAACTTGAGGTTGCGCATGACATAGCGCATGACCTTCACATGATGCATGGCTGGATGTAACATTTTGGGAACTACTCTTACTGCATTGTACTAGTTCAGCTGCTGTCACAATGCAAAAGTCTGGTTTCACACTGCAAAGCTTAGAAGGTGAACATACCTGCCCTCCTTATTGGGGCCATGCCAGGAACTGCGGGCCAGCAAGACCCAGCCCTGATGCATGGTGCCCCTGACTCCTGCTCCGCCTGCTGCCACCTGACAGGAAGGATCTGATGACAACACCCAAATATCATCTTTCTGGTAAGCGCTGGGTCTCTCCTGACCAGACCTGTGCATACAGTGATGCTGACACTGAAGTCTTGGAACAGCATTGACCAACTTGTACCAACCCAGAGCAAAAGCTTCTGATACATGCGACATTGACAAATTAACACAGAAGCAGTTACCATGCTGACTGTTGCAAAAATCACGTGGTGCAAATAAACGCGTGCAAACCGAAAATTCAGGCATTTGATCACATCAACAGCAACATGCAGTTCTTACAGCAGCATTCACAGTGTAGATGCGGAGGGAAAGACACAAGATGGGACAAGAGGCTTACTGGATCGGCAATTTTGCAGCAGCATTCACAATGTAGATGCAAAAGGAAAGACACAAGCTAGAACAGGAGGCTTACTGGATCTGCAAAAACACTGACGCCGCCTCTGCCTTGCCTGTCTCCTCATCTGACGAGTCGTCAGCTTTGCTCTTCTTGAATCTGCCCTTCCCATGCCCTCCCTTGAAGTGGTGTGCGCCTGACTTATGCTGCTGGAACACCAACAGGTCACATTGGCTATAGTAAGCAATCCTGCGTGACCGTAAGGCTTTCTCTAAGTCAGCTGGTCTTGGGCGTACTTGAGCGGCCACTCCACCCTGAAAAGCAGGAAAATGTCAAGATGGTTGAAGCGAGTGCACATCATGCTGTAGTCTTGCATAAAATGGCTGCTTCAGAGACGAAACAGCAATATTTGCTGCATATGCACCGCCGCTGAAATAGCTATCAGGCAATGACATCATACCTTCTGCATGCTCTGTGCCTGGTGCTGCATAGCTGTATGGAAGTCTTTTGCCAAGCCTACAAGCCTGCAAATCAGCAAGGCATTTGAACAGGAACACAGCCTTTGAGCAGAGTGGCTGCGCCACAAGGAGGTACTCTTGACATTCATCAACACATGCACATGCCAGAACAGCAGACACTGTGCATGTACTGACAGTAAGCACATGGCTATGCTGTCACATGTCTGGCAGAACACATTAGGAGTAGCTGTCGTCTCCTGCAGGGCTGTACCTGATGTTGATCTCCTCTGTCACAGCAGCACACCAAGCTTGCTTGTAGGCATGTAGGCTGGCAAAGGAAGTAGGTATGACAGCATGTCGCACTGCAGGCTCTGCGTCAGGGCCACAAAAGACAACGGCTGGCTGACTGCCACTCTGCCATGTCTGTGCTGCCTGCACTGCCTTGACATGTGGCATTTGAGTGTCAAAACGTCTGAGCTGAGGCTGGCTGGGCTGGTGGCCAGGCACCATTGCCGGTGGTTTGAAGCCCTTATGCTTACCCAGGACAGGCACTTTGAACTTGGGCATGGTGTGACTGGCTTGCGTGCTGGTTCTGGAGTGAGTTGGCTGCTGCCAAGGGCTGGTATGGCTCTGTGTCTTCTCAGGCATATTTGTTGAGTCAGTCATCGCGCCTGCAGACTCTTTTCTTGTAGATCCTGGAGCACTGTCATGCGCCTTGTTGGGCAAATGCTCAGGATGCACTGAATAGTCATGACGTTCTGTGCTCAGACACCTTGCAAGTGCAGCTCATGCACCTGGCCCACCGTCTGACTGTAGTGTTAAGACTTCTGGCAGTCTCCCAGGAGCAGTACAGAAGCTACTGTCAGCCTCAGGCAATTGGGACACAACAAGGTTGTTGGGCTCTGTGAACTCTTCCCACTTGCTGTGCTGATGGTGCTGTGGCTGTTGTTCCAGCATGACACAATTTGTAATGCCTTTGGCTATGCCGCCTGGATGGTGCTGCAGTTTCCTGTGTTTGTTATTTGGCTCAGCCAGGTCTTGTGTGTGGATAGCCTGTATCAGACGTAGATTTTGCTCTCACATCATTTCACGGGCAAAACATGCCAGTCTAAGAATTGTCAGAGTTTCCAGTGGTAATACCTCAGCATGCTGTGATGACTGGGTGTCAAAGCTGCTCAGGACACCAAGGATCTCATCATCTGCAGAGCAGAACCCTTGCATTCAAAGCAGCCATACCTTGTCACATGAGAGTGTGCATTAAGGTGGTGACACAGACCTGATCGTTTTGGCACGGAGCTTGTCTGGGCAGGCTGCTTTGCTGCAGCTTGCTTGATGCAAGTCGGTGACTTGCCAATGCACATAGAGGGGTACTTGGCGATGTTGTCTTGTGCGCCGCATGGCGCCACTGCAGCATTTTGTGGCAATGCCATGGCTGCTCTAGGCTTCTGGAATTTCGACTTCCACTTGCATGGCTGCTGTGCCACAGCAGGCTTTTGTGCATGTGTGCTGGGCTGGGCAGGCTGGACTGGCATTCTCGAACTCTCAGCAACGTCTGACTGGCCAGGAACATCTTGAAGTAGGCACTCTGAGTCTATGTTGACGATCCAGCCCTCAAAAGCAGATATACCTGCTGGCAAGAAATTGTGTTTGCTAGCCAAACAGTAAACGCTGACTGAGGTGTATCCAGGCGGTCTGTTGCACAAACCTTCCGATGTGGTGGTCAATTCCCAAGATGCTGGCACATGGCCCTTCGCAACGAGCAAACCAGACTCGTCATACAGCTTCGCAGAACGTCTGGTGTCATCTTGCTTGTTCATGGACATGAACCCATCCTGCCATGTCTTACGTTTCCGGCTGACATGTTTTGCATACAGCACCCGTGCATACCAGCCTGACATTCGCGGCTTCACGTGAAAGTGGCAAGCTGATCAGCAGCGGCAGTCTGGCAAACTGGAATCTTCGCACAACATCCTCGTTACAACAAAGCACACCTTTAGGAGCCTTGAGTGTCTCGGAACGGTATGGCGTCCCTCATCATGTTCGAAGGTCGACCAGTGCGCAGCATACACCACAGCATGAATGGCGCCAATGAGGGCGTTTAGCGAGCGACTGTTCAGATTCCGATACGTCTCGACGCTCAGGCGCTCTCCAGACATCAGATGTGCTGTGCGCGTTCAGTGTGACATCAGCAGACAAGACGCAGCCATGCAGCAGCAAACGTAGCATATTGCTCGTAGTCGTATGGATGGTGAGGCTCCATATGCTTCTGTCTGTTGTACGACTCTTGCAAGCTTTGACTCTGACCTGCAGCTACTGACCTGCTACGTTTGCAGGCATCGCTTATGCGCGATGCTGTTGTGTCAGGTAATGATTTGTTGGTCCGCGACAGCTACATATGCAGTTTTTGCTGCCCGTTGCCCTGAACAGTGCAGTCGCAAGACAAGCTGGCAAAGTTTGACGTTTGACGTTTCCCGGCACCCAGCGGGCTCTTGTCTCTGCAGATGATAACGGTCACAGGTCGCTGCTTACTGCAGGCACACCCAATACCGTGAATACTGGTGGTTCTTGTTCCAGTACTGGTAGGTGAATGGACCTGTATGTAGCTACCAGCCTCTCACAATTAACTTATGCAAAGAACTAGACAGATGTCTATCAGCTTCTCAGCAGAAGCAATACTGCTGCCTTTCTTCAAGCCAGCTGGCAAATTTTTTGCTGACACAGTTGCTCCACCAACTTTTCCAACATTGTTGTATTCACTGACCCGACCGACCCCTTTTGTATTGTTCTGCAGCTGATTGCATCCTCTACACTGACTACTGTAGCACTGCTGGAGTGTGCACAACCATACAGGACTATAACACTGCTTGTGCCACAGATGGTATCTGACTATCCAAGCTCTGCTGGCAAGGGTTGAAGAGTGTTTGCTTGCTATCAAACCCCTGCTTGTTTGACCTTGTTTCCCAGTATCCTCGTTGGATGGCATGCTGCCATTATCATGAAACGCACATAAACGTACACAAGCTGAGGTTGTGCTGTTTCCACTGCAGCTGATTGCCTTGGACGCTGGGTTTGTAATACAGAGTATTTCTGCAGCTTTCCCTTCTGGGCGGGAAGCAGTTGCAGAGGCAGTGGTATGTTTGCTCCTCAACGAACACCCTTGAGGCATTGGCCAATCTGCAAAACAGCTTGTCTGGTCACAGATTTGCAAAGCAGTACCATGTGTTGTTCTGAGTTTGATGTTGCATTTGGCATGCAACTTTGGCTTTACAAGGCTTCCCAAGTCACTAGTGTCTGCAGGTGATTGTGAGACTGGGCTGGTTTGTAACTATCATATCTGGGCGCGGTACGCTCAGTGCTCAAAGGGACTGAGCACTGGCAGTGCGTGCAACAGAACTGGTATAGCTGTACATTCAGTACTGAGACAGCTTTGGCTGCATCAGACTGCTGTTCCTGATATTGATCCACAGCCAAACATCACTCATACATATTGCCTGCTGCAGCTCAATGCATAGTACAAGATGTGTGCAGCGATGGCGCTTGTGCTGCAGTGGCTGAAGATGCTGGTTGCTTCATGACAGGTAAAGCCGCATGTGTTGCATACCACCAAAGATCAGCTAGGTGTACTCTGTCTCACTGCCTGTGTGTACGCTACATGCGATGTGCAATATGGCATGCAAGTGATCAGTCTGCCCTCTGATTTGCTGGGTCCTTGGTGCAGCTGATTGTGGGAATGGCTACACTTGCAACGTAGACGGTGAATGTGCATTACCAGTGCCTGCTGGCGGCAACTGCACAGGGTCAGGTGAGGCAGCAGCTGCAGCGTCTTCTCAACTGTGTTTGCTTTGTCCAGAACAACTCTGCTCAGTATTATGTCCTTACGCTGAGGTGGATGACATTAATGTTGATAATGTTGACAATATTGTTTGCAGCGGACTGCGCCTTCAACTATGATTGTGGGTCAGATCAGACATGTGACTTGGTGGAAAGCTTTGATTATGGTTATGAGCCCATGCTCTGCAACTCGACAAGTATATTGTGATCATGTGCCCACTGTCCATGACCTGTTCTGAATGATGGCAAAGTCTTGGTTCTTGCAGGGGACTGTTCTACGCCCTACATATGCGGATCCGACTACATATGTGACCATGGACTATATCAGTCTCAAGAGGACTGCACATCACTCCGTAAGTCATTGAATACGGTCATTCAGTCCTGAGCGCTGTCATTGAGTATTGTATGCAGCTCATATGCACTGGAAGTTGATTCCTGGTCTAAGACAAATTAATGTTTGATTGTGCAGTTGACTGTGTGGGCTCCAACATGGTGTGCAACTCCTCTAGTGTCATTGACCTTGAGTGTTATGCCAACCCCACAACCAGCGGCACCTGTGTGAATGTGACAAGAAACATCACCCAATGTGTGGTTGGCACGCCCAATGGCGGCAACTGTGACATAACAGGTCAGTCATGTAAGCCTTGTGGCAGTCCAGCAAGGAAGCTTGGGAACAAGGCGTGGAGCTTCTTGTGCTATGTTTACAGAGATGTTGAGGCCTGAGCTTGCTGTGTCCAACGCAGAAAGCTGTCTTGAGCAGAGTGTATGCAGCAGCGGAGTTTGCACTCCTGTTGCTGACGGTGCAATTTGCGCATCATCAGGTACATGGCACACCTGGGAAACAGCAATTAGTTTGTGCTTCAGTTTAGGAGCCTCATCTATTGCATGTTGCCACAATGCACACGTCAGTGGCTTGGCATGCTTGCATTGTGTGACCTGCTTTGCCTCTTTTCAGCGTTCTCTCCCTCTGCCCTCAAAACCATTGAACACACACCAGACTGATGCTTGTTGCTGCATGACTCACCAACTGCAAGAGTGTGTGGCTGCAGCTGATTGTGGTAATGGCTATGTCTGCAATGCCGCTGGAAATTGCGCCGTTCCTCTTTACCCTGGGAGCAGCTGCAGTCAGGATGGTGAGGCCTGTACATGGCAATGTATTGCTGTGTGGCTTGTACTGCATGTCTGGCACTTCACCTCACAAAGCATCTGCAACACGCTGCAAGATGGGCTTGTCAAATGCTGGATGTTGTATGCAGAAGCCTGATGCTGACTGCCTTGCGATCCAGTGTAGACCACAGCCTTGCCAGTAGGACATAATCTCATGCCTTCTGCAGATGAGTGTGGCCTCCACATTTGCCA
>JAABUO010001300.1_pt1 | contig 33458 bp, 33 predicted proteins | sample 5559291 | NCBI WGS metagenome assembly JAABUO01 (sample SAMN10711878, study PRJNA513372) | rock metagenome | isolation source: Antarctica rocks | place: Antarctica: Victoria Land, Finger Mt sud | reverse complement strand
GTCGCGCCGGCGGCGCTTCTCATCTGCCCCTGACGGTCAGGATGAAGCGCGGGCATCATGCCGATGGTGTGCTCTGTCTCTAGATAGTTTAAGTAATTCGTTTTCGTGGTTTCAAAAGTTTATGTTCAGCTATATCAATTGATAAACAACATTTCAAGAAATATTCTCAATGACAAGTGACTTTGATATTCTTTTGAAATCACGTTCAAAGTCATCAACGTATCAGCGAAGAAATACTACATCGAATATCATGATGTGATGTTGATCATACAATTTCTCATTAATCATTCGTCTTTTGCAAACAAATTGACATATACATCAATTCAACAGTACAACACAAACGAGAGTTGAATATATAGCAAGATGTATACTGCAAACTGATGATGACACAGACAGAATGATATTTCAACTGATGATATATTTGTTTCTGTGTTACTTGAAACAGATAAGACTGTTCTAACTTAACATCATGATAACGTCGCTGTGTGATTAATATATCTCACTATTGACAATTTGACTTAAAAAACTCAATGAAGTCAAATCAGTCTTGAAACTCTGCTATTGAGATTCATTTTGATAGTGAAAGAGATTAATAGAAAGACTAAGTTTAATATTTATCACATGATTATGACTAAAATTTTAAAGCATAAGTCAGATCTTTCGTGATTCTTTCAATAATGCTGAAGACGCTAAGAATCATCACAGCATTGAAAACTTACGTAATCGAGAGCATTTCTCTGCTATGCGCAGATGATTTCACACGTCAGTGCTATTTTATACTTGAATCAATATTTACAAACTACGAAAAGTAAGTACTTATTATTGAAGTCAAGACTAATCAGCATTGTATACTTTATACTGTATTTTTAAACAGATGTCAGAAACTTTGCAAACATTGATCAAAGCAAATATATGAATATACACAGAGATTGATTTGAATTCAGCAAACTTAAGCAACTACAACTGAATAAAAGAATGTCAACGACAATGATGATATATTAAACGACATGCAAGTTCATGTAATAGATAACTTTGCATGAAAACATTATTTTATTAACATTCACAATCTTATAACTTTTGATTCTTTGCATCAGCTGTACAAAGAATGAATTATGCAGCTGATAAAATATATAAAGAATCTGAACAATAAGTTATTAAAAGAAAATCTCGATCGAAAACGAAAGTGAAAAGATTAAATAATCATGAAGAATCTCTTGATTTGAATCAACTGAATCATAGATTTTAACTCATATCAGAATACTCAAATTTGAAAATGTTCAAGCATTATAATATCATTAAATAATGAAGTGATAATAAACAGAAGAACATAGTGTGTCAAATTATATTTATTATAGCTTTGATGTTCACAATGTGAGTAGCTCAAGAAATGTGCAGTCACACTAGAGAATATGCGCGTAGATAATACGATCAAATTTGATAGTAGTTTAGTAATATTTATTCGTATAGAAAGTTAACACTAAACTATGAAATACAAAAGTGAATTCTTCTTTATATACTCAGAAGACTAAGCTTAAGCATCGTTGATGAGATAAGCAAGATTACATGCAACTCATGCAAGATCTTTTGAAGATTGTATGTGACTTGAACTCTTATCATCGATGAAACATCAAAGATTGTATGTAACTTGAATTCTTGATAGACTCAGAGACTCTGAGAATCGATGATAGAGATTCTCATAGACTCAGATTCTCATCTGAGAAATCAATGATAATGTCGAAGAATAGTTCTCATGTCTGTTCTCTATTCTATGAAGAGTTCTGACTCTCATAAATCTGAGTTCTGACAATTATTCTTTCTCTTAATAACAACGTTCTCGTTGTTAAATTATGAACGATTGCAAGCAGAAAAGCGATGACGTCATGCAACGCATGACATCAGAATTCGTTGTGCATAATTGTGTTCTTAAGACTCTTTTGATAACATCTGAGCATTGTTTTATTCTCTGAGTTGCAAGCATCAAGTCTCTAAAGAATCAACAGTAGCATTCATGTTTATTCTCTTGATTCTCATAGATTTAAATTTTGATGATAGCATATTCTTTAACTTCTGATTCTCGTAAACGTAGACTGAATATTCTCTGCAACTCATGTAAGATCTTTAAATGATCAGCAGTAGCATTCATGTCTGATCTAGGTTCTGATGATAGCATATTCTTTAATCTTTGATTCTTGAGACGTAGACTTAGCATTCTCTGCAACTCATGTAAAATCTCTAAATGATCAGCAGTAGCATTCATGTCTATTCTCTGATTCTTGTAAGTCTGAATTCTGACAATTATCTCATTGTTTCATTATATTTCAACTGTTGCTTTGCAGACGTTTTATGTAGTTATGCAATGTGTTATTATGATCTTGATGCTTTCTTTCATTAGTGCATGCATGTCAATTAGACTTGAATTTTCATGATGACAATTGTAACGAGAATTAAGATTTGCTCGATTCAAAGTTTTTTGTTCTATGAATGATATTCAATAGTAGAAGCAGACAACAAGCAGAAGATAGTATCAGATAGTAGAAGTAAACAGTGAACAAAAGAATAATGCTTCTGTTGTTTGTTGTGACTAGCGCGAAAGCGATGATCATTGATGTTTATGTTTATTTATTATGAAGTAATGAATTTTTGTTGACTCATCTCTTTTATCTTCTGCGTGATCTTCAGCTTTTTTTCTTCTTCAACTTTCATTTTCATATTCAGTCTTCACTTTGTTATTTTACTCAATCTTTTATTCATTCTGTAAAGTAGTTTTGTACAATTTCTTTAAATATCATGATCATAATGAGTATGAATCAGCTTCTTGATTTAATGATGATGAGCTGATGATATTTTAAATGAAGATGAAGAAGTTTAAGAAAAGTGAGTGACACAGTTCTTTGTCGTATCTCTTTCTTAAAACATGAAATGTGCTTGCATCACATCTGCTTGCTTTCTTTGCTATTGATTCTTCGTCTCACGTCAGCGCGCTCGCTGTGTCTGCTGCTTGCGTTCAATTCTCTCATCTTCACGTCATCTCTGATCAGAAATCTGTCTCTCTTTCTCTTTATATGAGAAATCTCACGTCATTAACTCAGCATCACAAAACAGCTCTGAATGTGTACAGCAAAGAAGTTGTGATACAATTCTTGAATAAATGTAAAAAGTGCATGAAAAGAAATGTAAACTGCGTAAAAATAAAGTTTTCTATTGAAAAGAATTTCAAGAAATGCACACTATGCATTGTTATTGAAGCAAATTGCAAGTATGAGTCGTAAGTACAATTTTCAGTAGCTTCAAGATGTGAAAATTTAATGATTAATTGATGCTTTTTAGAGCACTCAAGAACGATTTGATGCTCATTTCTGTCAGCTTTGCTCTCTCTTCGCCTGACTTAAGCACTTTTCTGTCTCACTCAAACTCTTCTCATATCAAGATTACGTTTGATCTTAAGTTCAATTTCGTCAGTTCTGTCTCTTCATCACTTTGCTTAAGTCTTCTTTCTTCTCGATCTTGCACAAGCTTTGTTTCATTCTTTATTGCATCTGATTCTGAGTCTGTGATCAAGAAGATGATGATCATCTCTCGTGATCTCTCTCTTGATTCAACTCAGAATCAAATGTTTCTTGAATTTAAAGAATATATTAAGAAGAAGCTGTGTTTTCTCGTTCTTGATATCAAGATAAACAAAGATGATATCAGTGAAATGAAGAAGAATGTTGAAGACGCGACTATCAATTGCAGAAAGATGCAAAAGCAAATGATGACATAAAAGACTTAAATTAATGATTTGCTGTGTCAAATTGCAAGACAGAACAAGATCATTGAAGATTTGTGAAAGCAGATTGAAAATTATGACAATCTTTGACTCGTCTTGATTGCTCAGACTCAGAGTGCTCTGACTTTTCTTACGATGCATTTGAAAGATCAGAATGTCTTTGTTGCAACTGAAACATGCTCTTTTGTGATGTCATCTTCATTCTTGTTCTCTTCGCTCTCTTGTGTCTCTTTGTCTTTATTCTTGCCTGATTCATTTCTGTCAATGATTTTTTCTCTTTTCTCATCTTCAACATCGATCACGCAGTTTATCATTGAAAAGATGAAGAATGTCTCGCTCTCATCTGATTCATTTCTATCGATGACTTCTTCTTTTTTCTCGTCTTTAACGTTGATCACGCAATTTATTATCGAAGAGATGAAGAATGCAGTAAACTTTGATATGAGCTTCTTATTTCATTCATTCTGTCAATACAATAGCTTGTGCATGTTTGTGCTATCTGATTAATAGTTGCAAAAGTTTACTTTCATCAATTTTTGAATTTTCGAGAAAGTGAGAGTTGAATGATACACATATCATATGAAACTTATGAATTATTCATGTATCAATTTCTGCATCTGCTAACAACTTTTTTAGACTGTTGAGTCGAGTATTGACGAGAATGATTGAGTGAGAAAGTCTTGTTTTTCTTTTCTTTTTTCTTTTCTAGTGATAATGAAATAGTTATCAATCTTTTTACTTCGTTTTATGCATACTTGTGATCTTTCATAATGACGTTAATGATTTACTTTCAAACTTGATGAAATGTTTGTGATAAAAAAATCTCAATAAAGTCTTGCAGTTATTAAGACAGTTTAATGATTTTCAAATATTTTCTGAAGCTTCAAAGTTCTTTCAACTAAGCAGATATTGCAACTGATCATTCTGTATGCAACTATTCAGTATGTTGTCGATCTTTCAGCTATCATGTATCTCTTTCTCTAGCTCAAGATCTTTCATGAGCGACTCATTCAATTTTCTTTCTCTCGAGCAGAAAGATTTCAGCAAGCTGACATTGAATATCGAGTGTATGCACGTCTTTGAAAACAGTTTCAGACGATAGACTTGTCTGCTCAGATGCTTCAGAATTCTATACAATTTGTATTTTCTGACTTCAAGTTTCTTGAAAGACTTCTTGATTTAAATGTTCTTGACATTCAATCACATTAACTGATTAACAAGATACATCTTAACAGAGTGTCTTTTATCATGCTAAGTTGCATAGTCAACGTTTGTCTCTGCAAGTTTGTAGCGAAGATTCTCATGCAATCTTTTCATTCTCATTGCATAGTTCGTGATTGACTTTAATTTCTTTGAATGATTCTTGATGCTGAACTTCATTCTTGAATGTCTTTCTGTGATTGCAAAGAATGATGTTATTGATGTTGTGATGTAAACGTTGTTATTGTAAAAGAACTCAATCATGATAAGAAGATGAATTCAATTATTTTGAACATCATTGCAATACGCTTGAAGATAAGTCTTGAGAATTTGATTCTGTCTTTCGATTTGATCATCAATGCAAGAATGAAACGCAGTGCTAAGTTTTTGCTTGATCAGAAGATGATAGCACAGCGACGTTCAAAAGTGTGATGTAAATACGAAATCTCTGTCAGAAACTATATCATCAGAAGTCTCATGATATTGAACTACTCTGTCAAGAAAGAGATAGATTAAATCAAAAGTAATCATTGTCTTTTGAATAAAAATGTAGTGCGTCATCTTGAAAAGATGATCAACTACAATCATAATGCTGTTGTAGAAGATATCTGAGACGCTTGTGCTGTCAGAAAGATCGATGATGAAGTTCATGATAATGCTTCTTCATACTTTTCAAGAAATGAACAAACTATTCAGAAGTTCTCAAATTCTGTGACGTAGTGTCTTATGTTGTTGACATGATTTATAAATTCTGCAGTATTTCTTAATGTTCTTATTTGCAAACAATCAGTTGAAGATTCATTGAACAAGCTTTAAACATCATTGAAAGTTGAGATATTCTGGAAGAAAGCTGTCATGATGTTGTTTCATAATTTCTGCTCTAAATTCATTTTATGCAAAGACATAAATAAATTCTTGAAATATCATGATATTATCTGTGATTTCTTTTGATCAGTTGATCATGAAGACGCTGAAGTCAATCTCAATATCATGTGTGCTTGAATTTCTCTTTTTCATTAATTCTCATACTGTGATGACGAGATGATTCATTTTCTGCTGTTTGCAGATCAGTTGAGTCAAATTCTTGAAAAGATAGCTTGCAAAGTCAACAAAGCTTGAAATCAGAACATCATTTTGTATCAACGAATTGAAGCATTTATGAATTTTCATAAACTTCAAGACTGCATCATCTGTCTCATTTAAATCATTCTGAATTGCAACAAAATGATTCTCTGATGCATTCACTTTCTCTCTCGTGATTAAAGCTTTCTTTTTTTCAGCAAAATGATGCATAGTTGAATCTCTGCTCTGATTTGTGATCAAACATTCGCTTTTCTCAGCAGAACAACACATGATTGAATCTCTGCTCTGACTCATGATCAAACATTCATTCTTCTCGATAAAACAACGCATAGTCAAAACTCTGCTTTAACTCATGATCAAACATTCGCTCTCTTCAGCGAGATGACACATAGTTGAACTTTCGCTCTGACTCATGATCAAACATTCATTCTCTTCAGCAGAATGACACATAGTTGAAACTTTGCTCTGATTCATAATCAAACATTCGCTTTTCTCGACAGAACGATGCATAGTTGAAACTCTGCTTTGATTCATGATCAAACATTTGCTTTTGTCAGCGAGATGACACATAGTTGAACTCTCGCTCTGATTCATGATCAAACATTCACTCTCTTCAACAGAAGAATTTGCTCTTCTGTGTTTTCATCTCATCTGAATGACGTTTTTCTCAGTCTCAGCAATAGTGATAAATGTTGACTCAATGTTTTTGTAAGAACAGACGTCTCTTCTAGTCTCAACTACAGTAGTAAACATTGACTCAATGTTTTCATGAAAGCAGATGTTCTTCTAACGAGAAATAATAATGTTTTGAAATCATCATTGAGACTTTTTGTTCGCAGTCGAGAGTTTCTTCAAAGTCTGAGAAACTTCTCTGATTCTTTTCGCGAATGCTGATAAGTTAATGATCTTTTCGAATAATCTGATAATTATCTTTTCATGATTCTTGATGCTCAGAGTCTTGAACTGTCAAGTGAAGATGACGAGTGTTGATGCTGACTGATTCAAGAAATTCTTTAAGAGTTTTCTCATGTATGTTAGATCATGAGTGAACTTTTTCTCATCTGCGTCAATATCTTTCTCATAGTTGAGTTTTCTTGACAAGTCATCAACAAAGTTGCTCACTCTCTTTTGATAGAAGATCTTGAAGTTGTACACAGTAAGTTTATTGACTCACTTCATCTGTCTGCAAAAAAGCTTGATTGTTGTCATGAAGTGTTGAAGATTTGCATGATCGTTGATTATCTTTATTTCATGTCAAGTTTCTTTTAAATAATGTCTTTAATAATTCATGCTTTCGACAATTGTCAGCATTTTCTGATCATGTGCATCATAGTTTCATTCAATCGATTGTCACTTTCTTGATCAGATGATTACTGAGTGTCAATGTAAATTTTCGAGTGTGATATCTGTTTGTTGAGATATTATCACTTTCTTTGTAAATTCAAAGATGTTCATCTTCAATCTTATGACTTTCACAAAATTGAAGTGCTGAAGAACAACATTTTGAGCAAAGATGACTTTCAGCTTCTGAAAAGCATTTTGAGCACTGTTGATGAATTCAATTCACTTCATTTATTCTTTAAGAATTCATCTTTTCTTTGTGTTAAAAAAGAGATTCATTTTGAGATTATCAATCAAGAATGATGCTATTCTTGAATAATTCTTTATGAATCAACAATAAAAGTTGACAAAGTTGAGAAACATTTGAATCTTTTTCATTATTCTCTATTGTGATCAATCTTGAATGATTTGCACTCAATTCTTCTTCATTGAAATTTCTCTTTTTTCTACTTTATATTTTAGAAAGAATAGCTCTTTTTTGAAGAATTTGCATTTGAAGAGCTTGATGTAGAGCTTTAAAATCTGCAGTTTGTCAAGAATTTGTTGTACATGATGAACATGTTTCTTGCGAATTTTGTTGAATATCAGAATGTCATTCAGATAAATGAGATAAATGATGTCAAGAAATTTGAACAGAGTCTGATTTATATAGATCTGAAAGAAAGTCGATGCATTGATGAGATCAAAGAGCATCACGAGATACTTGTATAAGTTAAATCTCGTATGAAATGTCATCTTTCATTTATCTTCTTCTCATATGCAAAGTTTGTTGAACGCGTTCTTGATGTCAAGCTTGATAAATCACTTGACATCTGCAAGATAATCAAGAGCTTCATTAATCAATGAAAGAAGACATCTATTCTTGAGAATGATTGCATTGAGCTTTTGATAATTAACGCATGATTGCAGCGTTTCATCTTTTTTAGATGTAAAGAGCATGAACATCTCGACTGAAAAGATGAAGTATTGTATCATGTTTGCTTGAAGCTGTTTCTCAATATATGCTTTTTGTGCAATGAGTTCAACTGCGAAAAGATTGTACAAAAAGTCTCAAAGAGCAATACGACTCTTCTTGATGCAAATAGCATGATCGTGAAACTCATGAGTCGAAAGAACTTTGACTTTTTGAGTGAAGAAATTCGCGAAATTCATAAATTCTTTTAAAACATTTAAGAATTGATCAATTATCATATTTTCAATCTGTGTGAGTTGAAAGTTTTCTTCTGTCACTGAGAAATTTAAAAAGTCGTACAGAGCATTTAGAAGCAATTGAATATGTATTATGATGCTCTGTTGCTTGAGATTCTGAGTCAATTGAGCGCTTGAGACTTCTCGTTCTCTCTGATGATTACATCAATGAAAAAACTTGAGAATGACTTTTTTCATGAAGCTAGACTGATGAATATTGCATGCAAAAAGACTTGACGCAAGTTTTGCTTCATTGAACATCATGTAAAATGATTTTGAAACTGTTTTTCAATGAGATAGTCTATTTCTTTTATTCTGAGTACACAAGATTCTTCAGCGTAAGTGTTGATGAGCAAACTCATGAATGAAATTGTGCTTCTCAAAGAATGAAAGATTTAACATGAAATTCTCTGAAATGTATTCAACAATGATAAAGATTTTCAAGATGCATAGATTGCTTTCATTGAAGTTCTGAATGTTCAAATCAAGCAGTATTGTTTTGTGTAGTTGCATTGAATTATCATTGAAGAAAATTTTCGCGAACTTTCAAGAATGAATATTCTTGATCTTATTTAAACATTTCATGAGATTGTGATGAATCACGTTTAGCATACACTCAATGTTCATCATGATTCAAGTTTCAAGAAGATCAAGATGTTTTGACTTAATCTTGATTATAAGAATGAATGATGTTATGACTGAGTTCAAGTTCTTTGACATTGTCAACGCGTTCAGTTCAACGAGCAGTTGACTGATTGAGTTGACTCATTGAATTTCATACTCTTCAGTTGCTTTCTTTTCTTGAGTGATTGATAAATGAGAGAAATTTATTGAGTTAAATCTTTTTTCAAGACATTGACAATGAGAATGTTGTTAGAAGCAAAAGAAGCTTTTGAGAAGAAAACTTCTGAAAAGATAAATCATGAGTTTGAACAATTCAATTCTGCGTGATCTTTAAATTTGCATCTGATGCACGTCTCTTCACTGACTTTGCAATATTTTTTCTTTCAAAAGATTGTTTCTCTCAGTTCTGATTTTCATTACTCTTGTTGATCATTAAAGTATTCTTCTTTTTCTTGACTATTAATTCTTTGCAAAAAACTTTGCAAACTCTTCTTGTATGATTAATTTTCAAGAAATGAGTTTGTTTTCAACTGTCAATTCTGCTAAGCATAGTTCAAAGCATGCTGCATGTCAATGTACTTTGTCAATTCTTGACAGAACATCTTGCTTCGTTGAGCGAAAGTTAATATGATTAACTTGATCTTGTTTAAAAGAAGTAGCTTACTCAGAAATTTGAACAATAGCACTTTCTCAGATTTCATGATCTCAACATGATTTTGAAAATGTGTCTTGTTGAGTTTCAGAAAGAATAATACACATGTTTGATCACTTCTTTTTATAATGATATTTCATAGATTGTTTGCTCAATTCTGAAGTGACTTCGCGTCAAGCAAGCATTGCTGAAGAGTCTCAAGAAACTTCGTTCATGTGATTTTATGATCTTTCTTCTCAACAGTCTTCTCGATCTGTTGAAGATAGTGCATCGTCGTGATCTTTACATATTTCGTGACATAATCAAGCTTGTCGTCGTCTTTGATGTAGTTTATCTTGATGAAATTCAACTTTAGTTTTCTGAGAAACAACTTCAAATTCTTGTTGATGATGAATTCAAACTTCTTCTCTTTTAAGAACTTATTCAAAGAAGTGATCTTAAAGATGATTGCTCTCTTCTTAGAAGAATCATCATTAATGAAAGAATTCTTTATGACTTTAGTGATGATTCTTTTGCAAAACTTCGATTCAAGATGATCAGATGCACGACTTCATCATGTTAAAAAGTAATCAGAGTTTGATGTGCAAGATGTTTGATTCAGATCTTTTAAAAGAATGATGTTTTCAATGAATAACGTCTTGTGTTAAATGCACATCTTCAAATAATCTTGTTGTCTTTGCAAGATCTTTACATCGTCGATAATGCTTTGAATTTCATCAAGAATGATGAACGAAAATTCATGTTTAACAACTTTCATTCTTGTCTGAAGCAACATGCATTGTCTCTCTTTTCTTTCTACATCGACGTGAATACTTCTGATGTTTTCATTCAATGTTGCATGATAACAAGTCTTTAATAGATTCTTCAAACTAACGCTTGCAAAATCAGAAAATGATCAAATTGATGAAATCATGATGTTGATGATGATTGCTTAACGTTGCACAAGACTTTTCATTAAGTTCAATTGAAACTTCTCTCTATTGTTGCAAGAAATTTGATCAAGCAAAGTGAATGCAAGCTCTGTGAAGATGATAAAAGTAAATGAGATAACGCTCTTGAAAGACATGCAAATATTACTTTTGAAAGATGAGATCATAACATCAAGAGAAGTTGTATCTTGATCATGATGCTCAAAGAATACATTTACGACGTCAGTGATGATGATTGCTTGAGTCAGAGATGCAGAAGTCTTAAGAATGAGAAGAAATTGAGATTCATTACGAAGATTGAGTGTCATATTCGAAGAATTGCTGTTCAAGTCAACGAAATTTTTTTTTTGATTGTATGAACTACTGTCTCTGCAATAGAGTAAAGTGTTAAAACTGTGAGTAGCTCGAGAAATGCACAGTCACACTAGAGAATATGCGCATAAATAATATGATCAAATTTGATACTAGCTTAGTAATATTTATTTATATAGAAAGTTAACACTAAACTACAAAATACAGAAGCAAACTCTTCTCTATATACTCAGAAGACTAAGCTCAAGCATCATTGATAAGATAAGCGAGATTACATGCAACTCATGCAAGATTTCTTGAAGATTGTATGTAATTTAAACTCTTATCATTGATGAAACATCAAAGATTGTATGTAACTTAAATTCTTGATAGGCTCAGAGACTCTGAGAATCAACGATAGAAATTCTCATAGACTCAGATTCTCATCTGAAAGATTGATGATAACGTCAAAGAATAATTCTCATGTCTGTTCTTTATTCTTTGAAGAGCTTTGACTTTCATAGATCTGAGTTCTGATATACAACTAGACTGATCACGTCAAGTTGAGTTATTATGTCAAAGACTGAGCTAGACTAGAAATACTAACAATATAAAAGACTGATATTATTATTACTTTGATAGAATTTAAATACAAGACAATACATCAAATAATGTATAAGATGAAAGACAAAGAGTGAAAGAAAAGAACAAAAGCTCGACTTTTATATACATGAATTGAGCAGAATCAAGACTAGAAAGTAGTTTTATGACTTAAGATTGCAAAGATTCATGCACATGATTGAAATAATTAAAACAGAATTACTGAGACTAAATTAAAATAATGATGATTAAATTAATGAATTGATTCATTGAATTGCAAAACAGATTCAATGAATCAAGATTATTTAAAACATTGACAATTTATGTTTTAAATTGAGTTAATAATCTGACATCATGACAGTAACTCTTTTCTTCAAAACTGAGCTTCTGCAAAATGTTAAGAAGAAACAAGATGAAATGAGAAAGAATTAAAGATGAAGATTAAAACAAGACAAGAATTGATATGAATGCATTTTAATGTGATAAAGCACAGATGAGACTAAAATAAATTTGAGTCACATTTGAGTCAAATCTGAGCAAGATGTCTGAAAAGCAAGACGAAATGAGACGCATTTTAACGTGATAATGCACAGAAATTGAAATACATTTGAATTACATCTGAGTCAAATTTAAACAAGATGTCTGAGTCAGATCTAAACAAGATCTGAGTCAAATCTGAGTAAAAAAGAGATGAAATGCAGTTTAATGTGATGATGCACAAATGAAACTAGAATACATTTGAGTCACATTTGAATCAGATTTAAACAAGATGTCTGAGTCAGATCTGAGCTGAGTTGAGATGATGAAGATTGAATTTAAAGTTCTTGACATTGACATTGAGATATCACACATGACAGTACATGTGATTCTTCGATGACAGAGTTGACGAGATGATATTCATTAAGCGCTTGCTCACAATTATTCAGAAGATGAAAAGACTTTCAAGTAGAAAAGTGATCTTCTCAATTAATGTAATACTTGAGCAAAGATGAATTATAGCATTTATTATGCTTGAAGTTTAATATGCTGTTTGCATATCAGAATCTTTCGTCATTCTTAATAATAACAAGTTCTTAAGATTTCTGACGTTGATTCGAAAGAAAGTCACTTGTGATATGATTCAGAAGAGTGACATGAAAGATTGAATAAATCTTCATGAATGCTGAAAAATCTAACTCAATGATCAGAAAATTATTCTTGAAGATATGCTTGATCTTGAAGAAATTAACATTATGATCATTTAACTTGACAGCAAGATGAGCGATGCTGAGATTGCAAGCATTCAGTCAGACTTCATCTTCGACGAAGTATTTAGAACAAGAATGATGAAAGAGATTGACATTGAATTCGTAGATGATTTGAGCTATAAGCATCTCATCACGTAGATGCTCAGTTAGTTTCTTCATCTTCTTGATGAACTTTTCAACATTGATTAACTTGTTTCAAGCTTGAGACGTAAGATTCTCAAGCAGAGATTCAAAAACTTGAAGTTTAAACGTGAGTTTTGACTTAAATTGATCAAGAAGAGTGATGTTAAAGTGATTAATGATGATGCATTATTGATGATAAATTCAACTTCAGAAAGTCACTTAGCTCAGTCATTCTGCATGTAGTTGATGAAGACTTGAAAATAATGCTTCATGACAGCATTGACTTTCTCAATTTGATCATCGGTTTCAGAGTGATACGTCGTTGATAACTTAACGTCTATCTTCAGCATTTTACACATATGCTTTCAGACATCAAAGATGAATTGTATGTTTCAATCAGACACAAAGAACTTGAGTAAATCATGATGTTTTCAAACATGAGCATAGAAGTAGTTGATAACTTCATCAACTTTCATAAAAGTGATGAGAATTAAATGTTTCATTTTGATAAAATGATTAACAAAGACTAAAACATCTTTATATGTGATATTCATAAAGATACTGAGCAATAAAGAATCTACATAGTTCATGAAGACATCACATCAACAACGTTCAAGAACTGAAAGAAAACACAATCATTCTTAAGTTCATTCTCTAAAGAGCTTGAAATGTGCGCACACGTGACAGTTTCATACAAAGCATTGAACATACTTATAAATGTTTGATCATCAATAAACTCAACTGATCAGTTCATAACTTTTTGCTCTTTCTGAATGATCATTGATGACATTATCATGAGCGAGCTGAATGATACGAAGACATAGTTTATCTGAGTTGAACACGTACTTTCTTTCTTGAAAGTACAGATAATTCTCATGTTCTTCACACTCAACTAGAGAAATCTTGTTGTGATGTTGTGCTTCATTGCAAAGTGCTTCAATTATCTGAACTGTGAATTTGTCATTGATTTCAACTTACTTTCACAATGTCTGAGTGAGAGTGTCAGCAGAATCTTCATCAAGATTCAGAGTGTCTTGATTTAGCTGAGACTTAATATTTTCAACGTTGAATTCTTCGATTTCTAGATTCATGAGAGCTAGAATTTGCAAAAGTGCTGAGATAATTAAAAACAGATGTAACTGAACTGAATTTAAAGCAATGATTTGTGACTGAAGCTTCATGACTTTGATGTTGAAAATGTCAAGAGCAAGATTCTCAACAATATTAAGATTTAAAACATAAGTTTTCAGAATTGTCTGATGTTGATATTAATATCAAGGATTGAATGTATTCTTCTCTTTAAAAAAATCTTCTGAGCAACATGTTAAAGTATTCAACTTATTATTGATCTTGTCAAGATGATAAGTGATGTGATAGTTGAATCTAGACAGAAACTCACTTCAATGAGCTTGATGATGACTCAACTGCTTAATTGACATGAAATACTCAAGATTTTTGTGATTCGTGATCATCTCAACAGAATAGATAAAGTTTTCAAGCTCTGATCATCATTTTCTGAAAGCGCAAACAATGATCATAAGTTCTTTATCGTAGATCTCGTAGTTACACTTAACTGAGTTATGCTTCTTTGAAAAGTAAGCAATTGAATGAAGAATCTCATTCTCATTGTACTGAAAGAAAATGTTTTTGAACACATAGTTCAAAGCATTGATTTCTATCACAATCTTGTGATCTGAATTATAATGATGAAGAATAATCTTAAAAGTGAAGACTTTCTTAAGAATGTTGAATGCAATCTGACATTTTTAAGATCAGACAAAGAGTACATCTTTTCTGATGAAATGAGTGAGCGAAATAGCTATTCTACTATAGTCATAAATGAATCTTTTATAGAAGTTCGCGAAATCTAGAAAACTTTGAATGTCTTTAACATTGATCAAGATGAGTCAGTTGACAATGATGTTTATCTTAGAAGAATTCATCTTGATTTCTTCAATGATGATTATTAATTCTAGATACAAGACTTGAGTGATGTGAAACTTGCATTTGATTATATTCATCTGAAGATCTGCTTCTCGCAGCTTTTGCAAAATGAGCTTGACATGAATTTCATGCTCGAGTTCATTGTCGAAATAAATCAAGATGTCATTCAGATAAGCTGTACAGAACTTATTTAGATGTTTGCAAAGAGTATTGTTAATATACTTCTGAAATGAGACAGACTCATTACATAAATTGAAAAGCATGACTAGATACTTGAATAATTCAAATCGAGTGCGAAAAACGATAAGAACTTCATCTTTTTCTTTGATTTGAAGTCGATTGAATGCAGAAATAATATTCAGCTTGATAAAGATTTTAGCTCAGCTTAGATGATTCAGCATTTCTGAGATCAAAGACAGAGAATATCAATTCTTGACTGTGATAGCGTTCAAATATCAATAGTTCACGCAGAAGTGAAGTTCTTCTTCAAGTTTCTTAACGAAGAGAACAAAGATGATCATCTGAGAGTGACTGACTTGAATGAAATCTTTGCTCAGATTCTCATTCAGATAACGACGAAGTTCTAGAATTTTGTCACGACTTATGTTGTACAAAGCGAAGACTGAGAATTGAGCATCTTCTTTAAGATGTATGACATGATCATGAGCTTGATGCAAAGACAAGATATCAATGTTCTTCTTAAAAAAGATGTCTAGAAACTTAAAATATTTAAATGATAAAATTGTGATTAAATCGACGTTCTTACTTTATTGATAGACTTCAAGATCTTCTTGTGTCGTGAATGCAGTCAAACGAAATTTCTTTTTCATTTGATGAAGATTCAAATGATGATTCTTATCATACATACTGTTTTGAGAATGAGATGAGAATTGAGCAAGAGTTGAACTGTTCTTTAAATGAACAGTCAAAGTCATATGATGCGATTTTGACTCATCAGAGTCTGAACTAGAAGACGAGATTGACTTAAGATTCAAGAAGACATCAATTTTCTTTAGAATGACGCTAAACACTTCAATGTCTTTGACACAAGCAGCATGATCAAAGCTTCAAGCTTTCAACATAACTATGTCAAGTTGTATAAAAGATCAATTGAATTGATCTGCTTGAAGAACAACAGAAGTTCTAAAGAAAAAAGAATTTTGACACTTGATTTTTGATGAGTATTTTTTTTGAATGACTTGAAGAATACAACTAGAAGCTTCTTGTTTCAGACGAGAAACAAGATTGAATGAGATTTGTTTCTTCTGAACGAGCTGAGTATTAGTTGACTTTTCATAAGTGAACGAGAGATTATATTACTTCTTGTGAGCAGATGAGAAACTGAGTTACTTCTTGCAAGTGAATTGAGAACTGAATTGCTTCTTGTGAGCGAACTGAAAACTGAGTTACTTCTTTCAAATGAATGAGAAACTAGATTGCTTCTTGCAAGCGAACTGAAAACTGAGTTGCTTCTTTTAAGCGAATGAGAGACTAAATTACTTCTTACAAGCGAATTGAGTGCTGAATTACTTCTTGTGAGCAATCTGTAGACTGAATTGCTTCTTGTGAATGATTCATGAACTGAGTTACTTCTTGTGAGTGAATTGAGAACAAGATTGAGAGAAAGCTACTTTGTTAACTTTGAACGAGAAATTTTCTTCTTGTTGATTAAAATCATAGATCTTGACGAGAAATGAGCAACAATGATTAAGACAGAAGAAGAAAGACAAGATGAGAATATTGTGTTCAAAATTGACATCAATGACGTGATGATGAAGTCATAATAAACTTATAACGATGAAACACTGACTTAATTCAATGACATAGAAGAATAGTCTTTCAATGTGTTCATCAAGAATCATTGTGATTTCGATGACATAAGTAATATCATCGATTAAAGCGACTTGATCATCAAATTCTTGAAGTCTGCGAGAGTGAATTAATTAATGCAAGAGAAGATGATGTTGTTATGCAAAGAATTTATTCATAAAAATATAAGCAAAGGCTTCACTATCAATCAGAGCGAGAGCGAGAACTCTAGATTGAGCTTGACGTAGAATACAAAATACTATCATGTGACTATCTTTGAATGTCAAATTGAATTCAAAGAGTTTTAAGACAGATTTAACAGAAAACTTTCTATATGATTGAAGTAAGAATGAAAAGATTGAGACTAGTAAACAAGATGATATGTATACAGATTTCTGAGCGTAACTTAGCTCAAAGACTAAACTTTTCTTATGAACAACGAGATTTCTTCATCTATATTGATAACATCACTGTTGTAAATGTTCATGATATGCAAAGTAAAAAGTTTCTTGTTTGAGTATTCTTTAACAATTTTGCTTGAATGTTGCAACTTGCAGTAATAGTACAGCTTTCACTTGTTGCAAATTTTCTTGATCTCAAAAATGATCAAAGTCTTATCTTGAATGATGATAATGATGAAGTTTAAATTCATTAATTCATCAAGAAATGAGAAAGAAAGAAATGAAGATACTGTCAAAATAACAGTCACAAAAGTGATGATTTTTGAACTTAAAGAGTTACTAGTCAATGCAGAGATGTTCTTGACTTTGATGAATAAAACAATGATAAAGATGAAGTGAGATTGACGATGCTTAAGCTGCTGAAGCTCTTCATCGATGTCAAAGAATGCTTGAATTCATTGATGAAAGATGAATGATTGAATTTCATCGAGAATGTCAGAAGATAATGATGACTTGAGTGAAATAATTGACATTACGCTTCAAACAATCAATCAATGAGAAATCTTTCATTAAAGAACATTCTTTCTTTTGATAAAAAAGATTGTAGTAGTCAACAAAGCTATTCATGTCTTGCTTCAGAATTTTGCGAAAATATAGATGAGCATCTTCTGTCTCAAAATAATTGTCACAGCAATGATGCAACTTATGTCATTAATCTGCAAAGATGAAAATGATACAAAGATCATTGACTCGATATTGACTCATTAAATTGTGAATCTTCTAATCTATGATGAGTCGTGACTCGACATAGATGATCTTGACTCAATGAGAGAGATAATGATCATCATTCACGTTCATACGTTGTATCAAACTCTGCTTTCATGCATTCAATCAATCTTTGTCTTTCTCATATTCAAATATGTTAAGAAGCTTTTTGAATCTAGAAGCAATGAAGACAGCAACAGAGTTTGCAGAGAAGTGAATGATAAGAAAAGATTGATTGTTCAAGATTTGTGTGATGATCTGAGCTATCATCACAAGAAACTGAGAATTCAACTTTATATAAACTGAAGAATTGAAAACAATGAATGAGAATGAGATGATAACATCATGTTGTTGAACTTGATTTTAAAGCTTTCGCATTACGCGAAAAATCTCAACTGAATTTTCGATCACACTTTGAGTGAACTGTTTGACAGCACGCTTATCATTGATTGAGAAATTGTGAGATGACTTCATTTGAGCAAAAGAGTAACTAGACGAGATTTCAATGTATGAAAACGTTGCAGAAAGTGTAGATCTTTCATAATGTCAAAGACTAAGCTAGACTAAAAATACTATTAATATAAAAGACTTATATTATTATTACTTTGATAGAATCTAGATACAAGACAATACATCAGATAATGTATAAGATAAAAGACAAAGAGTGAAAGAAAAGAACAAAAGCTTGACTTTTATATACATGAATCGAGCAGAATCAAGACTAGACAGTAGTTTTATGACTTAAGATTGCAAAGATTCGCGCATATGACTGAGATAATTGAAACAGAATTGCTGAGACTAGATTAAGATGACAATGACTAAATTGATGACTTGATTCATTGAACTGCAAAACAGATTCAATGAATCGAGATTATTTAAAACATTGATGATCTATGTTCTAAATTAAGTTGATAATCTGACATCATGACACATTGAGATTAAGTTGAGTTCTCGACTCATTAAGACTTGATTCAAGTCAAAATTCTTCACTTAAGTATTTAAGTCAAATCAAGATGTTTAACTTAAGTATTTAAGTTGAATCAGAGAATTGAAATTGAGTATTGATTTGAAATTTTCAACTCGATTCGTCAAGACATGAAGATAAATAGATAGATATTCTATTATGACTTTTTATCATAACTTTCTATCATAGTTCTCTATCAAAGCTCTTTATCAAACAATCTTCATGTTTCTCTTTATGTTTCTCTTTATGTTTTTCTTCATGTTTTTCTTCATGTTTCTCTTTATGACTTTCTATCAAAAAGATAATGCAAAAAGATAATGCAAAGGCGAAAAACCGGAAAAATTTCTATATTTAACTCTCTTGACATCATATTCAATTGCTTGATGAGTCAAATTGAGTCAGCAAATTCTGACTCAACTTAAGATCAATATTGAGTCAAGTCATAAGATTCAATCTGAATATTCAAGTCGAGTCAGAAGATTCAACTTGAGTACTCAAGTTGAATCAAAATGTGAATATGAAAACTTGACTTGATGATCAGTCTATTCACAACATATCAATTGACTGCAATGCATTGTGCTCATGCTATTATTGACTTTATTGTAATAGCTCATTACACTTTTCATGACATGAAATTCTTGAAGTATCTTGATCATGCACTTTATTGCATTGACAAACTTAAAGATGTTTTTAAAGACTTATGTTCAAAGATTTCTCATAGAAAGACTGTAGATAAGAATGATGATGATAGTGTTGATTTGAAAAAGCAACATTTCAATTTCTCTAAGTTTCATGTTATATTACACTATAAAAAGCTTATTGAACTTTATGAAAGCATTAAAGACTTCAACATCAAGCATTTTGAAGCAATACATAAGTACTTAGTAAAGTGCTTCTATCAACTCATGAACAAAAGAAAGAGCTTTGAAATTCAAATTATACAACACAACACTTGATTAATCAACATGTTGATTCTTAAAAATATGATAAAACATCAAAAATTCAGAAAGATATTGATTGTGAAAGACAGATTGCAAATGCAAATCATCATTTCAAGCGAACACATTAAGTTGAATAAGCTGAGCTGTTTACTCACTTCATATGAGTGATTTTGCATAAAAACTACTGAACTATCAATGAAATTGAAAACATGATGACACGCAATGAGTGTTATGAAACACATGAAAATCGATAATCTTGTGAACTGTCTGACTGTTTTCATTACAGAGAATTGAAATAAAACAAATGATTTTCACAAAAGTGATACATAAGCGAATATTTGAAAGAATGACTTAGTCTGAGCTGAGAAGTACTTCATCACGTTATCAACTTTCTTGATTACATGAAAGCATATCGACAAAGATGCTGATGATCTCAAAAAATTGAAAAAGAAATACATTCACTGTTCATTAAACTTAGACTGATCATCAAGTCGAGTTTTCATACCTACTTTCTGACTCGCTCGAGTACTCGATATCAATGTCATGACTTGATTCAAATACTTAATATCAATGTCATGACTTGACTTGATATTGATCTTGAGTTGAGTCAGAATTCACTGACTTGACTTGACTCATCAAGTAATTGAATATGACATCAAGAGAACTAAATATAGAAATTTTTTCGATCTTTCGCCTTTGCATTATCTTTTTGCATTATTTTTTTGATAGAAAGTCATAAAGAGAAACATGAAGAGAAACATGAAGAGAAACATGAAGAGAAACATGAAGAGAAACATGAAGAGAAACATGAAGAGAAACATGAAGAGAAATATGAAGAGAAACATGAAGATCATTTGATAGAGAGCTTTGATAGAGAGCTATAATAGAAAGCTATGATAGAAGACTATGATAGAAAGTTATGATAGAAAGTCATGATAGAAAGTCATGACGAGAAACTATGAAGACTATTTGATAGAAAGTCATAAAGAAAAGTCATGAAGAGAAGTCATGAAGAAAAGTCATGAAGAAAAGCTATGATAGAAGAGCTATGATAGAGAAACATGAAGACTATTTGATAGAAAGTCATGATAGAAAGTCATAATAGAAAGTCATAATAGAATATTTATCTATCTATCTTCATGTCTTGACGAATCGAGTCGAAAATTTTAAGTCAATACTTGATTTCAACTCTCTGATTTGATCTGAATACTTAAGTCAAACATCTTGATTCAACTTGAATATTCAAGTCAAGAATTCTGACTTGAATCGAGTCTTGACGAGTCGAGAACTCGACTCGACCTCGATAATTCAACTTGACGCGATCAGTCTAGTTGCACAGATGCTTAATTCACTCTTAAGCAGTACTTTATTGAAAAAGATCGAAACATCATCATTCAATAATCACTGAGACTGCTTTCTGAAAGATTTGAACGCAGACTGATCACGAAGAGCAAGACAAGAAACATTGATTCATGTGAAATGAAGTTTAAACATCAGCTTATGTTCAGTCTGCATCTTTTGCTTCGTCTTGTTGACTTGTTATTGTAAATATTCAGAAGAATTTGTTATGCAGTCTGTTTCATCTTTTGTTTGAATTCTTTTAAGTGCACATTTTTGATTGATTGTTCTTGATTCAATGTCAACATAAGTGTTATGTAAATCAGATGTTTCATGCAATTTTAAAAAAGTTGATGTGTTCATTCTGTGTCAAACAAATAAGCTAAAGCATCATTGATGAATTTTTTCAATCTGTGAAGAAAATAGATTTCAAGACGTTGCAAGAAAAGATCATTCAAGAAATGTATGATAAGTATGCATTAATGTGAAAGATGCGAATTCTGATTCAAGAATGTGTGTACTCGACTGCAATATGATAGAAAGTGATGATTTGAAGTAGTAAAGAAGTACTTAAGATAAACAAAAAAGACGTGCGAGATCAGAAAGTCAACCAATTAAACTATTCTATCAATATCTAATTACTATCATTGAACATCTGACAATGTGAATCATGATGAACAGATGATAATTCAAGATTAATGATGTAATTTAGTAATGTTTGATTGAATCTTTAATTTAATTATCTGTCAACGATTGTTAATGATGTCAAAATAATGATTAGCTGCAAGTGATTGACTAATTAGCACTTGAGAATTTGTCAATGTTGACTGCTATGATAACATGATTCAATTGTATCTTTAGTCTTCATAAAATTCAAGATGCACTCATTCACAAACAATGCAATCAAATACAAGAGATAGAATTCAATTCAAAGTTATGATGTTATGCATTGATTTTAGTCAGAATTCTGAATATGAAAAAGTTTCTTGATGCATTAATAGTCTTCATGTGTAAGTGTTGCAACATAGTTGACAAGAAAGTTGTATCAAATAGAAAGTTGAATAAAAAGAAAAAAGACTTGATCTGAATTAAATCATACTATGTAAGCGTTCATGAATCACTTCAATGCTGAAAATGAGATGAAAAAAATTTCAACGACTTAGAGAATCTTGTCAGTGATAAAGTATACTGCTCATTGAACTGACAGAAAAAGAAGAAAGTTTAAAGATGTGATTATGTTCTGATTCAGAAGAGATTAAAAGAAATGACTGAAGCATCAACTCTGCTAAATGATTGACTGTCTGATCAGCTACAACTTATTCTTTTCATTATAAATTCGTTGCATCAAGACAACAAGAATAATGAACTATGACACTATGATGTTCTCGTCAAACTACTCAAATCTTGCAATGAGAAAACTCAATATGCTGTGCATGAAATGATTGAAATAGAGCATTGATTTAAAGATAATGTCAAAAATTCTTGTTCATTCAAAGCTAGTTGATTTTTTCATTTGCATACAATTCTGAGAAGTATGCATGGTGTATCAGCAAATGATAGTCGTAGCGAGTTAAACAAAAACAAGTTCTTCTACATTAATAACTTCAGCGACTGAAATTCATACAATTTGATTTATGAGAAGAATTTTTTGCATAAAGAAATGAGAATAGCAGAATACTACTTTAAACATGAAAGCTGAAGATATTTGAAACTGATTCAATCTCATTGCAGACAAAAATCAAACAATGTATATGTATTATGTTTATGTCTCAAAGCATATACAAAATCATTAAAGTCAATGATATTACATGATTAATTAACTAAGAATTATAATCATCTTTTGACTTTGCTTAATCAAAATTTTCTTAATAAACAGAAATCTCAATTATGAATTGATGAAAACTAAAGTCAAAGTTTAATCTCAGAAGAGTTATGTTTTTATGAAATATATGTAGCAAACAAAGCTTTACTTATCACAAGAGTATCATCAGCTACAAATTTGATATCATGAAATCAATCAATTAAAGTCAATTGTATCAATGAATTAATCTGAAAAATTGAATTGACTTGATGATTGCAAGCGATTGTGTTATAAAGAAATGTGAGTGACTCAGTAGTAGATTCTAAATAATTGCTATATATTTCATAGATTTAGTTAAAAACTTAAGCAATAAGTAAATCATTGAAAGTTGATATAAATTTAATTTTTTTTATTCTTACTTGATTCAACACTCATTATGAATTTATGTGAGATTCTATATACTGTAGCGAGCGCTGCGCTAACGCAGCGTTCTTTTTGCATCAAAAATTGCTTCTTTCTGCGCTTTATACTATAATTGTTTTCAATGCAAGAACTTTATGAGTTTATTTCTTTTTTATTTTCTCTTTCTTTCATTTGATTCTTTAATGATGTCACAGCTTGAAATTGATTCAGTATGCTCATTAAGAATATCATTCAAATGATCATCATCATTGCGCTCATGATTTCTAAGAGCTTTCTCAAGTTCATGATGTTTTCTTCTCATTGCATTGCTTTTTATTCTACTTTTCATCTGAAACATGTTAATAAAATATGCTTAATCAACATTCAATCTCTGTTGCACTTGCACATCATTGTAGCAACATCAAGTACTCATCTTTCATGTAAAAATTGATTGAAGTTAATTTTTCTTGTGTGTAACTGTGTCAATAATGCGCTGTAAGACTTTGCATGACTCTTGTGCAGTTGCAGATATTGATGTGTCATCTCTGATGTCAGATATCAAAAATGAGTTACATTGAATCTCTCTTTTCAGACTATTCTTTATGTTTATCTGATCTGTTTCTGTATGAGCATCAATCTCATTATCACTTCAATGCATTAATGCTCAGTCAGCAATAAAGACAAATCATGTGTGTTATCAATCATCTTGTTCATTGCTTCATTTTTGAGTATTTTTGCATGTCTCATCACTCAATGTAACTTCAGCATGACTTTTTAAGATTGAATGCTTTCATGCGTGATCTGAACTCATTGCAGACGTGTTTGATCTTTTGTTGATATCATAACTTTCATTGTTTTCAAAGAAGTTTGACTATCATTGTATACTTTGTATATCTTTTCATGATACTCTCAATTCTTTGTCACTACGTCTGCAAAATGTTTCACTCTTACGATCAATTCTTTCAGTTTTTCATGATGAGTGATGACTAAAGTCAATTCTCTCAATCTCTTATCTAACGTTCAGTTAATTCTCATTGCAATCGTCGTAACATTTTCTCTACTGTTGTTATCGTTCAAGTAAACTCTTTGCTTTGATGCAAATGTGTTGAGATGATGTTGATTTATTGACATTTTCTTGTTTGCAACTATAACTATTCTTGATGACTTTGATCAGAAAATCATCGTATAAATATGATTTCGCTTCATCTTCATTTATTCAAGTGTTTCTTTCATTCACTTTCACTTCAGCTGCAAAGACATTTTGCACAGCTTTGATTTTCAATCTCTTTTGAGTATCAAGTTGTTGTGAATTCAACACATCATCATCTCAATAACTTTATTTGATTTTTGAAAGTTCATGTTCATTATTGACTTTTGTATCAACTTTCATAGATGAATATTTATTAACATTGTGTTTATTTCTATCTGTAAAGTCTCTGTTAATGTCACATAATAGACATTGATGATTTGTTACAATGCTCTTTCTTGTACTGATCTCAGCTTGATGTTCAGATCTTTTCAATGACTCTTCATTCTTTGTAACATGTATCATATGATGACTTCATAATTAAGCAGAGAACGCGTCATTGTGAAGTATATTTACTTTCTTGTCATCATTGATGAGTCTTAAGTAAACTCAATGATTGTTTGCATGATTTTTTGTTTAATCACTAGTTTTGCTTCAACATAATGCATGTGAATCACTCATCTCAGCTTAAAGTTCAGTTGAACTCTCAAAACTCTGATATCTGATTTCAAGTTAATCTGATGTTTCATTAACTTTATATTGATGTTCATATTAAATCACTTAAAAGTTCTTATAAAGTGAATCAACTTATGCTTTATCTTTAAAAACTTGATGTTGTACATTTTTGATCATTGTTCACATTTATCATAGATTTCGCTAAGAACTTTGCAGTTGCGCTTCATGAACTTCTCATATGTTAAGATATTGACATCATTTATGAAATTTGTGAAGCTTATTTTCAATCTGATGTTATCACATGCTTTTAGCAAGTCTGCGTTGTAAAACAGATATAATATTGATGATAGCAAAGAATCTTGTGATATATTGATGTTCACGCTGCGTTTCATCATCATGTAATCATCGATTGTGATCATAATGCATTAATTTCTCAGAAAGTTCTTCACAAATTTAAAAAGCAGTCTGAGAACTTTTCTCTTTTTCATGTCATGCAAAAGTTTGCTATGTGCTACATTATTGAATGCACTCTTCTCATTCAGACTCAGCAATGAGATTACTCTTTTTCTCATGTCACTTCATACAATATGTATCTTTTCTGTAATCAGTTGCAAAGTTGTATCTGTTGATTTGTGTTTATGAACTTTCATTTGAATGTTTGATATCAAGTTGCACACTTTTACAACGTTTCACAGATGTTCAAATATGATGAACTTTAATATTTTGCTCAGCATGTTAAATAGCACAATTGATTTATATATCTTTGCATTAAAGTAGTTTTTCTTGTTTGACTTTCACATCACTATTGTGATTGTGCTTTTAAACTGAGTTGACTGTATTTTCTTCTGCAAACATCTTTCAAAAAGAAAGTGTATTTATTTTGACGTGTCGTTGATGAGTCTGCACATTATTTTATTTATGTATTCTGTGTATCTTGAAATCTTGTTGAGCATTATTTTGTAAATGATTCTCTTAATCTTGCGATGCATCAATAAGACATCATTCTCAATCAAGAGTGAGTACTTGAAGTTTTCTGTGTTCAGCATGAGAATCTTTGAAAATGATGAAAAGTGAGTTTAAAACATCATCTTCATCTTATTCTGTGCTGTCATAACAATGTTGAAACACTTTAACTTGATCAGAGAGAGAATTGTCATTTAAATCAATGTGTTTGCGACTGCATTTCTTACTCATTTCGCAGTTTTAAACAGTTTTCTCAAGAATTGTTCAACGTTCTGCATGATCTCTTGATATTTACTGCGTTTCTGTTTTCTGATGATCTTGCTCTTTTTATCACATGCTCAAATGTACTCTGTTCAATCATCAATGATTCAACAACTTTTTCTCATTCGTTGCATGCTCTTGATGATATTTGTACACTTCTTCGTTCATTTTGCTTTGATCATTTCATGTGATCTCGCTCAAAGAGTGAAAATCTCGATGATCTTCTTCAGTGCATTCAGCAGTTGCTTAGTGTACTCATTTATGCATCAACGTTTCATCTCATGATTCAATAATGATTTTGACATTTATTCTTTCAGAGTATTGATGAACTTTTCTTCATTCATTGTCTTTCAGTTGTGACGCGATTTTTGTGCTGACTTTTTGCAGACTTTGAAATTTATAATTGTCTGTATTAACAGATGATCTGAGAAGTTTTTCATTTCTTTATCAATTTCACATCATATTAATTGATTCATAATGTCATTTGTCGTGAAGATCAAATTTATTGTCATTTGAAATTTCTGATAATTTCTTGTAATTGTGTTCTGAGATAACGTCAGCAATGCATCAACATTTATGATCATTTCAATTAAATCATTTGACAATAAATGTTGTCTTGAATAGAATGATTTCTCTCATGTGAAATGATGCAAATTAAAGTCTTTTACAAGAACGCATTCTTTTGACATATGTAATGTCTTTTCAATGTCTGAAAGACTTTCTTTTTCATGAATAACTTCGTGATTTCTGAGTGACAAATTGTATGCTTCGTGAATGTGTATAACTTTCTGAGTCATCTGTGTGTTGTCTGTTAATGTCTGTAACATAATCATGTTTACATCTTTGAAGTATCATGTTGAGTGTTAAGTGTTGCTGTCAATTCATTTGTTTATGTAGAAACAGATTTTACTCTCATTATTCTTCAGCGTGAAATCAACAATTGTTGAGCATTATGCTTTGAAGTTCTCATCAAATTATCAGAGTTCTTGAAGAATCAAAATGTTATAATTCTTTATCTTTTTCTCATGTAGTAATACTATCATCATTTTTTCTCTGAACTTGTAAACGTTGTACTGTAGTATTTAAAGCTTCTTTTGCTGAAACATTAAAATTCACATTCAAAGCTGTTTGATGTTCTCTTGAGCATCTGCAATGTGCTTACTTTTCTTGTAAAATCTTCAAAAGAAAGTGATAATGAAATTGATGTGATTGATGTTGCCTTTAACTTATTTGTTTTTGACTTCTTGACTAGATGATTCAATATAGTGTTTTCAAATGTGATGATTATGTTGAGCAGATAACTTTCATTTGTTGAGCGTTTCTGTTTTCTCTTTAAGTCATTGTTTATCAGCAATTTCAGACTGATAAATGTCTTTGTGAACGTCTTTGATATCATCGCTTTAAGTTCTCTTTGCTTTTGTACGACGTGATATAGAGATTTATGTTTCATGACTTTCTTTATTCTCTTTTTTTGATCTGTTGTTTATGACATTGAGAATCAAAGACTTTGTATATATTTCAACATGTTTCACATTTTCACATGTCTTGAGTCTGTTTATGAAAACAGTGCTTTGAACGATGATTTAACATGCAGTAAACGCATTTTTACTTGTTTCTGCATTCATATGTCTTATGATCATAGTCTTGATACTTTAAACACTGATGTGTTCTACAACTTGAATCATAGAACTGCGTAATTTTTATGTTGATCTCATGACATATCTTCTCATTAATTAACTTGTTCATCATCTCAGCGTTGACTACACATATCATCAGCGAAATGTATCTCTTCTGTTCATTATTCTTTGTGAATCACTCGACTTTCTCAATCATCATCTTCAAATGTATGTCTTTGTTTATCTTGATGAGTGCTTTCGCTTTTTTCTTCTTTATATCTTTAGACATTTCTTCAACTTTAATTTCATGTATCACTATCTTGAAACTGACTTCGCACAGACTTGTGTTCAATGAAATCTCTTTGATTCAAAAATTATTTTTCTTCAATATTCTTTTACTGTCTTTCATCTTGACTTGAAATATCAGTAAATTTGATCATCTCTTCATAGTCTTTATGTTCTTGCATGTCGATAGCATCTCGTTGACATTAATTTCTCTCGCTCACTTCACTATGTTCTTTGTTGTTGTCATCATGATTCTCTTGATCTTCTTTTTCTCTTTAACGAAGATTTTAATCTTAAATTTCTTGCAATGATTTTGCATTGATGATGCAACGTCAACGCTGAGAACAAGATGATTCTCAAACGACGTCATCAACTTCTCGTTCGCTCTCTTTGCTCAGTTGTCAACGCGTCTCTTCTTCTTTGCAAACTTCTTTTCAAGTCTGCTTATTATTATTTTCAATCTTTTCAGCTGATTCTTCATGTGTCAATTGACAGTTGACGCAGCGACGTGTTGATGCGTCAGCTTTTCTATCATCTTTGTCAATCTTCTCATCTTTTCTCAGAGCATCAGCTCGTTGTTTCTACATTTATTAGACTCATAGAGTACTTGCAGCTTGTTCAATTTCTCGTGTATATTCTTCGTCTTGATTGAATTTTTCTGCAAGATAGTGATACTTGCTTCTCGCTCACTCACTGACATCACGTCAACGATGCTCATCATTTGTCTCTGACGATCAGAATGAAGCGCAAGCATCATGTCAATGATGTTTTTTGTTCTGCAAGCTCATCATACAATTTATTAATTCTAATTGAATGCTTTAAATATATTGAATTTCATGATCATTCATTCTTCTTTAATCAAATAACTTTATATTAATGATTAAAGTAATTGAAGCGAAGCTAAAATTTATAACATGCAACGACATGAATGCATATTAATGTGACATAAAAGCAACAAGTTTGCAATCATTAATAAGCAATATTGAAGATTCTGCTATGTTATATCAAGCAACAGATTGATAATAATGATATTAAGATGATCATTGACATTCAAGCTGTATTCAATATATACATTGATTATTTTAATAATTTCTCATTATATGAGTTAAAAAATGACATGCAACTCAATTTAAATACAAGTCATAAGAAAATACTTTTGCATCAAGAAAGCATTTTCATCTTTCAATCTTTAAAACTATTATTACTCATTTTGAAAGCAGTGTTATTGAATAAAGCAATAAGTATCACAACTTATAATTAAATCTTTGATCATTGATGTTATGTAGAAGAGATTGATTGAATTGAACACAAAGAACAAATCATTGACTGATGATGTTTAAGTCAGCAACAGACAAATTCTTAGTCAGAAATCTCATTCAACATCACAGACTAAAGATTCATCATGTATCACATTATAAAATAATAAATATGAGCTTGTGATAAAGTGACAGAAAGATGATGAGTCAACAATGATTAAGATCAACTAAGAATGAAAGTTTAATGACTTGTAAAATACTTTAAACATGAAAAAGAATGAACGTTTGTGATATAAAGTAGACAAGACAAAGAAGATTTTAAGCGATGAGATGAAATATGAAAGTTTCATGCATAGAATGAGAAAGAAAAGCATTGTGAACATAATTCATAAAAAGAAAGAAATTAAAGAAGAATAAAACTCAAGCACAGTAATCATTATAATTAAATGATTTGAACACAGCGAAAATTTTGCTTCATACTGCGAAAGAACTTGTGTTGCATATGCTTACATGAGAAAACATAATACTGATAGTAATGCAAATGCATTGATTGAACACTTCAAACATTTTACTTAAAAGTGCAAAAGCACTTGTGTTGCAAGTACTAATATGAGAGAACATAGTGCTAAAAGTGATGCAAGTGCACAATAAGAAAAGAGTGACAAGATTGAGAAGAATGACAAAGATGTATATAATGACATTGATTACTAAAGAAAAGAAGATGCACTGAGCACTGTAATCAGTTTGTGTAACTTTAAAGCTATGTTTGCAATAAATGATGATCACGTTGTTGACAGTTTGATTGTATTCAATGAATTTAACGAAGAAAGAACATGCAAAGATAACAGTGAATTGCATGTTTCAATGATATTATTCAACATCGCGACTATCAATGTTACAAATATCAAGATCATGTTTGTTGAATCAAATGATAAAAACATATAGTGCGCTCATAAAAATTCTAAAGATTTTAACACTTTTATAAATATGTTTCAGCTAAAATTGATATAAATTTAAAACATGAGATTAAATGAATATTTAAGATATTGATCATTAAAAGCATTAAAATCTGTCTCTGTCACTTTTTACAAACTTTCAATGTTGTTTATATAATTATAGCTGTTAGAAGATATAAAAAACATGATAGCAGAAGATGAAAGCACGTTGTTAGCAATAAAGAACGAAGTGAAACAAATAATGAAGCATGAAAAGCAATGTACATATGAAGTGTTACGAGCATATCAAGACTGAACAAGACTGAAGCTCTAATCAATTCGCATCAGGTTTGACTCAGATATGACTCAGATATGACTCAGATATGACTCAACACTCTTTTTCTTTCTCAACACTCTTTTCTTTTATCAACATCTTGTTCATCTACATCACACTCTTTTCGTGTCACAAACACATTTCTTTCAGGTCTAGCGCAGTCTCTGAACATTACATAAATAGAAGCTTTTGTATCAATCTTCTTCTGTATTCTTAATATTCAGTTATAGCTATTTCTAAAGATCAAGCACTATCAATTCTGATCTTCATTGATTGTATTATCTAGGCACGATTCTGACATTATATTAAGAATTCGTTAATCACATGATACTGATCTCATTACTCATTCAACATACTCGTCTAGACAGAATGAGTCTAAAGAAATTCATTTATCTGATGATCGACGATAATCGAAAGATAGAACAACACTAAAGAATTGAATAGAATCAACGACGAGACTGTTTGAATTGCTAGACTACTTATCGCTCATTAAGTACGCAAAGTTCACTCGATTATGAGAATCACGATAAAGAATCTTCGTGAATTGCTCAAGAATCAAATCGATCGATAGATTCAACGATAAAGAATCTTCGTTGTTTGCTAGAGAATCAATCAAATCAATCAACAAACAAATCTCATCTTCTTTGTTGAAGATTAAACATCACTTTATACGTCTTTCTTTTTCAAATCGTTGAACATCGTCATTCGTTCAATTCTCTTTCAAACAAACCTCATCATGTTTAGTCGTTCGTTTACTGAAGAGCGTTTCGAAGAATTTCGAAATCGTTTCTCTCAAATCTCTGATGCTGATTCATCGAAATCACGAACGAAATCATCAAGTGCTGCATTATTCATTCATGAAGATGACGAATCATTTGCTGAAACAACAATACTCTTCGTGTTCTACGAAATCTGAAAGGCTTGAAGCCTAGCTCTTGATGAAGAAACAGATCGACTCTACGAGTTAGATAAACAACAAGAAGACGAAATCAAAGAGTTGAAGACTAGACTTCAAGCTAAAGAAAACACTTCTTCTGATTTCACCTACTCTGAGCGTTCTAGATCTCAAAAAATATCTGATTCTTCGCTGTTTACTGATGAAAAGAACTCTACTTGAAAGAACTGATACGGAAAAATTCAGAATAAACTAGAGATCAACGTCGATCTCTTTTCTAATGAACGAGTCAAATTGAACTATATACATTCTAGATTGTTCGATGACGCAGCTGAGATCACTCAAGCTAGACGTGAACATGACTGTGTCAATCTCTATAAGATTGTCGACGATCTTTTGAAAGAGCTAGCTCAGTTGTTCGATGATTTGAATAAGAAAGTCAACTTTCGTAGAGAATACTACAACTTGATTCAAGAATTCAAGAAATTCAATAAATTCTATACTCAGTTTCAACGTCTATCTTTCTATCTAGACTATCACGAGAAGCAACTGATCGCTGATCTGAAAGATAAAATACATTCTCGTCTTTGATTCGTTTGAGTAGATCAACTAGTTCAATCTGATTCTTTAAAAGAAATTCGTTTCTATCTGATTCATTTGAATAATGATCAGCGAGTCATTCGAGAGATCAAGAACAAGATCAAACGCGTTAATGATCTTTCTAAGACTATCTTTCATAGAGCGACTGTTGTCACTCAGTCAGTCGATCACTCGAAGTCTGATCAGCTAAAGTCGCGCGACGCGATTTTAACTAGCGTCAAAGAAGCAGACATTCTAGTTGAAAGCTGTTTCATATGTCATAAATCAGATCATAGCTCTAAAGAGTGCTTCGATCGATCTACTAGAATCAATGCAGTGAACAATGAATATGATCGCTTCGATTTCAATTCGAATTTCGATTCAAAAAACTAGTCATCTCTTCAAAAGTCATCAAAGAAATAGAGATTATATCTTTGTGCAAACTAGACGAAATTCTATCGAAAGAAAATTACTTTGAAAAGTTGTTTCTAATTGACGCTCACCTCATCTCTCAGAATCGATCTTTCAGTCTTTGTTCTCTAATAGACAGTGATTCAGTCGTCTACACGATCATACATTCTAATCTAGTCAATAAAGTATGCGAGAAACTGAAAATTCAATCTATATCACTGACAAAAGAGAAGCTAATAAGAGATTATAATGAGAAAATATCTAAGAAGATCATCACTCATAAAATTCTACTCAATCTCATCATCGAAAGTCATAAGAAATTGACTGTATCAATGCTGATAGCTGATATCAATCATCATGAAGTCATATTGAGTAAGCTCTGAATGAACAAAAACGAAATATTATTGAATATGCGAAACGACGTCATTGTTTTTCCGAATCAATTGAATACTTTTATTTCGATTTTTTCGATTTCTCTCAATTCAAAGCACTCAAGTTGATCGCAGTCAACTTCGTCTTCTTCAATCACTCAGACTAAGATCTTTATGATGCTCAAACGACTCGTTCGAAAAGAGTCATTCTCGATTCGAAGCATAAACGCAGCTTCGTTCAAAATGCTGTTGAATCATTCAAAGAAGAACAAGATCAAAGTCTTTGCTCTATTCATGATGAACATCAATAGAGAAATCGCGTACAATACTCAGTGCGATTTGAACGCTCTAAACGTCTCTTCAATCAATGAAACGACTCAGAATTTGAAAGATATTAAAGCAAAGCTGTCATCGAAATATCATGAGTTTCTAGATGTT
>JAABUO010001298.1_pt1 | contig 33501 bp, 36 predicted proteins | sample 5559291 | NCBI WGS metagenome assembly JAABUO01 (sample SAMN10711878, study PRJNA513372) | rock metagenome | isolation source: Antarctica rocks | place: Antarctica: Victoria Land, Finger Mt sud | reverse complement strand
GAAAAGGGAAGCGAGATTATCACGGTCATTCCCTCTAAACAAGCGATAGTGATGCAACTGCCACGTGGGAATTTGGAGACTTTATATCCACGTGTTCTCATACTGGACGCTGCACATAAGTTGATAACGCTGGACAAGCACCATGATGCATTCTATTTAGCTCTAAAACACCGGCTTGATTTGAATATTCTCTACGATTATGGTCCGGACAAATTCGTCAATAATGTTCACGCATTCGTAGACCGCTTATCTGAGCAGGACTTGGCAATTTTTCTCGCATCACTTAAAGAGAAGAATGTCGAGCAAACACTGTACAAGCTACCATGGGATTCTACGAATTCTGCGGTACCCAACAACGCGGCAACAAATACACCAAGCAAAGTGAATAGCATATGCAATCTCGTCATCAAAGCTCTTAGCCGCCCAGGATTGTCCATGGTGAAGAATAACAGTAAGCTTACAGCCTTCGTCATGAAAAATCCACCTGATTATGAAGGGGCATTGAACCTTCTCGTAGCAATACAAGGTTTGAGATTTCGAGAATTTATACTAATCAAGATACCGACAACAATGCATGCGAGCTAGCCGTGCAGCATCTTTGTTATTTAGCAGACACAAACACCTTGTATGACTTCTCTCTTGGGATGTACAACCTTCGGCTGGCTCTACTTATTGCCCAACAATCGCAGAAAGACCCTAAAGAATATCTGCCCTTCCTACAACAAATTCAAAACATGGACTCTTCTCGCCAAAAGTTTACGATTGACACCTACTTGAAGCGCCATGCTTCAGCACTTAGTAATCTATGTAAGGCTGACGGAGTGCATTTCCATGAGATTGAAGACTTTATTACCACTCATAGGTTATATACACATGCTCTGCGGTTATTTTGCGACTCCACCCATGAGAAGGAACTTAAACGCATATTTTGCATATACGCTGAAAGGCTTCAAGTTTTGGGCGATTGGGAAAGCGCAGCATTGGCTTGGGAGAACGCAAATGAACCGGAGAATGCTGCGCATTGCTACCAAAACTCAGGAATGTGGGAGCAAGCACTGTCAATCGCGATGATAACGCCATCTATGAGGAATGATATTTCTGGCTTCGCAGAAACCCTAATTGCGAAAACGTTAGAAGAAAGCAGGCATGACGCTGCAGGAAAGATGTATTGTGATTTCTTTCATGACTGGGAGAAGGCAGTGGTTCAATATTGCAAAGCCCTGAATTTTAACACGGCCATTTATACCGCAAATTTACATGGGATGGAAAGGTTAGTAAACACAGTGGTCAAACCTGAACTTGTCATTGCTTACAGCTCATCAACTCACCAAGTATCGCAATGCCGCGAGCAATGGGAAGCTCAGTCGACACGGTTAGCCGAGGTCAAAGCAAAAAAAATGGAAGATCCTCGTGAGTAAGGTTTGTTGGTTTGTCTAAAAATAGTTGCATACTTAGAAGGTCCTGAAAATGCCGACATTCCTGATAATGTGTCAATAGCACCATCAGAGATCTCAACGTCTGGATCCATGTTCACTCGATATTCGACTACATCTGGAAGTACTTCCAATACAAACAAGAGCAGTCGAAATCGTCGAAAAGAAGAGCGGAAGCGAGCCAGAGGTAAACCTGGTAGTGTTTGGGAGGAAGAGTACCTTACAAATTCTCTGCACCGGCTGGTCGAGAAAATCAACGACTCGCATTCTACTCAACGAGCGGTTATTGATGGGCTAGTAAGGACTGAAGCATTCTTGAAAGCTGTCGAACTTCAAAAATCTATCTGTGATTTGATTGGGCTTGTAAAGCAGGGTGTGCAAAATACCTTTGGAAGCCCAAGTGAGCAAGAAATGTCTGTCATTGCCAAAACGATTCCTATTGTCAAAGATTTTAACGTAATCCGCATCTTGGAAACAATTTAGATTTTCACATTATTACCAGCATAATTACGTTGGCAGCCCGGCTTCGTCCAGGAGATGCTGACTTTGCTCTTTCGGCCCATCGCCGACTCCTGTTAGTATAACTCTTTGGATACCAGCCGTCAATAAATCTGACACCCACTGGCTTGGTGAATATATTGGTGGGGAATCGTCTTTCCTTAGGAAGCCTTCACAGTCTCCGAGTACAGGTTGCAAAGCTCCTAATAGATTCGATTCGTCCTCCTCTAGAAAATAGAAAACAGCGTTTGGTCCAGCATCAAAGGTATACGCTACTACAATACGTCCACAAGCCTGATTGAATTCTACACAAAATTGGATCGCAGCTTTAGACTCCTCGTTGAGGTAGAATATGGGGGGCTGGGTGTCTAAGCAAACTGCATGAAATTGATTTGAGTCCGCCATTGTCAGCTTGCCAAAGGTTTCAAAGTCCTTTTCTCTTATAGCCTTCTTCATCTCTTCCATTCGACGTGGCACTATATTTTTCACACGGTGATCGAAGAGAGTTGAAGTCTCCGTTGTTGTGGTCATCCCTAAAGTAGACGCAGTCTTCTTCTTCTCCGCGGAAGCAACGAGGATGATGGCTTTCATAGCAGGCCAGTGTGCCTTTGGAGCAATCTGAACAGCTTTTGAATCCTCTCCATTTGCTTGCGTACCCATTTCCCAAGCCACGAAACCGCCAAACAAAGACCTGCAGGCGGAACCAGACCCTAGACGAGCTATGCGAGAGAGAATAGACGGATGTGTGTGTATTTGATAAAGTCTGGCAATAGCTTGCACCAGTGCTGCAAAACCAGAAGCAGAAGAGGCCAATCCAGCTGCTGTTGGGAAATTGTTTTTCGAGCAGATATGAAGGGGAAGTTTGCTCAATTTTCTATCTAACATTTCTCTTTCTTCAATTCCTCTTCTCCAGCTACGAAGCTCTTCTATACATTGTGTCATTCGTGCATTTGACTGTATTGATTCGAGTTTGCCATTGAGCCAAAGCTGGTCGTGGGTAAAAGTTGATGAGCAGGCTGCAGTGGTATAAGTCTGGAGATCATCCTGACTCAACGTCACAGATATAGAAGAATTGGTGGGTAGGTTGAGTTTCTTGTCTCTCTTTCCCCAATACTTGATGACTGCTATATTGACGGGTGCCGTTGTTGAAGCATAATAGATCGTCATCTTGAATGTCAGACGGAAAAACAATCGACTGTTGATGACCACAAGGTGTCCTTTCGGCGACCCAGAAAGAGCGAATGATCAATTTGCCGGTGGAAAGAGGCAGGGTGACAAGCAACAGGGCAATGGGAACCTCGAAACAGCGAGAGAAGTCTCATCAATTCCGAGACTGAATGATGGACAGGAAGACTCACGGTGGATTTATCCATCGGAGCGGATGTTTTTTGATGCAATGAAACGAAAGGACTGGGATCCAAAAGAAGCAGATATGAAGTCGATTATACCTATTCACAATGCCGTCAACGAACGTGCTTGGCACGAAATAGTAAAATGGGAGCAAGGTTATGGAAGTGACCGGTGTGGCGGTCCAAAACTTGTGACGTTCCAGGGAGACGCATCTAAGTTGACCCCAAAGGCTCGCATGCTGTCTTTAGTTGGCTATCAGAAGCCATTTGATCGTCATGACTGGACTATCGATCGATGTGGCCAAAAAATCGAATATGTCATCGACTTTTACCATGGCCGATCAAAGAACCCAACAGATATAAGTTTGTATTTGGATGTTAGGCCAAAAATCTCGTGGGAAGGACTGCGGATGCGATTTGGTAAACTCTTTACAGACTGATGAGTCGTTTCTCTTACTTACATCATAGGTCGACTTGAAAATATTTACTGCATTGGGCGCACATGTCGAGAACTGCTTGCGGTAACCGTGCATCTGACAGATATCTCCCAAATACTTCATTCACATCTTTGAGGCTTTTGCGGAGACACGCTAACAGCTCATTGACGTTATCCATCTTCGCGGAGTCGGGATTACGAAGAGACTCGATATCTGTCCAATGTATGCCTGGGTTTTTGACGGAACGTTCCAGTACCTGAATTGTATTACAGTATGTCTGTAGTATGGTGGGTAGCTCTTTCGAGATACAGCCGTATGGATCTTCATCGTTCACTGCGGAAGTACAACATATTTCTGTCAAGGCTCGGCATGCTTCTATGGGTAGATTGACTTCTGGCAATTTATTCAGCCCTTGCAGAGCTATCGTATGTCGGAATGGGACTCCGACGTTTGATTCGAGAAAGTAAGACACATACTTCTTCGCTCGATCCTGAATCTGTGCCAGAGCCAGTCTCGGTTTGATAAGAGCTTGGACTTGAACAGGAGATTTTACTGGCGTATGAGTAATGCTGTTGACTTTCAAGTGGTCTGTGAGACGTTTTCTGCTGGGACCAGGGAGAAATATATTTTCATTTCTTACTGACAATGGGGATGGTGACGATGTTTGAACATTGTTTGCCGGTTGTGGAGACTGAATGGGTTGCTGTGGACTTATCTCGCTGATCTGAAATGGTTGTATAGAGGATGTGAGAGTGTCGAGACAGATTTTGACGATTTGTTGCCAGACAGTCGGCTCAGGTTCGGTTTGTAGAAAGAGTTGTTTGCGTTGTATTGGATTATTATAAGCCATGTATTCCAAATCTTGAAATGCCATGGCACGGGGTAGTGGCTTTTCAGTCAGAAGTAGACCCGTGACTAAGGTTTCGTTTGGTGTATTCGATTGGGCGCTAACATTCTTGCCATTGAGGACTGGTGCTTGGCAGAGGTATACTTCGAAGAGGAGACCTACCAAAGCCATCCATCCACAGGACATCAGAGCAATCCACATTGACTTAAAAAGTAGATCGAAAGAGATCGGACTCCATCCGTGGATCGAATTTTTCGAGAGCCTGTGAGTAAATCGCTTGTAAAACACTCACTTTATGAAGATCTTGACCATAAAATGAAGCGTGCGCCATAGCCTTGTATGCACAAGTAAGAAGGCGAGCGGACCAGAGATGCAAGTCACGGCAGCGACGAAACAGGCCGAACGGAGACGAATTCCTACTACCTTCCGGATCTGACTTTCAATATCAACCGGGTGACTAGGAAATATTAACAAGTCTCGCTTCGCAGCGACGTGATATAATGTCTGAACAATTGACATGTGGAATGCGAAAAATGAAAGGTACATAAATCGGTCATTCAGCCGTGCGACATGATTGGCCCTGTTTTAGTAGTCGTAAAGAATTGCACACCTCTGAGTGACCAGTAGGCCTAAATCTGACTTGGCTGGAGCAGAACAAAGGTAGACGTACATGAACACATTACACACAAAACAGTTTGAGCAAAAGGTTAAGAGTGTGCTCATAGCGATCAAATTTGCGGCAAGAGACGTAAATGCCGAAGGATAACCGTCATGTTTGGTACGCAGAGTCGCCTTTCTAGCTACCATGATAAGTGAAGCTCCAAACCAAAGTACCAAGCTTTTCCAGATACTTGTACGTAGTGGCCACAGGAGAGTCAAAGACTCTATTATCCATTGGAATAGATTCCATGTCGAAGAAGTAGAAGGTATACTTAAACCACATGCTGCCAGATGAGATACAATACCACTAAGAAATATTGCCCGGGTGAAGCGTTTCTGCAATAACAACGAGTTCAACACACGATAGTATGATGTTGGAGGAGGTTTTGAACCTGCCTGAAACGATCGTGAGACCTGTCCCATCGACTAGGAGCCTTTTCGAAGTCAATTCTGGAGGTCACGTTATCGCAACAATTTGCGCGTGTTTGATTGGTCGGAGCCACGCGCAACTCGCACAATGAATGGCAGCGAATGCAGGTAGGAAGCGAAAACACGATGAGGTGCTGGATGCCATCACCATCCTCCCTTGTCCTTCAGCAGACTTTGAGACTGCTCTTAAGTTGACCCCGATAATCACTGTTCAGAAGTACGAGATTCCCTTCCATTGGCTTTCCGGTACAAAATCAAGACACTTTCGGGGGTCTCTAATTATATCCCGTCCTGATGAGGTGCTCATAACGAAAACGGATGGAGACAGGGGTCTCTATGCCATTGAACTTGCAGCTCCTGGTATTTACGGACTCAGCAGACTCTCAAAGGATGTCAAACTGAAGGAAATCAGACGTCTCACGAAATCACGTCTTGCGTACTCGGAATCATCGCACGATTTTATTGACTTTCCCAAAGAAGAGAATTGGTGGTTACAATTAAGAGAGCCACTAATGACACATGCCAATATAATGTTGACCCCCACTAGACTGGTACTTAGTCGTTCCAACGACCAGGCTTACGGTGATGTCAAGAATTTGAAACCAAAAGCACTTGATACCGTCACGGGTCCTATGGTACAGGAAAGCAGGGGGGACTTGAAGCAACAATATCTCAATTTCTTGTTCCTTTCGAGATCCTCGTTGGCTTATTTCGCCAAATCTACCTTGGCTAGAGCGCGATCAGAAGCCGTTGATGTCACTTTACACATTCAAGTTCTCAAGTCACTTCTCCTTCCAATAGACGGCCTTGAAAGGAAGTACAGAGAAACAATTCCTCGATATGTTCAAGCTATAGACAGAGCTTCCATTGAGCTAGACGCAGTCGAAATCACCTTCGTAAAAAAGTGGTTGTCGAAAATTGCAGAAATGAATTCAATCGGTCTTCCGCCCAAGATTGATAATGATATTGATGCATTGAAGCTTCGAGAGTATTGTTGTATGTCCTTTACTCACTAATGATAGAACGCATTTGCAAGTGATTCTTTTACTAGAAGTTGTTGCCTTATCAAGCAAAATGAAAGAACATGATGGACAGGCAAGCTGCCTTGAGAGTGCTTTGAAGGCAGAAGTACATTTGGATTTGCTGATAGATCGGCTCTGTATCCGGCAATTATTGGGAACATTGGTTGATGTTGACACTGATGTATCCCAACAAGCCTTGGGCAATGAAGAAGATTCTCTGAAACAGTTCTGTAGAGAAGTTGTCTCACCATTGTATATTGCTTCACTACCTTTACTTATATCAAGTTATGCAGCGAGTTTGCCGAAGCAGTGTCGACACATACTAGAAAAATGCGGCGTATTGCACGAGAAGAGATTCTCGCGAAAGCTGTCTCGCGCCAAATCAGAAAGGCTGCCCCGCCAGAGATCGAATTCAGCAGATTCGCTTGTGTCTTTGATGTCTATAGATCACAGCCGTGGCAAAACAGCCGTTGAAAGCTCTCGGGTTGGGATGGCCAACTCAAAACTTCTGCAAAAAAGGGAAGTTGCACTTCCTGCCAGGCAGAAGTTTTTAAAGGAGCAATTAAGCGATGCGATAAAAGGCATTGTCAAGCCGCATCGTGTAGAGCACGCCGCTGAATTCATGGACGCGGCGCGTGCACGATCTCTAGTAAAGAACCGATCGAAGACTCGTACGAAATTGTTTGCTCCTCAACTAATACAAGGAATCCAGCGCACGACTAGTCTTCGGGAAGTGGAAGTCAGTGCAACGCCGACGAAGCGATCCGGCAGCCCTGCTCTCTTAGAAACTCAGCCGAATTTATCGCCACACCGGCCGGTAGCGAGCAAACCACGTGTAGATCTAGTCATGCGCGAATCACCAATGAAAGGAGGCAGTATTCTTGTGAATGTAACGCCCGAAAAGAACCCGTTCTTGCAAGAAAATGTAAATCTAGCTGACAAGTTGGAGGACAAAGTGTTGCCCGAACCGGAACCAGACTTATATGCAAGCTTGGGCTGGGATTAATTATTTGTATAGCATTCTGGCATGAGCAATGATATTATTACGAGGAAGGAATTGCTGCTAAGCATCGTAAAATCTTCTCCTCTAGTAGCCCCACGGACTCAACAGTATTCTCGTCCACTCGTGGAAGTCTGTCAATTCGCATTTGATAAAGATCGTCTTTGTATTGTTCTGAGAACTCATGATCTGGGATATACTCCTCTTCCAAGAAGGTATCGTGGATTGCAACATGCGTCAAAAGGGTTTGCAGTCTCGCCGTGTCTTGATGATTGTAACCGCCTCCACCAAGTAATAGTGTAGGTTTTGTAAATCGTAAAATACGCTGAATAAGCTTTTCAAAACCCTTAGCATTGAGATTCCACTCGCTTGCTCTATCGCGTGCCAGTCCATCCGCACCGCAGAGAATCACAATTGCATCTGGGAGGAACGAGTCAAAAGCAGCCACGCAGATCTTTAATGCACTATCCAGACAGCTCAAATTTCTCTCATACGGCGCATTTAGTGCATAAGCCCAACCTCTTCCGGTGCCTTCTCGGACGCAGACTTCTTTACCGGTTCCAGGATAGAAGCCCACCCCAGCATAGTGGAAACTCAGAGTAAGTACTTTGCTGCTCTTTAAAAACGCCTTCTCAACGCCGTCACCGTGATGAATATCCAAATCAATGTAAAGGATTTTTTCGTAACGCTTTCGCAGCTCGAGGATTCCGAGAACGCAATCATTTACGTAACAGAACCCTGCACATCGAGACTTTTGCGCATGGTGACGTCCTCCATGCCAATTTATGGCAATTGAGGATTGCCTCTGCGAGGTTAGGAACCTTGCACAGGCAATTGTAGCTCCAGCGACAGCTGTCACATACTGTGGGAGCAAAGGGAAAGCAGGACAGTCGTCTTGAAGGCCATATACTTCGTAAGGGGATTTTTCCGCTGTCTCTGAAGCTGTAGAATCACTCAAATATCCAATTGAGTTTTCACAGTCTTCGTCAACGCCCAAAAGAAATGCGATGAAGTCATCGTCATGGTATTTACATAGCTCGCTTTTAGATGCATGTGATGGAGGGACCAAAATGCATTCGTTGTGGAGGTTGAAAGATCTTATCAAAGCGTCAATTAATGAGGCTCGTCCTTCGTTGCTGGGCAATGCGTCATATACCAAGGCAAATGTAGGATCTGCGACTAAGCCCACTAATCGTTGGACCATTCAGAGAACGGCATATCATTCGTTAGTCAATCTTGGTACTCATGCTATTTTTGCTCTAAGTCGAGCCTAACGGACCTTTACAAATACTGTAACCAACAGGGTGTTGGAATTCGTTAGGGCCGATTACCGTAACTATGCCTCTTCAAGAGAAAATACATGGAAAATATTACACAATCCCCTACCATTGACGGCAAGTCAACGAGGTAGTAGCAGCCTTCTGCGTCGAAAGTTTTCACGGAGCCGTTAAAGTATCATTCTAAACATCTATAAACCACTCCACAAGTTTGCCGCCGTCGTGCTGTCAATAAGTATAATGCTTGAAGCTAAAGCAGCAAAATCCTGCAATGAAAGCCGTGAATGATTTTCCATATCCATTAGATGCGTCTCATCTGTAATCCTCACAACGAACACGCTTCAACAGTACGAGACACTGATACCAACTGGGCTGAGCGAATGTAACTTGCCCATAGGAACCTGTCGTCCTTCAGGTCAGAGTTCGCTCGTTTAGCATAAATGGTATCATTTTTCAATAGCATGCTGCCTGGCTACTAGGCTTTAATGGTATGGTGTTTCATGGACACCGTCCGTCATAATACTGGAAAGCCTTGTTTTTATGCGTATAACATTCCTTCTTTTATATTGTTTCTGCGACCATATAGCTGAGGAAATGGTCGAGCTTCTGCAAGAAGAGTGCCGTTTCGCCAGCTAATAAATGAGTTGTGACATCGTATTACTTACAAATGGTTTAAGTCAGAATCCCGTAGTTCGTGCTTTCTTCTTTTTCCTCTCTCGGCTACCAGAGACCCCTCTTTCAGGCTGCGTCATCGTTATTCCGATCGCAGTTTGTGAGGATGAGGCAAATGATGGCACGGTTTGAGACGCAATTTCTGGCACCATTTGAGAGGCCGCAATCACATGCGGAAGACCAGAACCATTTTGCGCTTTCTGGAATGTTTGCCCAACTGGAAGCCAAAGCTCAGTGTCTGGATCCGAACCGATGGTCCACTGCTGCTGTAGGCTTAAAATCCCGTCAGGAGTTGGATGCTCTGTTCCCCAATTCAAATTAAGTAAAGATTGAGCAGCCGTATCTTTAGGGAGTGCTAATTGCACTCTATGACTCATTGATAACAGCATAGCCGCCTTTCTCGCGAGTTTTTCGTATAGTATCCGTCGCGCTGGCGGCATTGTGTGCTTTCTGAACTCTTGAAGGATATGTTCATAAATCTCACTTATAGGCGAAGGAGTTTTGGTAAGTATTTCTCCACCGTCGTGAAGTGTCAAATCAATCTTGGAAAAAGGACCGTGATCCATTCTGTCAAGAGCTCGATCTAAAGCAGCTAGATCATCCACAACTTGATAGTCGCAGACTAACTCAGAAACAGAGGCAGGAGAGACACGACGATGCCCGAGATTATGCAGTAAAGCAGACTCGATCCTAGTCATAAACTGATCAACTGCATCGTCTGCAACTGAAGTCCTCAGTCGTTTCTCGGAAAATAGCACTTGCATTACTCCTGTAAAGTCGCTGACTTGGAACTTGGAACTTACTGGCCGATATCCTCCTTGTTTAGTTTGGAGCTCATATGAAACTCTAGGGTCGTCTTCTATTATTTCGTCGTCGTCATCAGACATAGTCATCACAATCTGAGGGGGGAATTTAAGTGATTTGCCACTTTGGCTGACATCTAAATGTTTGTCAGTGCTGAACATTTGCACCTTGACAGATCCTTCTTCATCCAGATTGAAAAAGTTTAGAAGCCCCAATCGCTCATCTTGCGCAGATTTTTCATTGCCAAGAATAGAATGAAAGTCAAATGTAAACGCAGATGTGATAGTCTTAGAAAGCGAAAGGAACTCAAATGGTCGCGTTGGAGAAAAAGGAAGTCCATTTCCATACCTTGAAAATGTGTAGGAAGATATCACAGGTGACTTCCTTGAAGCAATAAGTATATGTATGACTATAATGAGCTAGTACCAATAGTTAAACAAACCATTAGCTTGCTCAAAAGAAGAAATTTTAAATGAATCATCTGTGCTATCGAGGTAATGTTTTCGCAATAAAATCGGAACTAGCCCTTTTCTAATGTCAAACCAATACACGTCTGTCGATGAGAGAAGAAAAAGATCGCTAGAAATAGGGTGTGGCTTTGAGACGCCTAAATATCGCTGTGCACGTGTCGCAATATAGGTGGAAATCATATCACCGCTCTGTATTTAGCCTCTTCTATTGCCATTACGTACTCTTATGTCATGCAAGGCTATAGAGGATCGTGTGCAAATCACAAGAGAATGCCTTGTATGTCCCCAAATAACGCGTGCCCAGTCTATAAGCTCGATTTGCATCTTACAGCTCTTTAGTGTTAGACTTTTTGTATCTCGGACGCCAGCGATTTCGTACATTGTCCATGTACTATTTTCATCGATGATAACGACCTCCCGAGTCGACCAAGGATTAAATGCCATATCAAGCTGCAATGCAGATGCCAGAGGGAAAATTTCCCCGTGCAAGACAGATTCATAAACAAGACCCTCGAGTAATTTATTTGCGAAAAAGCATGTGCTGGTCAACGTCCGAACTGCAAACCAATCTAAAACATGAGTGGTTTTAAAAGAAGCCATACTTGCATGTTTATCAAAAGAACCATATGCAAACTTGATTTGCTTTATTGGAGTTTGAAATTGCCACAGACTGGTGCTCTTGTATAAACCGCTCATTAAATTGACTCGATAACTTCTCCCAACTTTATCTCGGGCACTAATTTGCTTGCGCTCCAGGCGCAACTGGTCTTTGTAAGCAAGACAGAGTGACGTCCTTACGTAGCTGACTTCGTGTGGGTCCAGCTGCAAAGCACAAACATGGGCGAAAGGTTATATGATGACGAAAGCTGCCAAGTACTAATGTCTCATCGTAAGGCTGCTGATCTTCAACATAGTCGGTGATCAATTTTGACTCTTGTTGAAGCTCATCGAATATATCTCGGGGAAGTTGAAGGGCATTGAATTTTCCAAGATAAGTATACAAATCTCTAGCACGTAGATTCTTTTCTGTCTTCTTTGCAACTTGATTGCATGCAGGAGCGAGTTCTTGAATTTCACCTAATGCATGAAATCTAAATGGTGGGTCGAGATCGCCTTGAGCAAAGCGCCATTGACCATCGGAGAACACGCCAGCGCCAATATCACTCAGAAGCTCTGGTTGAGCATTCTTGCGCTTGGGCCACATTCAATCATTCGTCTTCTGCTCATTCATGCGTAGACAACCCTTTCGCTTCGATGTAAACAACGGAGAACGGGATGAGATGGACGAAGAGGAGCAAGAACAACTGATCCACCTCTTGCAGCGAGAAAATGAAAAGTCCAATCGTTTCTTTCAAAAGGGATTTTCGATTCTGATGGGACTGATTTCAATGCTCTTTGCGCTAAATAGAGATTGGCGAAGTCCTATAATGGCGTGGTGGACTTCAATTGCAAGTCTATCCACCACAAGCCTTAGCAATTACCCAAAATGGGAGGTGATTCATCATCCAAATGTTCAGAGAGTGAATGCACTACTGTGCATTAGTCTAGCTATTTACTCTATTTTCGATCTATACAGTCGCGTACAATTCCTGGTCCCAGGGGGTGAGGGAGCATCCTTGCAAGAGCTAACTAGAGTGTGTCTTATCGCGACCTTGGTGGTACAGAAGATCATGAATGTGGACGTTGCTTCGTTGTCGCGTCTTCGATACAATTACAAGGGTGCTTAACGCACTTGCCAAAAGTCCTTGGCGGAACGCCGTGTTCCAGATGCACAAAAGCCAATTGTAGAGCAGTCGTTTACCGAATAATGTCCTGACCCATCCGAAGAGCCAGTAAGCTTCGAACATCAGACAAGTATTGCATGGCATGAAGTAGAGGGATGAGATTTAGAAGATCTAGGTCTGAGGGATCAGAGATCCATCCTTCTATTGGAATTGCGTTTTCTGCGTTAGAATAGTAAAATTAAACTCCTACCTTCTTGGTACATGTAGGACATGGGAGAATTGTCCAGAATTAGGACTCGCGAAAGGTCTTTGTCAACATAAGACAGGTCCTTGATGTATGCCCCATTGCGGAACGTACAATGTTGGCGATAATATCGGTCCTTGAAATACTTCCTTTCCTGCTCCAGCCAATCAATAACAGGGTCTGCGTATGCTTGGACTGAAGCTGTAAATATAACGACGTGAAACCATTTCGAGGCTTTGCGTAGGAATTCGTCGCAGTAGGGGCGTTTATGAACATAGTAAAGGATGGCATGCTTGTCGAGCTTCACTTCGACCATATGGCCGGACGACATCTTCCCACCCTTTGCGAGAGAATGTATCAATGTTTCATCAAGGTCCAAGACCAGCGTTTTCTTTCGGTGCTGTTTTTGCAAGAGAGCTCTATGAACAGGCGGAGGTGCAATATTCAGTATGTCCGAAGATGCAGATGGTGATGTCGGGGATTTAATGGCGTGGGCGAGTTGGTCTTCATTGCTGTGTAATTTTATCCTTACAGATCGCCGTAAACTTTCGCCACCATCGTGTAGCGGTACGGGTTCGACGGTGTGTGAACTCTGCTCCTTGAGATCAGATGCCAGAGAGGGTTCCTTATCCCGAGCCTCAAGAGACCGTATCCTCGAAAGCCGTTTGAACAGCGAAGGAATCCATCCGAAGCTTGCTATGATCAGTCTCCATACCCATCGGCCAGTGGGCTCTCTTGCCAGCTGCCCAGATGAGAGCGAGTTTTTGAGATGCCGATCGACCTTTTCACTGAGGATGGAGAGGCTGTTCATTCATTCGGTGATTATCCGTGTTTCGTGAGGGAAGCCAACTAACCAACCATATACGATATGAATGGCGGTGACGAGCGGAGTCTCGATCACAGAAGCTACACGGGGAAGCAGATCCATGGGCTGCAGCCCATCGAGTTGGTTGAAAAGATCATTCGCGAGCGTATTCTAGAGAGTCTGTATTACAAAGAGCAATGCTTCGCGCTGAATGCGGCTACACTGCTGGATCGAGCCAGCGAAATCAAAAATGTCGGAGGACAGTATTCCAATCAGCGCCCCACGGAGTTTCTGTGTCTTGCTTTCAAATTGCTGCAGATCCAGCCGGATAGAGAGATTGTCATCACCTATCTGGACGATGAAGAATGGAAGTATCTTCGTTGTCTGGCGGCCTTCTACATCCGCTTGACCTTCCCTGCGGCGGATGTCTACACTCTCCTTGAGCCCTACCTCGTAGACTATCGAAAGGTCAAACGGAGAACTCAATGGGGCTGGGAATTGACCTATGTTGATGATTTCGTTGACGACTTGCTTGTCAAGGAACGGGTCTGCGATATCGCCCTTCCACGTCTACCAGCTCGCGGCCAACTGGAGGATGAAGATAAATTAGCTGCACGAATCTCTGCGATTGCTAGCGAACTCGATTCGGATGAGAATTCCAGCGAATCAGAATCACAGTCGGAATAGTCGACCATTTACTTTCTCATCAGACTGGAACCTCAAGATTCTACGGATGCAGCACGTGCAACAGGAGGAGTAGCAACGCTGGAGCTTGCCCGTGAACGTATACGATTCTCCTGATCAGTCCGGTCGATTTGTCGCTTGGTTTCCAGTAAGAGAGCGACAGCATGCTGAAGCTGCTCGTACTTGCCGCAAACACGGGTGGTTGGCATGGTGAGACGAGCAGGGATCCCCAGTTCCGTCAATGCCGGCCCTACCCTCGCTTGTATGGTAGGTTTCAGAGAAGAAATTTTCTGTGATCTTAAACTAGCTCCGGCGCTGATTTTGTCTGGGTACGTGACTCCGTATACCATTTCCTCTCTTACAGATAGTTTTTTGAGTGGTTTGCGTGCTGGCGATGTGACGTCCCCTCGGGAAGCTCCAGGAATATTCGCAGGCGACTCCATGGAGTCCATGGCAGTAAGCGCCAACGACTTGCGCTTCTTATTCTTGTCGGCAGCGACCATGGAAGAAGTCAACGCTGCCATGCCCTGTGATCCAGTGTATGCCGTGATGCTGCCAGACGCAGTCGGAGTTTCTAGTAACCTTAACAACTCCTGACGCTCCAATGTCATCTTTTTGGCATTCGTCTGAATCTTGCGAGCCTCGATGAGAAGAGCCTCCTCTTCAGCGACCTGCGCAGGTGAGCGTGACAAGAGGTCCAGCAAATGTTGCTTCCTTCGCCGCTCGCGATCGGGTTTGAAGTCCATTTGATCATACATTTCTCGCATGTAGAGGCTCATCTGGTCCGGGGGAACCCGAGCGGATAGGAGAGAGCGACAGACTTTGTAATATCGATCCTTCAGGTCTTCCATGGACCTCTTCGTGTCACTTTCAAACCGATCCGTGATATGAACCCAATGCAGATCAAAGTCCTGACATAGGGAGAAAAGCTGGTCGGTATCTTCTTTGGACCAGTTTTCATCTACACAGAAGACGCTGTACTCCTCCGAGGAGTAGGAGATGACCTCCGGGTGTTTGTCGAAGGCACTAAATGGTGAATCATTCGCGACGGAATCCTTCGTCCAGTGGCCGAGCCGTAGAGCATCTTTTCTCGACGGCACATGAAACTCGGTCCAAGTCCATTTCGATGCGCGCTGCTTCCATTTGGGTTTCTCTTTGAACTTCTTCTGTACCACTGCGACGGGCGGAGTATTTTGTCCCAGTAAAGCATATAGCTCCCGAGTAATACCTTCCGGCCTCTTCTCTTTCTCTGGCTTCTTGATCTTTTTAACTGGAACCGGCGCCGACGATATCTCCAATACATCCCTCACATCGGCCGACATATTATTGCTCTTCGCTACGGTACTCTCCAATCGCGAAAACTGGGGATCGACGGGAAATGAGGATTGAGCAATACGGACGAGTTTGTCTGACAAGGGAATGTCTACTGGACGGCCATTCCGATTTGCATTGCGTGGTGTTATAGAGGGTAACGTGTGCAAGCAAAAGAGAGTGGACCTCTCAGGTCACTAGATGTGGACTACTAACTAAACACAAAGGCGTGCAAAACTTGTCCGAAATAACATTTTCGGACGACTTTTGGAGACCACTATTCTATGTTAGGCCATTGTCATATCACATTATTAGTATTTGGCACTTTAACTGTATTGCTAAGTTTATATCACAAAATGGGTTTTCCTCGGAGTCCTTGGGGTAATGAGCTGAAACATGGCTCCTACACTGCCCGTGGAATCTTTGGTGCCCATTGTCGTGCGTCCGCGAGAACTGACTGTGTATCACTGAACGGACATGCTTTCATCGAATGCAGGTCGACTTGTGCTGCCCGTATCACGCAGTAAGCACATTTGTTGTGCCAAGTCAGGAGCAAACCGGCCAAATCTCGGAGAAATTCCTCCGCCACCTCACTCGATGTGGACAAAATTGCGAGTAAGACCATATTTCTGACCCAACGTATTCCAGGAGAAGCCATTAGCAACGGTATATGATAGCTGTGCCTGGTTGAGAGTGAAGTCGGAGTTCCATTGCCATTCTTCTGAGTCTTTGGTGATCATATAATTGAAGACCTCTCAAAGATTCTATCCCAGCAAAGTTCGGTCATGGTCAGCGGACTTCATCGGTCTTCCATCTCTTTGCAAGTGAAAATGATCGAAAGAGCAACCTGAATTTGCTCTCACTGCACGGCCACTTATGTGACCAAGATCCATACGGCTGGCACAACGTCAGGGTTAAAGTTACAATTTTTCAGCGCAGTTTTTATTTTTGGACTCTCTCTAGCATTGCAACTTGAGTATCCCACCGCGTGATACCGAAGCCTACGCTAACGAACCCCGGCGTTTTCACTCCCGAGTCCAAGATGCTGGAATGAAAAGTATGTGCGCAGAGAGGCAGATCAAATACAGATCAGCCCATCGTGTCATTTCACCACGTCGCTTTGTAGTTCGCGTTTTCCGTTTATTTTGTTGCTATAACGACGAAGTTTCATCACAAACATCGCCCATCGCCCTTCCAACCTAGCTCGCTACTCTACACCCACAATGGAAGGAGGCTTAGATTCCCTCACTGCCAACTTCAGCGAGCTTCGCGAAAGGATGCAATCCTTTCAAATCAAATTCGATGGCTATATTGAACAAGGGCGCGCACGCGTTCTCCAAGAGCGAAACGACTTCGCACGGAATATCGCCGGTGAGCGCGAGCGCCAGAAAGAGCTCACCAAACAAATCGAGGAAGTTGCGAGGAAGCAGCAGGAGACTGCAGCCGCTGTGGAGAAGGAGCGCGAGGAAGCAGATGAGAACGAACGTGCGATTCGGGAGTTGGAACAGAGAAAGGGAAACATGCAGACCTACCATTCCGAGCTGGACGAGCAGATCCAGCAGCTGCGACGTGGGCTGCAGCAGAAAAGCGCAGCACAGGCAAAGGAGCGCAATGCTGTTATTATGCAACGAGCAAAAGGCGGCCCAGAGCTTTCCTTTTGGCAGGAGAATCTGTGCATGACCATTGATGGCTTTGGTGTGAAGGACGAGATTGGGTTCACGTTTTCGCATCTTTTGCAGGAGAATGAGGAGAAGGAGTTTCGAATTGTGCTCGATCTCGCCTCGCGTGAATACAAAGTCATCTCCACCCAGCCCAGGCTCCCTACGGAGGCGCTGGATGAAGCACTCAATCGGCTGAATGGGACGCGCAACCTGACCCTGTTTCTGCAGGAAGTGCGGGCGCTGTTCAAGAACACGGGCGCTCGTGGGAAATAGGGCCGGTGACGTGTAAGATAGCATATGTAACGTATAAGAACTAGTCTCATAGTCCCATAACATAGCTGCATGCAAACCCATTACATTCCTTGTACTAGTACTATGCACTCTTAATTTCTCCCCTTTCCCTTTTGGCCTCATTTGGCAGGCCCTGCTTCGCTGGAATTTCCGGATCTGTAAGGGTGCAGGAAGCGAAACTCGAAAGTGGCGAGAGAGAAACTCTAATTGCCAAATGAAGGGGCAAAGACCAGACCTTTTCGGTCGAGCGGCGCCTGGGTGCCCAGACTTTGGGGCCCCTTTGTCTAGTCCCTCGTTCCCATCCTCCAACACAGTCCCGGTCTTCGCCACCACGCCAACGGCTTCAGTCACTCCTTAGACACCCACACACTACGTTCATTACATTCACTCTCTACAACACCCAGGCGGTATGCTCTCTCACCAATTGCTCCTCGCGTCGGCGGCATTCGCCATTCCAATGCTTGCCGCACGCCAGGCCGGACTAGTTTCGACAATCATGGTCACCGTGTACGACTTGCCAGTCGGCGTACAACCCTCCACCGAATGGGGCACGCCAGCAACGCCAGTGGCCTCAGCGGTGGCGGCTGGAGCGACTCCTTCAATGGTAGCAGGCGTCCAATTAGCCAACGTAGCTGCAGCAGCGCCAGCCGTTGCTCCAACCGCGTTGGTGTCAGCTGTCAACTCTGCTGAATTCGGGGATGCTCATTCCAATGCTGCTGCGAACACAGCCAATGGCGCCCCCAGCTTAACAAATATTGTGTACACGACAATTACTCTTGATGCAGCGCAATTACAGGCATTGCAAACAGGAACACCATTGAAATCGATTGTGGAGGGACTAAAAAATGCGGCACCATCACCAGTCGCAGGCTCGACTCCTTCTGCCTCTCCCAACCTAGCTGCAGGTGCTGCTGCACAAACTCCGGCAGCACAGGTGGCTGCCTCGATATTCAACACGGCTGCTGCTGCACCGGTGCCAGCTTCAACCACTCAGGAAGCGGCTCCGGCGGCCGCTACCACCCCGGCTTCAGGATCTGGAACCTTTACCGGCCAAGGAACTTACTTTGAAATCGGATTGGGCGCCTGCGGAAATACTAACACGGATCAAGAGTTGGTGTGCGCTGTGTCTGCTTCTCGCTACGACAGTGCCCTGACAGGCAGCAACCCAAACACAGACCCGCTTTGCGGCAAACAGATTACCGTGTCTGCCAACGGCAAAAGCGTCACCCTCACTGTCGTTGATCGCTGCCAAGCCTGTGCAGAGGATGATTTGGACCTCTCCCCCACAGCCTTCCAGCAACTCTCCCCGCTCTCTGCTGGCCGGATGCCAATCACATGGAGCTACTCCTAGACGGTGTATGCAAAGTGAGGTTTCTTTAAAAAAATTGGAGAAAAGCCTGTACTTCTTCTTTTCAATGATATTACGATTCTTCCCAGGTATTAGTAGGCTAGCGAGAGTTGTAAGGTGCGATTGAGCATGAGCAGCGTGAGATCCATATCCTTGTACGCCGTTCTCCTGGCATCCACCACATCCAGGAATGTCGCATCTTGCTTGATCGGACGCTTCTTGGTAAATGCGCGTTGCCAGTGGACATGGCACAGGTTACGCACGATGGCATGCTCCACTCCCCGGGTGCTAGCAGCGGCGTGCAAGAAGCGCAGTGTATTCTCAACCTGCTCTTCTGAAGCTGCTGCGGCTGCGGAAGTCTCACGAAAGCGTCGTCGCAGGATCGTGCGCAGACAGTGCTTGGAAGGGCTCGCGTAGAGGACCGCCGCATGTCCAGCTCTCCACAGCCTCCTGAATTGTGATCTCCTCGTCGCCGTGAGCATCGACTATGACCGATCCACAACCACGACCCGAGCAGCTTGTCCTTGTCCAGCCTCCTGTGACGACAGAGGAGGAGACTAAGGGAGAGATGGATGTGATGACTGGAGGGGATGTGGCAGAAACGACGGAGACGAGGACTGAAGCGTCGGCAGACGAGAGGGCAGGTCAAGTGAGCAGCGCGGAGGAGTCACAGAGGCCTGATACTACAAGATATGAGACACAGACTGTCCCATCACAGGTGGAAAGTTGGGAGCCGCCGAGCAAACCACCACGGCCCCCATCTCCCACTTCAAGTGCACGCCAAACCCTGAGAGAGGCCTTCCCCAAGGTCGACGACCAAGTGATTAATGCAGTGCTCATTGCAAGCGGCGGCCAGCTCGAGCCTGCCTTTAACGGACTGTTGGGCATGTCTGACCCTGAGTTTCAGCCTGAGGCGCCGCCCCGGCCCACTCGCGAGCACATGCAACGTCAGGCTCAGCTGGAGGAGGACGAACGGATGGCGCGGCAGCTAGCAGAAGAAGACAATATTCAGTCTGGGGGGATGCAGGCGGGCACTTCTCGTCGCAACAGACAGGTCCCACCGTTGCCAAATCGCAGGGGTGACGACGAAGAGGACCATTCCTTCTTTGACGATGACCTCCCCGTCATTCGAGACAATCTCACCAAAGGCTTCAACGACACCCGGGTAAAGGTGAATACATGGATCGATAATTTCCGAAAGCGCATTGACAACGAGCCCATCTCTGGCTCGAGCGGGCATCAAGAGCGCGAAGGCTTTGATGCAGACCCGACGCTTATCACTGACGATTTCTCTCATCTGCACACGGAGTCCCCAAGGCGACCGCTGCAACAATACAATCAGCAAAGCCCGTTTGGTCAGCAGACAGGGCAGCGTCCCATGTGGCCCAGTCGGCCAACAGAAGCCACCAAACGGACTGTCTCGACGGGCTCGAAGAAGGAGGTCTCCTTCTCTCCCACGGCCGAGGAGATACCAACCAACCCTCTCATAGGGGACGAGCGGGAAGCATCGCCCAGTCGCAAATGGGAGCCTCTTCGACACGTCGAGCCAGCGCCCGACCCCTTCCTCGTTGGAGACGACGATGAAGAGGAGCTGCCTAAGCCCACGCCTACGTAGATTTATTTATATACTCTGCATTGTTCGTAGCGGGGTCCTCCACGTTTATTATTTTTTTTCCTTTTTGTTTTTGTAAAATCTCCGGCAGGCTGTACGACAGATGTACAGCCTTGAGGAGACGCTGCGAAGCAACTACAACGGCGCGGCAGCCAGACTGAGCGCTCTGCTGGAGACCGGGCGGCGATGGTCCACAGGCAGTGCTGTGCCCTGGGACGAGAGACCCGCGCCGTCGTCCTTTTTCCCATCCTTCTCCCACGACACCCTCGACACAGGCGGCATCTCAACGGAGGATCAGAAGCAGTTGAACCTGCGGGCACGCATTACCCGCATCCACCACATGTCCGGACTGGACGATCGCGAAAAGAGCCGCATGATGCAAAGCGTTATGACGCAGACCTGGCGAGAACGGAGCCCGCTGGCACAAGCTGACGGGGCCGACGGGAGAGAGAGTAAGACGTATTACGACAGCCGGCTTGGCATACTTGGGTGTAAGCATTACAGGAGAGGGAACAAACTGCAGTGCAGCGCCTGTGGTGGATGGTGGACGTGCCGGATATGCCATGACGAACTGGAAGACCACATCCTCATACGCCACGAGACCAAAAACATGCAGTGTATGTCGTGCCTATTGATGCAGCCAGCAGCACAAGACTGTGTTGGTTGTGGCAGGCGTATGGCGCAGTACTACTGTCCCAAATGTAAATTATGGGACGATGAACGGGGAAAGCATATATACCATTGTGACGACTGTGGTATCTGTAGGATAGGAAAGGGGCTTGGGGTGGATTTCTTCCACTGCACGACATGCAATGTATGCATGTCCCTCGCCTTACAAAATTCGCATCGCTGCATTGAGAGGAGTACGGAATGCAATTGTCCCATCTGTGGGGACTACATGTTTACATCGACCATGACGGTTGTCTTCATGCAGCCGTGTGGCCACCCGATCCACCAAAAGTGCTACTATGAGCACATGAAATCCTCCTACAAATGTCCAACGTGTGCTCGCAGTATTGTCAATATGGAGCCGCAGTTTCGCATGCTCGACCGGGAAATTGTACGGCAGCCCATGCCCTTGCTGTACGCTACATGGCGGGCAGAGATCGTGTGCAACGACTGTCTGGAGAGAAGTGGGACTGACTTCCACTTCCTAGGGCTCAAGTGCCAGCGGTGCAATTCGTACAATACGAGTCAGATACGGCTCATTAAAGGGGAGGACATGGCTGTCGACGAGCAGGCCATTGAGAGCGAGGTGGAGATGGAGACGGAGGCGGAAGCGGAGACAGAATCGGACACGTCAGACGCAGAGAGCATCAAGGAGGAGGACATGGAGGATCATGACGACAGGAGGGGGCAATCTGCAATTCAGGCGTTTTGGGAATGGGATATATGAGTTCACGACTGTATGGTAAAGTGGAAGCGGCATTCTTCGGTGCTCTGTGTGTCTCGTTCGCAGTACGTAACCCGGTCCCCGGCCACCACAATCACAGTCTGCTGACGTGTCCCATAGAGCCGTCCGCCAACAGCAATATTCGGGATGAAGATAGAATCGCGAACCCCGTGTAAGTCGTGCTTGTCGGGAAGGGTGTCGTGCGAGAGCATGCCAAACAAGTCCTCCACCAACGCATCCACGTCCTTGTCTTTGGCGATGATCGCACCCAGCATCTCCTCTGCGATCTCGAGCTTCTTCCACTCCTCTCCCGGACGAGCATTACTCAGCGCAATGCACCCGTCTGTGCACTTCTCGTGACGCAGCTGGGGGTGGTTGGTGAGCAGGTGCAAGTCGCGTGGATGGAAGCTTCCATGCACCACGCTGAACCCACCCACCTCGTCGCTCGTGATCCTGCCCTCCTGCAGGAACTCCTGCACCAGCCACCCGCGACTGCGCCGCGACGTCTCTGGGCCCGCCTCACGATGCACGTTGGTGACACACGCAAACTGTCCGCGCGCCGTCAAGCCCAGCCACATCCCTCCACGCTCTGCATCCCTGCCTCCAAGCAAGCCGTCACGCCACGCTGCCCGCAGCGTCTCGCGGTCAAGGAACTCGTCGCGATTGTTGCATATGACGAGCAGGTCGGGAGGTTGTGATGCGATGAGGAGTATGCACATGGCAGCATCCAGCCGCTGAACCTGCTGTGATTGATGGCAGCTTGCCTCTACCTGTGCATCTACAATCCCTTGCTCGGCCCCACGGACGACACCGTTGGCCAGCAGGTTGTGTACTACCACGCCAAGGACGAGGGGGACGAGGCCGACGATGGACGCAAGCTGAGGAGGGTAGGATTGGCACAGGGCATCGTGCAGTTTGCGCGCTCCTTCAGCCGCAGCAAGGAGCCGCTTTCGACGGTTGAGACGAGTCGTGCGCGTATGGTCCTGCTGCAGGTGGAGGGGCAAGCGGATTGGTGGATCCTGGCCGGCGTGAGCAAGGAAGCTGCTGCTGCCGGGCTTGGAAGCATTGGCGGCGCGGACCTGCTGCTGCATATGCTACAGCAGGCACACCGCCAGTACAGGCTGCAACACGGCCCCTTGGATGTGAGTGTGAGGAGGGAGTGGTGGGATGCCTGGGTGGCTGATTGGGACGTGAGTGTGCATGGCAATCCAGCGACTGCCATATGGAATGGCCTGGTCATATCCCCAGCATACAAGCAGCCGTGGGAGGGATACGCATTGCTGCTGGAGCAGCTGCGGAAGCTGCACGTTGTGGACCTGCTCGTGTTTGAGGGCTCGCGGTGTGTATATGGCAGCAGGGGTGTCTCCATGTCCACTGCAGAGGATATTCGCGTCTGGCTGGATTCGTTTCGGAGGAAGGGGACGTCGACGTGGTGGCGGAGGGAGGAGAGAGAGCCGTATGCAGCCGACGCCCCGATCTACGTGGAGAGAGAGCAGTTCGAGCAGACAAGAGCCGTCGTTCTCGAGGTCGGACCGAGGCTGTTTGTGTGTTTGGTCTCGTCGTCCTCCATTCAGGCCACACAACTGCATGCAGTCATGGCCGCCCAAGCCCCTCCCACGGCTGCAGAGAAGGAGAGTGCGCAGTACATCATCCACGACGATCTACAGCAGACCACAATCTCGACGATTCCTCCGATTGACGATGAGGAGACGCTGCATCTCCACATGCAGATCCTGTCTCTATACCGCAGCCGACGCCAGATGAGGCCGCAGCAGCAGCAGCGGGAGATGCGAGTCAAGATGGCGCGTGGGGGAGGGTGGATTGTCATGCACCATGCTGGTGGCAGCCAGGTGGTGCTGTTTGTGCAACCACCGGGGTCGTCCGCCCTGCCCAGCTGGTCGGACGTGTTGAAGTTTGGGTCAGGGTCAGGTGATCGGGGCTGGCTAGACCGATGGATGCGATAAGATAAAAATGTGCTCGAAATAGAACGTCACCTGACCCACCCTTGCAGTCGAGGCCAGAGGAAGGGTGAGTCAGGGACACGTGTATAAGAGCGGACTCCCCCCCAAACCACCCTCAGAGGTATACAGAAGGGAGACATGTTCAACGACTGCTGTCTGCACTGCGACCGGGAAGTCACCACAGGCTCGGTCTACTGCTCGCAGCAATGTCGACTGGCAGACTTGGACAAATCAGCCAATGCCACTGCCTGCCTCACCGACTCGCCCCAATCGTCGCCCGAGATGGCCCCCCTCCACCACCACACCCTCCCTGACGTCATTCCACTGTCGGAGAAGGTCCTGAGTGAGCTGCGGGACTACCAGCAGCTGTTTGACACCAGTCGGCGGAGGTCCTGCATTCTCAAAGGGTCAACGGACGACCCACGAAAACACGCTGCAGCGACGGGATGAAGAAGCCAACGACGAAGATACTCTCTCTACTCCAGACAAGCATTGAAAACAGGCATAGAGCATTGGGACAGGGAAAAGAAAAAGAAAAGGTGGAACATAGGGAAATATTGCATCATGATCGTCGTGTGTCTCGTAATCCGGAGAATTTACTGCTGCCATACACCATAATTCATATTGTGTCAAGAATCCCGCCATGTTTGCACGACTGAAACTGCCAGCCGTCGTCGGGCGGGCAAGTGTACAGCGCCGCTTCCTGTCGCATGAGATACGCTCCACCATACAAGATGCCATCGCGACAAGTCCGGTGGTGTTGTTTATGAAGGGCACCCCCGAGACCCCGCAATGTGGATTCAGCCGTGCGTCGATTCAGATTCTGGGCCTGCAGAACGTCGACCCTGCCAAGTTCTCTGCCTTCAACGTCCTCGAGTCGGATGAGTTGCGACAGGGAATCAAGGAGTTCACGTCGTGGCCGACGGTCCCGCAGCTCTACGTCAACAAGGAATTTGTCGGCGGGTGTGATATTCTGGTCTCGATGCATCAGAACGGCGAGTTGGCCGCTTTGTTTCAGAAGGAAGATGTTTTGCTGGAGGGGGGCAAGGCGGAGTAATATACAATGTACATGTGATTCTCGTCAATCGATCTATACCGTCATTATCTGTACTGTCATCATCCCACGATATGAAGTGTCTGGTTGCAATCGTGTGATGTAACCGGAGATCCCTTGCCGTCGATGCCATCGAAACTGATTGATGCCAAGACTTGAGCAAGATATGATGCATGAACGACGACGCCCTAGATCTTGGCCATATCCTTATGCTCAATCTAAATTCATCCCGGCGACGATTCTTATCCCACTCCCGGATCCAAACACGGTCTTTGTCGACTTTCCCTAATTAGACTTCGCGATGTTCGACTTTCGCTAACACGTCGTTCTCTTCGACTGACAGATTGCTCGCGAGTGGCAAGGAGGTGGGACTGAGGTTTCAGGTTGCTTCCCATCGCTTTAAGGTGCTCTATGCGTCCAGAAATTGATCGTTCCTTCCATTCCACGGACTGCGTGCGCAGTTCAAGGATGTGGGTCTGGGATTTCAGGTCGTTCTCCATAGCATAAAGCAGAATGGTTTCCAAAGCTGGTCGTTCCTTCTCCTGCAGAGACTGCTAGCGACGTTCAAGCAATCGAGCCTAGGATTCCAGCTTGCCTTCGACGTCTGCAGCGTGCTGAATGAGTTCCCACTGTTCACAGGCCGGGTGAGCACAAACAGACGTTTCATCCACGATATTTCTGACTATTTTTTTCCTGCTCAGTAAGATGAAGATGCCTAAAGTCCATGTCCTGCTATCGTACCCTTCGTTGGGCATGGAACTCACCAAGCTGGAGCTCCCCAGCTTCTAGTCTGCGACTTTCGGACTTCCGTTCGCTTCAGCCGTAGCAGGTCTTCCTTGATCCTTTTCCACCTGTTCTGCGTCTCTATGTGAGACTGCTGTAGTAGCCTTCTTCTTTTCACAGACGCCAGGGTCGTGACATGAGTCGGTCAAGTCAAAGCTTCCACTTTCCGCCGCAGATAGCGCTACATGTCAGCTTGATCTCTCAAAGTCAAGAAAGACATTGCTCAGATCTTTTCAGTTATTAGCCTCCATATACTTGAATACGTCTCGGTTACCGCATTGAATTTGTACTGTAGCCTTTTGCCATTGGCTCTAGATCCTTTACATAGATTCAGAGCTCCATTACAAGGCCAATTCTTAATTTCACCATTGGAAGCATACGGTTATCTGCAACTGACGATGCCAGATGGCTATTACACAAACCAATGGATTCATAGAAATAATTGCTTAAACCATAGACATCAAGAGTCAGACCTTTTACCATGTTTCCTCTTTGCTGCGATTCGCATCGGGTCAAGTTTAAGAAAAAGCCGACTTACCTTTGACTTAACCATGTTTAGAGACAGATCATTCAGATATGACGTGAGTGCGAAATCAATGACTAAGATGAGGCGTGTGGCCCTGCCAGCTGGGAACAACCATCGCTTTCTTTCATGCGACAATGATGTTCCCCGCCCCAAAAATCGTAATCAGAGATTGGAGTCATCTCAAAATGGAAATAAGATTATAAATACACAAAAACTATTTTACTTGTCCCTTGTATGTATGCTGGAGCAAAGACATATCGATGTAGTCGACACGTTCTATAGCAGTAGCATCAGTCTTGAAAGTGTAGAGCAGCAGAAGCCACCCATCCACCTCTCGACATATCAATCAAGAAGAAGCCAGTGTCGACTTTAAACACGTTAAGCACAAGATGCGCTACCCGGTTACCAGCAGAACAGCATGGCTATTAGAGTCACGAATTCCCCACTCGTTAGTCATTGCCACATGGCTTGGACAAGCAGATTGTAACCTAAGCGTCAAGTAGGATCCTGGGTTTCGATCAATTGCTGAGTCTCATGTTATGACTGCATTCTGTAACTTTTCACTCCAACCAAGAATCCAATCTGCAGGTTCTACATCATTCCATTCTCTGAAATTTCCGAGGACCACATGCTGAGATAAACGAAGCTAGCTAAGCAGGCTAAGCAGGCATTATATTGCCAATCATCGAACAATTTATCGAACGTTTATCGAACGTTTATCGAACAATTTTGGTGAGAGAAGTTGCGAGTCAAGGCGGGATCGCCATGTTAAACAAAAGGCACACGATGAATGGTTTGAACCGAATATTGCCACAGGTTGGACGCAGAGGAGCGCAAGTGAAAACCTCAAGGTCGCAAAGATCTAATTTTGGCAGAAGAGCAACAACCGAGCACAACTGAAATACGGCGAGCCTATTTATAGCCATGTGAAACGAGACGTGAGAATTTAAGTAACCGCAAAAGGAGTCGACGAGAGATCTTGTCTGATGGGATCGTGGCATTTCAAGCACATGCATCCAGAGATTACACGGCATCGGTCATCGAACTTGGTTGGTAGCGTTTTAAATTTCATTCAGGATGTTGCAGAATTGCCAAAAGGTCAGTACAGTAGTAAGAGGCGCCGGCGACGAAAAAATCTAGGGAAAAAGCGGGTGAGAGTTGTTATCGAAAGTCGTCATCAAGAACACGCAGCATGCGATCGAGCGTAGTGCGGAGCGGTGGCGATTAGAGTGCGAGGTACGAACGAGAATATTGAGGTGGCGGGTGGTGGTGGCAGTGGTGTTGGTTGTCAAGTGGCGGAAAGGGCGATGGGTGGGATTACAGGAGGAGCAGGGACAGAGAGATGCAAGTGTTAGAGATAAAAAGAATCTACGAAGTCGCTTGCTCCCTGTCCATACCTCCGTATCGTGGCAGTCTGTAACATATTCTATCGTGTTGAATCCATCCGAGCAAACTAGCACAGACTCACTCATTGAAACATACCCCTTCAGGGCCAAAGACAGCCGGGCAGGATGGACGATAAGAACAACGTTGATCATGACGAGAACGACGAAGAACTAGTCGCCATGAAGAAGCGAGTGGCAGAGATGGTGAGTGGCGTGCCAGTGAAAGTTCCTGCTCACAATCTAGGAAGCGGAAGCAGCAAAACTGCGAGAGATGCAGGAGTCGCTTGACGAGGAGCAATCTGCGCTGCACGAAGACAGCGCAGATATAGACGCACGGAGCGTGTACGTCGGCAACGTGGACTACGGCTCGACCCCGGAAGAACTGCAGACCCATTTCCAGGCTTGTGGCACCATCAACAGAGTCACCATTCTCTTGGACAAGTGGACTGGGCATCCAAAGGGCTATGCGTATGTGGAGTTTGCGGAACCCAACCTGGTGGCGCAGGCGCTGGTCATGAACGACACGGAATTCCGCGGGCGGTCGCTCAAAGTCATCCCGAAGCGCACCAACATACCCGGCATGAACCGTGGCAGGGGTCGAGGCAGAGGCAGAGGCTTCCGGGGCGGCTATCGCGGGGGCTACCGGGCCCGAGGAAGAGGAAGAGGCTACAATCCCTACTGACGCTGTCTCCAGCAGCTCCGATTCCCATCTATGTACGATAATTAGAAAAGTCTTCTCTCTTGCTCGTTCCCCGTTCCTCTCTCTCTCTCATTCTCGCCGCTGTACTTTTCTTTCAACAAAGTGCCTGGTGTCCTCAGATGGCGTTTGGCGCACACGCCTCCGAAACGGGTTGTAATTTCTTCCTCGACAACCCCCAAGCCAAGTCACCGCCCCAGACTCCCCGTGAAGGACAGGTGCTGTTGCAGGCGAAGGCAGGCGACCCCTCAGGAGAGCAGTCAGCTGAAGAGATCCCAGGCACTAATCCCACCCCCCACTGTCCCACGCACCGCCTGCTTTGGGCTGGGTTATGCGCTGAGAAGAGATGCCTGATTCATCGTTTGTGCAGCCTGCAGGACCCCGCGCTAACCCACGCAGTGCCCCAAATGGCTCGAGAAAGATCCGCATCACCGTTATCGCCGCAGACGGGCTGTATAAAAGAGATGTGTTCCGGATGCCTGACCCGTTTGCGGTGCTGACCGTGGACGGCGAACAGACTCACTCCACAACGGTCATCAAGCGGACCTTGAACCCATACTGGAATGAGGCGTATGACGTGTCCGTGACTGAGAGTAGCACGCTAGCGGTCCAGGTCTTTGACCAAAAGAAATTCAAAAAGAAAGACCAGGGCTTCCTGGGTGTCATCAACATCCGCGTCGGCGACGTCCTCGATCTCTCCATGGGCGGAGAGGAAATGCTGACCAGGGATTTGAAGAAGAGTAATGAAAATATGTTTGTGCATGGAAAGCTCATCATCAATTTGAGTACCACCTTGTCGGCCCCGCAGGGCCAGCAGAGCCGCGCAAATACAGGCAGCCTCTCAAGTCTTGCTGCCCCGTCGTCGGTGACCCCGGTAGGGCCTCCGTCCGGCCATTCGGCCAATTCTACACCCCCAAACAATGCAACGACGAATGGGGCGCCTGTGGACGGGACCCTTTCGTCCTTTGAAGACCAGCAAGGGCGCCTGCCGCAGGGCTGGGAGCGGAGGACGGACAATCTAGGAAGGACGTACTACGTCGATCACAATGCGCGCACGACCACCTGGAATCGACCTGGTGCCACGAGCGGCGAAAACCAGCAGATTGCACAGCATGCTCAAGACATTGAGCGACAGCGCCATCGGGATCGAACGCTTCCAGAGGACCGCGCCAATGCGGCGTCACCAATGCCCCCGCCTCCAAGCTCGGGCTCTGATTCATCCACCCCTGTCCACATGGCTCACACGGGCCAGACGACGCAAGGTACGGGTGATCTCCCTTCCGGTTGGGAACAGCGACAAACGCCAGAAGGCCGGGCGTACTTTGTGGACCACAATACCCGGACTACGACGTGGGTGGATCCAAGGCGGCAGCAGTACATCAGGACCTACGGAAATGCGAACGCCAATGTGCCGCAAAGCAGCAATACAACTATACAGCAGCAACCGGTGTCCCAGCTGGGGCCTCTGCCAAGTGGATGGGAAATGCGCTTGACCAATACTGCGCGTGTATACTTTGTCGACCACAACACAAAGACAACCACATGGGACGACCCGAGGCTGCCGTCGAGTCTGGACCAGAATGTGCCGCAGTACAAACGCGATTTCCGCCGCAAACTGATCTATTTCCGCTCTCAGCCAGCACTCCGTCCGTTGCCCGGGCAGTGTCATGTAAAAGTAAGGAGGGACCATATCTTTGAGGACTCGTATGCAGAAATTACACGCCAAACTTCTCAAGACTTGAAGAAACGACTCATGATCAAGTTCGATAGCGAAGATGGCCTTGACTATGGAGGCGTCTCTCGGTAAGATTGTCAAGACTAACTGACTGACATTAGTGAATTCTTTTTTCTCCTTTCGCACGAGATGTTTAACCCCTTTTATTGCCTGTTTGAGTATTCAGCCCACGACAATTATACCCTTCAGATTAATCCCCATTCTGGAATCAATCCGGAGCATCTCAACTACTTCAAATTTATTGGAAGGGTGGTGGGGTTGTCCATATTCCACCGACGATTCCTGGACGCATTCTTTATTGTCTCCATCTACAAGATGATTCTACACAAAAAAGTGGTGGTTGGTGACATGGAGTCTGTGGATGCGGACTTCTTCCGTAGTCTCACATGGATCCTGGAGCACGACATCACTGGTGTTCTTGACCTGACCTTTTCCACGGAGGACGACAGATTCGGCGAGGTGACGACGCTCGACTTGAAGCCGGGTGGGAGTGAGATTGAGGTGACGGAGGAGAATAAGAAGGAATACATTGAGCTCGTCACCGACTGGCGTATCTCCAAGCGCATCCAGGAGCAGTTCGATGCCTTTGCATCCGGTTTCCACGAACTCATTCCCCAGGACCTGATCAATGTATTTGACGAGCGAGAGCTGGAGCTGCTGATGGGCGGTATTGCCGAGATCGATGTGGATGACTGGAAGAAGCACACCGACTACCGCGGCTACACGGAGTCTGATGAGATCATACAGTGGTTCTGGCAGTGTGTGCGCAGCTGGGACTCTGAGCAAAAGTCGCGCATGATGCAGTTCACGACGGGGACCTCGCGCCTGCCGGTCAATGGGTTCAAGGATCTGCAGGGTAGCGACGGGCCGCGCAGGTTTACGATTGAGAAGGCGGGCGAGCCGACGCAGCTGCCCAAGTCGCATACCTGTTTCAACCGCATCGACCTGCCGCAGTACAAGTCGTATGAGCAGCTGGTGCAGAAGCTGACGATGGCCATTGAGGAGACGATGGGATTTGGTGTGGAGTAGCATCTCCGTGGACTGGTGAGAAAACGATGGGGAATGGGACATGTTTTTTAAAGAAGTTAGACTGTCGAGTTGATATCAAGATGACCACCAAACTCCCGGCCCTGGGATGGAATGAATTCTTCAAGCTGCGCGGCCAGAAGCGCAAAATCAACCTGGTCTCCAGCGTGGCCACCGGGTTTGTCGGGCTGGTCGGCGGTGCAGGCTACTTTGGCGAGAAGGAGATCGACCCGTCGCAGCTCATCCTCGGCCTGGATCCACTCTTGGTATTCGGGGCCGCGACGGCAGGATGTGGAGCAGCAGGATGGCTAGCCGGGCCAGTCCTCGGATCCTCCGTCTGGCGCATCATGCTGCGCACCAGACTGCCCGAGATGACGGCGCGCGAGAATGAGTTCTTTGGACATATACGTCGCCATCGCGTCGATCCCTCCTTCCAGTCCTTCTCCAACCCGGTCCCGGACTACTATGGCGAGAAGATCAAGTCGCTCAGCGGGTACAGACGGTGGCTGAAGGACCAGCGCGCCTTTCGACACAAGGCAAAGACGTATATACAGTGACGCGGAGTACGCCACCGCGCAGTGACCCGATGCAGAAGGGATACACTACTCGCAAGGCAAATGTATATACATAATGGAGTCTAAGACACAGGTGTAGGGGCAGACTGGGGCCCTTTGATGGCGTCTGAGATGCGCACATAGCCGCGATTCGGCCCCGGCACAGGCCCCTTGACCAGAATGACCCCCAGCTCCCTATCCACCGCAACGACGGGCACATTCTGCGTCGTCACCTTTTTGCCGCCCATGCGCCCGGGCATCTTCTTGCCGGGGAGCACGCGCCCCGGATCCTGCGACTGGCCGTACGATCCGCCCGAGCGATGCGCCAGCGACGTGCCGTGCGTCGCCCGCAGGCCCTTGAATCCCCACCGCTTCATGACCCCCGCGAAGCCCTTGCCCTTCGCGACCGCCTGCACGTCCACCAGCGCGCCCGGACGGAAGTGGTCGGCGAGGAGTTCGAGGCCGGGGGGCAGCAGGCCGGCCGCGTCGCGCACGCGGAACTCGGCCAGCTTGCGTTTGGGCGCTACGTGCGCTTGGGCAAAGTGTCCGAGCAGCGGGCGGGAGGTGGCTTTTGCGTGGCGCAGACCGCAGCCCACTTGCACGGCGTCGTAGCCGTCCGCTTTGCGCGTCTTTACCTTGACGACCTGCACCCGGTCGAGCTGCAGCACGGTGACGGGCCAGCGCCGCCCCTTGTCGGTGAAGACACCGGTCATGCCCCTCTTCACCGCCAGCAGCCCGGTCCGGAGCATCTGCTGTCCTGCTGTCCTGCCCTTGCCCTAGTTCTTCTCGTTCGCGTCGCCAGTGGTTGGTGACGGATGAGCGCAAACAGCGTCATCCTGGTCAGTGGCAGCTACGACCACACGATCCGCTTCTGGGAGGCGCTCAGCGGCATCTGCAGCAAGACCATCCAGTATGCCGACAGCCAGGTCAACCGGCTGTGCATCTCGCCCGACAAGCGCTTCCTGGCAGCCGGCGGCCACGGCACCGTCAAGCTCTACGACATCAACTCCAGCAGCCCGGGCCCCGTGATGACCTTTGAGGGGCACACCGGCAACATCACCGCCGTCGGGTTCCATTGCGAGGGCAAGTGGATGGTCACCAGCAGCGAGGACGGGACGGTCAAGATCTGGGACACGCGCACCCCGGCCGTCCAGCGCAACTACGAGCATGGGGCACCCGTCAACGACGTCGTCATCCATCCCAACCAGGGCGAGCTGGTGTCCTGCGACGCGGCGGGCCGGGTCATGCTGTGGGACCTGGCGGAGAACAAGTGCGCGCACCAGATGGAGCCGGAGGGGGCAGGGGCCGGCGCGGCGCAGCAGCAGCCCACGCCCCTGCGCTCCGTGACCGTGGCCAATGACGGGAGCATGGTGGTGGCCGGGGACAACAGGGGCAGCTGCTTTGTGTGGAAGATGACCAACCACCGGGACGTGACCTCCATGCACCCGGTGCATCGCTTTGCGGCGCACTCCAAGTACCTGCTGCGATGCCTGCTCTCGCCCGACGTGCGCAGCCTGGCCACCTGCTCGGCCGACACGACGGTCAAGATCTGGAACACGGAGGGCTGGACGCTGGACAAGCAGCTGCACGGCCACCAGCGCTGGGTGTGGGACTGCGCCTTCTCGGCCGACTCGGCCTACCTGGTCACGGCCTCCAGCGACCACATTGCCCGCCTGTGGGAGCTGTCGTCGGGGGAGACCATCCGCCAGTACAACGGGCACCACAAGGCGGCCGTCTGCGTGGCCCTCAACGACTACAACCTCGACAGGTGATCTTCGAGAAAGAGAGGATGGTGTATATATGTACATG
>JAABUO010001297.1_pt1 | contig 33537 bp, 37 predicted proteins | sample 5559291 | NCBI WGS metagenome assembly JAABUO01 (sample SAMN10711878, study PRJNA513372) | rock metagenome | isolation source: Antarctica rocks | place: Antarctica: Victoria Land, Finger Mt sud | reverse complement strand
CCGCCGGCCTCCAGGCGCGCGGCACGCGCCAGGCCGAGCAGCCCCGGGCTGCTGCGCGAGCAGCCGTGCAGCCACAGGCGCCCGCGGTGCGTGCTGACGGAGGCGGGGCCGCCGAGGTCTGGGTGACAACCAGGGCTGGCGCCCTGGTCGGCGGCTGCCACGGCAGACACGCTCGCTCGGTAGGCGGCGAGCCAGGCGTCCATGTCGCCGGCGGACGCGCGCGCGCGCGGCCCCGCCAGCAGCAGCGGCGCCGGCTGCGAGGCTGGCAGCTTGCGGCACAGGAACAGCGCGGTTGACTCATCGGGGCACCTGGACCCACCGGAGTGATTTGCATGCGCGCGGCTTCCTGCTGGCCGAGCAAGTGCTCGAGTCAGGTCGCACTGCAAGCTCGCCGAAACGCCTTCATACACACGCCCTGTGGCACTGGGTCTGGAACTTATTTTTGCTCTGAACTGGTACCAGGCATACATACCTACCACACCAGCCAGGCCACAAGTCATCTGGCCGCATGCGGGAAGTGCGAGGCGGTCGCGAGCCGCGCGCGCCTGTGCTCAACAACGACACGCAGCCCGGCGCCCGCGAGCAGCGCGCGCCAGCGGCCGATGGAGGCCCAGAGGCCCCAGTCGCGCGCGTCGGCAGCGCGCCAGCAGCGCGCATCCAGGCCCCACAGCAGGCACGCGAGCGGGCCGGTCGCCTCTGCCAGCAGCAGGAAGCCGCCGGGCGCCAGCGCGGCCGCCAGGTGCGCGAGCGACTCTGGCGCGCATCTCATTTCTCTCAGCAGGCGCCAACTGGGGGAGAATACGCGTGGGGCCCATGCATGCCTCAGCTCGCCAGCACTGACACCGGCTGCATGCGTGACTTACGGCAGGTAGCAGTGCACGCTCTGAGGCTACGCATGCAGGAACGAAGACTCACAACCAAGCGCAGTTGCTGATCAGAGGCCACCAGCTTCTCGATAGGCACACTATTCTACGCCTTTCTAGAGTGGCACTTCATCCGAATGTGCCCCCTGACAAGCCCCACTAGGGGCAGCGCAGGATGAGCTCGGGCCACGCACTTGACAGGTCGAGGCAGGTGTGCACTGCATTCGCGGCCGTGATGAGCCCAAAGGCGCCCTCCAGGGCGGCAGGCGCCGGCTCATTGATGTCCCACACCTGTCCCCAGACAATGTACCAGTGTCTTCCAGTGTCCGCATGTGCAGTCCAGAGAGACGTGTACTGAGACAGCAGGCGTGCCGCTGCAGCACCCACATAACGGCACCCCAGACGCGCCCCACTCTGGCACCACGCATGGCAACCAGGATGCTGACGCGTGTTTCATGCTCAGTGGCCTTGCGCCTCCGTGCGCGCCTGGAAGGCGAGCTTGGGGCAGGCCAGGCAGTCCAGCAGCGCCTGGCCGAAGGATGGCGTCACGTCGGTGGCCGTGTAGCGCACCAGCTCCGTCGCGGCGCTGCGGTCCAGGCGGTCCAGCACCTGCCGGCTTTGTTACGGGCGTATGCTTCCACAGGCCTTTGTTGCCGCGCGACACGCCTATGAACATCCTTGACACAATGGCATGCATGCATGTATCCTTCCTTGGCTTGGTGGGCCCCCTCACCTGCCGGGTGAACCCGCCTGTGCCGGCGCCGACCTCCAGCGCGCAGAAGCCGCCAGGGTCCTGGTGCGTGCAGCAGGTTGTCAGCGACTGCAGCGACACGGAGGATGTGCAGCACTCTGGCGGTGTCATGGCTCAGGAACCTTTATATGCACAGGCGGGCATGCCATGGAATCGGAGACGCACAGAATGTGCTTGCCCATGCAGATCATCCTCACAAATCAGGCGAAGCCACGCATACTGGCACCTCTGTCAGCAAGAGAGCAGTGCGCATGATTGCTTTTGGTGTCTCAATAAGCTACGCTCTTGCTTCTTTTCATTTGTGACCATGAGGTGAATACGTGCCTGATTTTCAGAGGATATGTCTAGCAACGCATGCAGCGGCGCCCCGCAGAAGCCTGCGCAGAAGGGGTCCCGCGCGTACAGCTCATTGTGCTCGGGATGCTGCACGATTGCAGTTGTGGCGGCCTGCGCATGCCGCAAGACATGCAACTCCCTGATTGATGGGGACATCACAGACCATCACCCTCAAGCGGTGGGGGGAGATCACAGACACTCAACCTTAAACTTGTTGTGCGCGGTACTCACAACCTTGACCTCAGCGTGGCGCGGTACTCACAGTAGCAAGTTGCATGCTGCAAGAGATTTGCGCGTGACGTGCTGCTGAAATGTCACGGAGATGCACAGCTTTGGTCAATCCAGGAGGCAGCCGGTGGCGCAAAGATGATGTATGAAAAGCACGAGCGGCAAACTTGAAGAGGATGTCCAAGGGACAAGCGGCAGCTGGGACGTGCTGCGCATGCCTCAAGCGTGGCAGCGGTGGCCTCAGGCGTGGCAAACAGATCGCGCGCGAGCCGCGCCAGGCAGTGAGCGGGCTCAGCGAGCAGCACGCGCAGCTCATCCGGCTCCAGCGGCGGCGCCTTGTACGACTCTGCCATGGCGAGCACCTTCGCGGGCACAGACAGGCGCTGGGAGCGTTGCTGCTGCCTGGCTCTCTTGCACAGCACTGCTGCTGCCATCAGCCCTGGCATGTCACGTGCTGTCGTTCCAGATATAAGCGTGCATGCAGGGAACACTGCGCTCACGCACATCTGGCAAGTGGCTACATCCAAGACAATATCTCGTACTCCCGCCTATTGTGTGTAATAGTGCAGAACGCGCCTCCACCAGATGCGGCTCCAGGCCGCTAGTGCATGCCGCGGCGCGCGCGCGCAGCGCCGCCGCAACCAGCTCGGCCGTAAAGACTGTTACAGCCCTCACATACCTGCACAAATGGAGAGCTCTGTCATCCGCCGCCCTGACAGTGCAACACGCACGGGACTGAGGAGGCACCAAGGAATTTCAAATAGGGACAGACCACAAGTGCTGCAAGAATCAACCCTTGCGCATGGGCACATTGTCCACATGCGCCACGCCATGTGAGGCATGTATGGCGGCGTTGCACCACGCTGCACGCAGCCCCACACACGCTGCTCAAGCGGCGCGCGCCGCGCGCGCACCTGACGCGCGCGCCGCCGGCGTCCGTGCGCACGCCGTAGGGCTGCCACCGCAGCAGCTCCGTCACGACTGTCGTGGCGGCCGCGGGCCGCCGTGGCACGGGCGTCATTTCCACGCCGGCGACCACGGCCAGCAGGGCGCCCGAGCGGGGCCCCGCGCCTGGCTCCTGCGCTGGCTCCAGGCGGCAGGCGACGCCGTCTGCATGGCGGTCCACCTCTGCCATGACTGCCGCCAACAGCAGCGGCGCGCGATCACATGTGCTGCCCACGCTGCACACGCTGTGGCTGCTGACTGTGTGAGCCTGGTGGCAGCTTGCAGGCGCTTGTGCGCCTTGTGCGTAGAGGGAGTGCACCGCAGACACACGTGATCAGGCACCCAGCAGCTGCGCCATGCGGCGTCGCGCAGCGCGCACTACTTCGCAGCCGGTCAGCAGACCAGCCAGCACGGTGGCCAGCATGTGGTGCTGAGGCGTGGACAGCTTGGGCAACAAATTTGTCCTGTTGCAGGGAAAGAGCATGGACAGCTGACCCATGCAGCGCCGCACCCTCGGAGCCAGGCGCTGGCGCCAGGGAGGGCGCCGGGATGCTCAGCCGCCGAATGCGCGTGGGCAGCCGCAGGCGCGCACTGCCGGCCTCCAGCCAGCCCACCTGCAGCAGCCCGTCCAGCAGGCGCACCCAGCAGCCCGTCCACCTGCCCACAGACAGCGCTTGCATCATAGTTTGGTCACATGCATGAGCTCACATGACAGTAGTGTGGGATGCATGCTCGCCGCGTGTCAAAAGCTGTGACAGCCTGTATCCATGCCCACAGCCTACAAGAAAGCTTCTCAACGGCCTTCACGCGGTTTGCCAGGTGCAAGCACCCACTGCACCAGCGTACGCAACACCGCTCAGCAGACATTTGAGTGTAGGCCCGACACACCGAGCACGGCGGGCGCACCTCAGCGCCGCCGCCGTCCCGTCGGCGTGCGCGCGCAGCACGACGCGGAAGGCAGGGCCGTACTGCATCCCCGCGCGCCGCACCCCTCGGTAGAACGCGTCGCTGTCGATGGCCGCCAGGTTGGCCGCCGGCTGCGCGGCAGGGCTTTGCGCACAGGGAGGGTCTGCGCTCAGGCTGGGGGCGGGGCAGGCCGGGCTGGCGCGCGCGTCTGCACGGATGCTGTACTGTGTGGCCGCGGTCTTCAGCGCGCCCGCGCAGGCAACTCCAAGTGCGCACGCCTCAGAGGCTGCGCCCTCCGCCCCGCACGGACCCGCATGCACATGGGCGCCCGGTGCCGCTGCTGCCACCTGAACCGCGCTCGCGGAGCCTGGCGTGCACGCCGCGGCGGCGGGGCAGCAGCCCACGCCTGCTGCCTGCGGCGCGGCCGGGGCTGCGGGTGCGGCAGGCGCAGGCGCGTCCGCGTCCGGCAGCGGCCGTATATACCCCTTGCACACCAGGTCGCCGGCGTGCAGCACCTACGCCAAACTAGGAGCAATTCAACCCCAGCCTCCACGGTGGGATGCGGAGCGTGCGCGCAGCCAAGCACGCCTGGCCTCCCCCACAGGAAGACATGCAAATGGCAGGAGAAGACGACCTGACGTTGGGTATCCGGCCATGCACGGACGCCAAGGCTTCAGAAACCCTGAAGGGATGGCAGGCTTCACCTCACATCTGGAAACGCTAAGGCTTCAGAAACCCTGAAGGGATGGCAGGCTTCACCTCACATCTGGAAACGATAAGGCTTCAGAAAACCTAAAGAGACGGCAGGCTTCACCTTACACCTGGAAGCGCTAAGGTTTCTCAATCCTGGAGAGAACGGAAGGCTTCACCTCATACCTGGAAGCGCTGCCGCGCGTCGAGCGCCACGCGCAGCGCGGCCGCGCCGCCCGCCGCCAGCGGCACCGCCTGCAGGATGGCCACGTGCTCGAACAGCACCGGCAGCGCCGCCGCCGGGCGGCCCAGGCGCGCCGCCAGCGCGGCCCAGGCGGCCTGCAGGAAGGCCGCCGCCTGCGCCGCATGCGGCTCGCGCTGGTACTGAGGGTGTGGCGTGAGCGCAATCTGCAATGCTTGTCACAGCGTGATGCGCACATGCAAGCGCTACCAAGAGCAGCCCAGCAACTGCAATGCAGTGTGGATCGTAAGTGGAAACGAGCATGCTGGGCCTGCACCGGCAGCAGAATAACGCCGTCCACGACATGGTCTGCCAGGTAGGCATCTGCCTCATGGCCTGTGTGTCAACGCCAGATGTGATTTCATTCCCAGCTAGCTGCTTGATGGCTGCTGTTGGCTGACCAGTTATAAGCTTCAGCAGTATCCAGAAGGTTTCGAAGCTGTGATACTTACAACGGTTGCATCATGTGCATACCCTCTGTACTGCAGATGCCTTCACAAGTTGGCACAGAGCGTATGCTTGCATGGGTCCTGCCCAGCAGGGTGGTGTGACGCGCCCAGGTCAAAGGTCCGACTGGAGCCCGCAGCCGCGTCGGGCAGCGGCGGCGGCCCGAGCGGGTACGTCTCGCGGTGGTCCCACGCGCACAGCGCCTCGGTGACGTCCCGCGGCACTGCGCGCGCCTCGCCCCGAGCTAGTCGAGCCCAACTTAGCATGTGCATTGCGTTTCCGCACTTGCCATCCACAGCTTTGCACAGTGGTGCGCAAGCTTGAGTTCCGTGCAGGATTGCTATTGGGGGACACGCAGCAGGCTGCTCGCGCTTGGGCTAAAGGAGCTCTAGGCACCGGTGTGCACTTGGGAGGCATGCAGCAGGCTGCGGCGCAATGTGTTGCAGCCAGAGCTCTTTGTGACAAGCTTCATTTAGGAGGCCATGCAGCAGGCTGCGGCGCACGCTCGGGGCTGAGCGGCGCAACCGGAGGCGGTGGCGCCTGCCACGCAACGCGCACGCCCAGGCGCCACAGCTCTGCTACTGCCGCTGGCAGCGTCTGCGCGGCCGGCTCGCCTCGCCGCATGGCTGCCACGTAGGGCAGGTCCGGGCGGCCTGGCGGCATGCCGCACAGAATGGGCTACCACCGCATGCAGCAGAGACCCTTTTAGGAGATAAATAATGCGCGCAGTGCGCATCGACACGTCTAGCTTGACGCAAAAGGGTTGTCCTGCAGAAGCACTCTCGTCCAGTAGTAAGGGGGGCGCTCTGGGCTTACTGCATGACCACACAAAACTGACCTTGATTAAGTACTGATGCTGTGGCAATAAAGCTGGGAACGCAGCAGGGGTAGCAGCCGTGATCGAGTGAAAGCGTGCATAACAGAGCATGTTTGAAAAACCTAAACGGATTTAACATGTAACATGTAACCACATGTAACCCAGAGAGAAACATATTCCCTCAGGGTGCGGCAGCACCTTGGCGCAACGGCCCGCGCAGCAGCGAGTGCGGCCCCACCTCCAGCAGCACCGCGCCCTCGGGCACCGCCGCAGCGGCGTCCGTGAACAGCACGCGCCTGCTGAATGCAGCCACCTGTGTCGCACCGGCGGCAACTGAGCGACTGTGAGAGCCCCGTGCCAGAGCTAAGCATGCGTGCTCTCCTCCCGGTGTGCATGCAAAAGCAAAATCCCAAGCCACTCTATGCATATGCTCAGAGCTTGCTGCCTTCCGCTAGTCCTGCTCCAATTCAACCTGGGAGTGCAAGGCACACAGGTTGCCATGGCCGCAACCCAGCCAACCATGCTCGGCGTGCACGAGAAGGGACGGAATTCTGAGAGCACACATGGTAGGCGGCGGAGCAGCGAGCTGCTGCAGGGTCGGTGCTCTTCGGGCCGAAGGTGGACGACAGCCACGTTGGCGAGCGCACGCGCGGCTCGGGCAGGGCGTGCTCCAGCGCTGCGCGGCATGTTGGAGGCTTGTGTAAGAGAGTTTCAAGCTTCACGAGCTACGGTGACAGCCTGAGAGTCAAAAACACGAGATGCATGCGCAATGTCCGGCACAGCAGGCAGGGCGTGGCCCAGTGCTGCGCAGCATGTTTGTGACATGCGTGAGTACCCGCAAGCTCTGCCGCCATCCCATGCGCATGCTGGTTGTCCAGCGCATCAAGCGCTGCTCTGTCCACATTGGTTCTGCCCTACCTTTCTCGTGAAATTAAGAGTCAAACTGCTGCAAGCGAACACAGCACAGGACACTGGCCATCGGTCCAGCAAGCAGGCACCAGCGGTGCATCGGGGCCTGGCGTGCTACCTGCTGCAAGCCTCGGCTGCACGCATCATCAAGCGAGTGCCGGCGCGCACCGGCCTGCAGCTCGGCCAGCACAGGCTGCAGCATGGGCGAGTGGTACGCCACGCCGCCGGTCACCAGCTCGCGCACGAACGCGCCCTCCGCCGCCAGCTCCGCCAGCAGCGCGCGCAGCTCGTCCGCGGGGCCTGCACTGAGCGAAAACGCAGAGATGACCTGGGCAGCCCATGGCCAGCGAGTAGCTACTCGCCGCTGGCAGCACAGCGCCGCCTCCTTCCACTGTATTAGCAGCGCCGTGCCGACAAGGCCCCCAGGCCGCAAAACGATGTGCAGCTGAGGACTTTACTCTGGGCGCTACAGAGGGGACCGCCAATTTGTATTGAAGTCGCAATTGCAGTTGAGTACATAGCATTTTTTTTTTGAAACAACATATGAGGACTGCTCTAATTTCATCAAGTGCGAAATAGCAGCCAGGCATCACGCCGGCCAGCGTCGAGCTGGCGGGGCTGTTGTCGCAGGCGACCACGCAGCGCGCCGCGCCCGCGCCCGCGCGCGCCAGCCGCGCCTCGGCCTCGTGCGCGCCCAGGTCCACCGCGGCCATGAGCCCGCCCGCGATGCCCCGCTCCGGACACAGCCGGCTGGAGCCATACGCACCGACTCAGCAGTGCAAGTGGCATGGACAGGTGGCCAGGCAGCTGAGCGATTATAAAGTCTCCTTCCAATGAGTGGCAGGGACACTCTTGCAATAAAGTTGAGAGCAAATGCTTTCCACACACGCTGCCATGTATCACGTCCTAGCGCCGCAAGCATACACATGCATGGACGGCCACAGCGCTCCGCGCACGCTGCTCCGCGCAGCACGCATCGCCAGAGCATCGCGCGTCCGGCAGCTCGCCCGGCAGCCATGAGGAGGCGCTGGAGCGCACGTGGGGACACGCTTAGGGTCATCTAATGCTACCCCCTGGGCTCGCGGCGGGGCGCGCCTGCGGTGGAACGCGACAGCGAGCGTCTCCTTGCGGGTCAGCGCGCCGTCCGCGTAGCCGCATGTGATCTCCCCTGCGCAGGGTCAGGGTTAGGGTAAGCCGCCCAGACGCCCGGGCAGTGGGCGCCTTCCCGAGCAGCTCTGCAGTCTGGGGCGTACGCGGCGCAGGGGAGCGGGCGGCTGGCGGTGCGAGCGAGTCTGCACGTGCGGTGTGTCTGCGCGCGTGTGCCGCATGCGCAAGGTGATGATATAGATGCAGAGCTTAGCACGCAGGGGTGTCTGTTGAGGGAGGCTCAGATAGTCAACCTGGTCCGCAGGAGCTTCATGCTGTGATGACCGTGGACAGGCACAGGACAGGCTGGGGATACAGGCTCAGGCGCCGAAGCCGCCCCAGCCCCGACCTGCGGAGTGGCCGAGGACGCCGGCCGGGCGGATGCCGTAGTCGTCGCGCAGGACGTCCACGATGCCGATCTGGCGCGCGCGCCGGGCTCGCTCAGCGCCGCTGCGAGCAGGCAGCGTCTCTCCCACGGGGCCCGGCCATGGGGGCATCAAGCGCACAGTGCGCAGGGCAGAGCTTTCTACACCAGTTTTAGAGCGCGCGTGTGCATGGTAGCATGCGCTGCACGACACCCACCCGCGAGACACAGATCTGCTAGAGCGCAGAGCTTGCCACCTGTCACAAAAGATGCTCTCTTGGAGGCTGCAGCGGCAGCCACGGCTAGAGTCCGAGCCGGCTTGGCTGCACGCCTGCACGGCAATGATGCCGACCCCCGCGAGCGCGGCCTGCGGAGGTCCGCGCGCATGCGCGGGCACTGGCTGCCGTTGCCTGCAACTGTATAGGGTTAGGGTAAGGGGCGGAACGTTGCGCTGGCCGCCAGCAGGTCCGCGCCCATGCGCGGCCACTGGCTGCCGTTGCTGGCGCCCCCGTGTGCCGGCGCACACGCTCGCATTGCCTTGAAGCAGGCGGGTGGGCGGGCGCCCGACCTGGAAAGACAAACCAGACTGGCGGCGGCGCGGGCGGGGCGCGCGCGCTGCGCAGCTCGCCCCCGCGCGCCAGCGTGCCCCGGAACGGCAGCCGCGCGGCGTCGGCGCCCTGGCCGCGCGCGTAGCGCCGCAGCGGCGCGCTGCACTCCGCGACCCCTGCCCGCGCACAGGGCCATGGGCCGTCACATCAGCGCACCGGCGGGAACAGCTGCGCGAAGCCGCCAAGTCAAGGTGCAACGGCCCTACATAGCTGCTGAGTCAGCCATTGGACAACAATAGCTCAGTTGGATGCTTTTGCCACATTCCGTTGCTCATAGCACAGCTCTTGCCCGCATGCATGGCAACGACACGTTAGACTTTGTAACCGTGCGACCAGGAGACGCCCCGCACCCGCGCGGGTGACGGCCGCGGCCAGCCGCGTCAGGCCCTCCTGGGTGCGCGCGGCCAGCGGCAGCGCCTCATCCAGCACTGCGCCGGGCTCAGGGGCTGCAGCAGTCTCGGCAGGACCACATGCGCGCGCATGGTCATCATCGATGACTATGGCCACAGGCTGGGGGTGCGACGCGCCGCGCCCGCAGCGCAGCAGCACGTGCGCGTTGGAGCCGCCAAAGCCAAAGCTGCTGACGGCGGCGAGGCCGCCGGGCCAGGCCACCGGTGCCGCCACGACGCGGAGCGTCCCCGCGGCCAGGCCGGCCGAGGCCGGGTTGGGCGTCGCGTAGTGCAGGTTCGCCGGCAGCGCGCCCGCCTCGGCGCCCAGCAGCACCTTAATCAGGCCGGCCAGGCCGGAGCAGCCCTCGGCGTGGCCCATGTTGGACTTGACGCTCCCAATGAGCAGGGGGGACCCAGGGCCCCGCCCCGCGCCCGACCCGTACACCGCGTCCAGCGCGGCCAGCTCCTGCGCGTCGCCGGCGGCCGTGCCGGTGCCGTGCGCCTCCACGTAGCCGACGTCCGCCGGCGCCACGGCCGCGCCGGCGCACACGCCGGCCGCAAGCGCGGCCTGCGCGGCGGCGCTCGGGAAGGTGATGCCCGCGCGCGTGTGGCCGTCGTTGTTGGTGCCCGCGCCCAGGACCGCCGCGTAGGGCGGGCGCGCCGCCCAGGTGTAGGGTAGGGTAGGCGGTAGGGTAGGGGCAGCGCGCGGGCCGGGGCCGCCGGCGCGGAGCGCGCGGTACGGCGCCGCCGGGCCCGTCTCGGCGCGCTGCGCGGGGCATGATGTGGGCCGCCGGCGCAGCACGACCACGGCGACGCCCTCGGCGCGCGCGTAGCCGTCGGCCGCCGCGTCAAACGCGCGGCACGCGCCGCCGGGCGACAGCATGCCCAGCCGCGCGAAGGCCAGCGAGTGGTGCGGGCGCAGCAGGCCGCTCGCGCCGCCCACCAGCGCCCAGTCCAGCCGCCCGGCCGCCAGCTCCGCATGCGCCTGCACAGAGGTGGTGCCACTGTGCTCAGCGGCGATTGGGGAAGCCACCCACTGCGCGGCCCGCCAATACATCAGCAGGGTCCAGGCGCACTACTGCTGCATGCCAACGAAGCTCCTTTCCTCTCCCCTCCTTGGCTTGCGCCAGACAGCCATGCAGGCCCACTGTCAATCGGGCGGCCATAGCCCACTTCGCGTGCCGGGGCAGGTCGCGCGCCTCGGCCAGGGCGGTCAGCGAGGACGAGCAGGCGGTGTCGATGGCCTTGCTGGGCCCGCGCAGGTCAAACGTCCAGGAGAGCCTGTTGGCAAACATAGACGCGCTGCAGCCGGTGTGCTCGTAGCCGGTGATGCCGTCCGCGTCGCCCAGCCACAGCTGGTGCGCCTGCGCGCGCGTGCGCGCGGCGCGCGCTGAGCCCGAGCACGTGCCTGATGCAGTATTGCTCAGTGCGCCACAGACTTACTGTTCACTCTGACTACCTGAGTGCCACACACAGCTGGAGAGGAAGCCGTCCACGCACCTCGCTGCCGCACGCGCCGACGTAGACGCCGGCGCGCGCGCTGCCGCGCAGGCCGGCCGGGTCCACGCCCGCGTCCGCCCAGGCCTCGTGCGCCACTTCCAGCAGCTTGCGCAGCTGCGGGTCCATGCGCTGCCGCGCACGTGCGCCCACCCGTGAGCGCGGCAGCGCATGCTCAGCATGCCGTGCCGGCAAAGCCGGCCGTCAAACTCCCTGACACTATGCCGACTGTGGGAAAGCCAAGGTCAGCTGCCGCGTGTGCATCTTCGCGAAGCGCTGACGGTATCCTCGCCTGCGCGACTTCATGTTCAGCAGTGCTGAGCCAGCACGGCAAAGCGGCCGGTGCCAGAGCGGTCCGCGCTGGCCGCCGGCTCGCCGCCGGCAGCACGCCCTCCATGCTCACCCCGCCCGGCGGCCGGCACAGCGCTGCTGACTCGCCAGGCGGGCGCCGCGCACCTGCGCCTGCTTGCCGTGCACCGAGAAGAAGCCGGCGTCGAAGCGGTCCGCGTCGGGCAGCTTGCCGCAGCGCGCCGGCGTGCCCAGCGCGCCGGGCGGCCAGCGCCGCGCGTCCGCGGTGAGCATGTCGGCGCTGGCGGCCAGGTGCCGCCAGAACGCGCCCGCGCTGGCCGACTCCGGGAAGCGGCAGGCCAGGCCCAGCACCTCCACCACGCCGCCGGTCGCGCTGGCGGCGGGCCCTGCTGTCGGCGCGCAGGCTGCCGGTGGCGTGCTTGTGCCGGGTGCGGAGCGGCCCCGCGCCATCCCAGAGGCGTCTGCAGCTTCGCCGGGGCCGGGCTGCGCTGCTGCTGCGCAAGCCATGGCAGGCACGCCCGCGCTTGGCGCAGAGTCGCTGCCCGCGCTTGGCGCCTCTGGGGCGCTGTGAGCGCCGCACAGATGATGCTGTGCTGCTGCTGCTCAGCTTGCTGAGGGTGCGCTCATGCTGCGGGTGCTCGCCCTGCAGGTGTGCGCCCAGCCTACGCTGCACAACTGTGCACGCGTCTACATAGACACACACCGTCCCAGTGGTGTAGAGTGTGGCCGTGCGACAAGCAGGTGCACGCCACGGCTGCAACGGCCTTGCATGCACTCGGTACGTCCAAGCAATACAAGAGCTTTCGCAGCGTGTACAGGCCAAAGCGCCTTCCGCAGGATGAGACTTGAGTGGCGGAGCTGGAGAGGAGCACAGCCTGCGCAGATACGGCGGGAGCTGATATCGCGGGAGCGTGACAGCTGCTATACACCATTCAAATCATCACATGTTCCAGCATTGTGCCCCATGCATTCTCCGCAGAGACCGCGCGTTCACGCAATGCCGTCCTTAAAAAAGGCGTCGTATGTGCTGCCGCCCTCGTCGTCCAGCAGGCCCAGAGTCTTCAGGCGCCGCTCCTGCCCCGGCACCGCGCACGCGCTCAGGACGTCGTCCCCGTCAGGGCCTTGGAACGCATCAGACGGATGGATGCAGGTTTTATTGCCACATTCTCTGTGTTTGTACACGAAACCGAGCAGGCTATTGCGACGCCTGCCCCTTGGAGGTGCGGGGGCACCTGGTAGAACTCAAGGGAGCCGATGCGGTCCGCGCGCGCTTCGAACCAGCGCAGCGTGCTGTCCAGCGCCTCCTTCTCGCCCAGGCGCACCTGTGCACGGGGTGCCGTCTCAGAATCTGAGAGCCACCAGCCACCAGCCGCGCGCTGGCAAAGCAGGCCGCTCCTCACACGACTGTAAAGCCGCTCACACGGTCCAGGCACGCATGGCACTTGGGCGCCGTCTAAGAAACACGCGCACGCTGGCAGAGCAGGCCATTCCCACACGTTGTTAGAGCCGCTCGCGTGGTTCACGCACGCATGGCACTCGGGAGGGCCGCGGCGTGCAGGGCTGGCCGGCACAGGACTCCAAGCAGCACCGACTGCACAATGCGAGGCATCATGCACGCGCTTGCTCGCGTGCTTTTCCCACAGCGCCCAAGGGCCCCACCTGCACGGCCATGGCCAGGCGGCTGCCCGGCGGCGCAGCGCGCGCGGCGCGCAGGTCCGCCTCGATGCTGCCGGCGTAGCCCTGCGCGCAAGCGCACACGGAATCAGGGGTATTGTAGGGTAGGAGAATCAGGGTAGGGCAAAATAACCCTATAGCAGCGAGCGGTCGCTCGCACTCGCCACGGACAGCATCGACGTCGCCAGGCTGTCCCCACCGCTTGCAGGCAGGCAGCAGGGTTAATACGTACGGTGCCGCGAGCTGCCCGCGCCGAGGCGTCCAACATATAGCACTCCAGGGGCCGCCGGACCTAAAAAATGGTGCTCGTCCTGCCTGTGCGCGGTCCCCGCGCAGGCCTGCGCACAGCCCAGGCAGTGCAGGGGAGCGGCGCGCCGGGCACCTGCAGCGCGCCGCGGCAGCCGTCGGCCATCGACTGGTACACCGCGCGCTCGTTGGCCTCGCTGACCGGCTTGAGCATGTGGCCCCAGGCGTCGTTCCTGAACAGGCTCTCCAGCAGGAACGCGTCGCTGCCTGCGCGCGCACGCGCGCTGGCTAAAGGCCGCGCCGCGCATGCCTCTGCCGTGCACTACCTGCATGCTAGGAGACCGTGCCGCCATACCAGGAGGCTATACGAACGTGCATGCCCAGTCGGAAGTCGGACATGGCAGGCAGCCGCGTCTTCGCGACGCGCCTGCTCGCAAGGAGGCCTTGCAGGGTTTGCAGCATGAGGTATACATTGCGATTCACACTGAACAGTACTGCAGTGCCGCAGTCCTGCATCAGCGCAGGCAGGCCGTACGCAAGGCTCCTATTGTACCAGAGCATGCTGAGCATGCTGACATGCGCGTCTCCAGACGCGGCGCGCCGCTTGCGGCAGCGCGCCAGCCGCACCGGACAGGTTGATGAGGCGCAGGAAGCCCAGCAGCGAGTCAGACGGCTCGCGGCCGGCCAGCAGCGTGAACTGCGCGTCAGCCGTCAGGTCGGCCGCCTCCAGCACGTCGGCCTTGTCGTCGTGGAAGCGGTCGCCGGCCGGCAGCGCCAGCTCCAGCAGGAAGCCGCCCTGCCGGCGGCGGCATGATAGCGTAGGATTAGGTCAGCTCCAGCAGCAAGCCCCCCTGCCGGCGGCGGCTTGCGCGCTGAGGCTCGCGGATGGGTGACCAGGGACAGGGCATGGTGCCGTCGGCCCTATACTGCCCAACAGCAACTCGCCAGCTGCTACCTCCATGAGGCACACTTGCTCCTGCAGCGCCTGTCAGTCCAAACCCGCGGCCCCGCACAGTGCCAGTGTAGCTCAGGCGCTCAAGCGACAGGGTGCAGGCACGTACGGCGAGCACCGCCTCGACAGGCCCATCGTCGGCCGCTGCATTCCCTGCCCCGGGCCTGGGAGGTACCAACACTGCCTGGGGGCCATGCGCGGACACGCTGGCCGGGCCAGCATGTGATGTTGTTATACCTTTTCAGTTACGTCTTTTGACAACACTCTGATCTCCATACCCTACCCTAATCATGTAGGGATTGCCAGCCGCGCGCCTGAAGGGTCTCCGCGTCCAGCACGCCATGGTCCAGCAGCACCTGGCTGTCCAGCTTGCCCGCGCCATAGTCCATGGCCACCGCCTCGCCGGCCGCGTAGTCCCGGTCCGCCTCCAGGCTGGCCGCCTGCGCCGCGCGCCCCTGTGTCGGCGCGCCGCTCGGCGGCCTGATGCGGCGCAGCTCACCGAGCGAGCGGCCGCACGGCGTCGGGACACGCCAGGCTCGCGAGCAATGAACAAGTACGGCAAGCAAGTGCACTACTGCAGGCACGTGCATCAGAGCATGCATTTGCATGCCTGCAAACGATGGGTGATGTGCTCAGAGCCAAGTTTGTGGTACGGCGACATGGTGAGGCGGGATGCGGACGGCATGCCAGGGTGAGAGCAGCCACGCGCCTGGCCGCGCCCGAAAAGGCCGCCGCCGACGCGCCACTGCGGCGCGCCCCTCCTGTGTGCGGCCTGCCGCGCGCGCTGCACGCGTGAGCGCCCTGTCGCAGATGGGCGCCTGCCTGCATATCTCCGTGCCGGGCAGCTTCTGGGGGAATCGCTGCCTGGCAGCGGGTCGCAAGTTTGCCGGTCAGGCACTGCACGCGCTCCCGCACATCTTCTGTGTAAAGAGAGAGGAGCGGGTGATGCAATGAGCGCCTGTCGCTTGTCAGGGCCAGGCGCATCGCAGCCATATTGAAATGTGCCAAGCTACGCGGGATCGCGAGGCGCGGCGATGCGCACCAGGTCGGCCAGGGGCACGAGCGCACAGAAGTGACTGCAGAGGGGCATGCATGCATGCGCTCTCGTTGGCATGCGGCGCCTGAGCTGAGGCAACGCCCGGCCGGCGTTGCTTGTGGCGCGCCTGGGGGTGCGCTGCGCTACCAGGCAGAAGTGCGTCTGAGGCGGGGGTGCGCTCTTTTCAAGGCCTTGTGGTTTGCTGAGCGTGTGGCACACCTTTGAAGTCCGGCTCAGGCACGTCCTTTTGTGCTGCTTCAGTGGCACTTGGATTCAGGCGCAATGCGGGGTCTGTACTGTCATCATGAAATTTTGCTGTGTTGCAAGCCTGAGCGCCTGCGTATGGCATGTATGCTCTGAATGCCGCGCGGTCCTGCCTCCGCTGGAGCAGTAGGCCGGTGCTGATCACAGGCACCGGCCCTGCTTGCATGGAGTGTAACTCCTGAGGGCGGCAGTGCCCTTGTAACGAGCGGACCAGAGCAATCAGGGCGACACCATCCAAACTCCATTCGCGCAGTAGAAGAGCACAGGCACTCTGCACCATGCCCGCCACGCAGCTGCATGCAGCGCCCTTCGCGGGCCATGCCGCGGGCCTGCAGCGCGGCAGGGCCGCGGCGCGGCGCGGCGCACGCGCGGCGCCAATGTGCGCGGTCAAGGAGATCTTCATGCCTGCGCTCAGCTCCACGATGACCGAGGGCAAGATCGTCTCCTGGCTCAAGGCCCCCGGCGACAAGGTGGCCAAGGGCGAGTCGGTGGTGGTGGTGGAGTCGGACAAGGCGGACATGGACGTCGAGTCCTTCAGCGAGGGCATCCTGGGCGCCATCGTGATCCCCGAGGGCGGCGTGGCCAACGTGGGCGAGCCGATTGCCTACGTCGCGGAGACGGCCGACGACCTGGAGGCCGCAAAGTCGCGGGGCAGCGGGGCCGGGGCCAACGGCGCCACAGCCGCTCCCGCGGCGCCCACGCTGCCCGTGGTGGAGGTGCGCGGTGCCTGGCCTGTTTAGTGGGCGTGCCTGGGACACCCCGCGGGCGGGAGGGGTGGGCATTGCCACCTAGCGCGAGCGCGCTGCGGCATTGGCATACCCCCTGCCTGCAGCGCCTGCCGCAAGTGCACCTGCAGTCTGCCCGGCATGTGCTCTGGCGAGAGGCCGTACAGCGGCAACAGTTGGGGCTGCTGCGCCGCGTGGCCAGGAGAAGAAGGCTGAGCCAGTCGCTGCGGGGGCTATTGCGGCCACCCCCGCACCGGCCGCGCCTGCGCCAGCGGCAGCAGCGCCGCCGCCGCCGCCCCCGCCGCCCGCTGCGGCGCCCGCGCCTGCCAAGCGCGCGGACGGGCGCATCATCGCGACGCCGTACGCGAAGAAGCTTGCCAAGGACCTGGGCGTCAGCTTGGAGACGGTGGCTGGCTCGGGGCCCAACGGGCGGATCACGGCCTCAGACGTCGAGGCGATGAAGAATGGCGGTGCGCACCGCCCTTGGCTGGGTGGTGGTGGGGACGCGGGAGCGGATGTGCTTGCACTGAATGCACTGCAAACAGGCTGAGTTCAACCAGGTCGCTGACGTCCCAGACAACAAACTAATACTGGGAGGGGTGGCCGGGAGGATGCACGGGGCTTTGTGGCTTGGCTGCATCTCTCTTAAGCTCAGCTTGCAGTGCCACCAGCGGCTTTGACTAGCGTATGCAACAAGCACTACAGCGGTGGGAGCAGACAGGCATAGCATGTTTCACGAATCTCTGCTCAAACGGTACAGACACGCCCCGAGCAACAAGTGCTGAACGCCATGGTGTCGCGTTTGGACCACCCCCGCTGCGCCCTAGCTTACAAAAGCTTGTGGTGCCACATATCCCCTCTGCAGTAGAGCAGGCTCTGTTTCAGGCTGGTGTGCAGACAAATGTCGGGCGGGCGCCGGCGTGTCAGCCACCTCGTCCTCTCCAACGCTCACCCCAGCTGCGGCTCTGCGCGCGCAGGCGGCGCCGCGGCGCCCGCGCCAACCGCGCCCGCGCCCGCCGCGCCCGCCGCCGCGCCCGCGCCCGCGCCCGCGCCTGCGCCCGCGGTGGCCGCCGCGGCCAAGGCGGCGGGCACGACCGTGTCGGAGCTGCGCGGCAAGACGGTGCCGTTCACGTCGCTGCAGCAGGCCGTCTCGCGGAACATGGTGGAGAGCCTCAAGGTGCGTGCGCGGCCAGCGTGCGGCCCTAAGCTATACCCTAGCCCTGCTTGGCAGAAGGTAGCGAAGGGCGCCAAGGGTGCGCGATCCCTATCAGAAGCGGGCATAGCACCAAAACTCCGTGCGGCGCATTTGTGTGTGGGGTGATGAGGCGCAGCAGCATGCATTCACATGCGGCCCTTTGCCGCTCTGGCGCCCGCAAAGCCATGCTGCAGCAGGCAAGTGCGCACACAGTTGGCATACGTCCAGCCACATGTCAAGGGTCTGTGCGATCGCCAGTCACTTGTCCAAGACACAGATGCCTGGCATACCGAGCTTGACGTACACCCTGGCCGCGTTGCCATGTCCTCTGGCGGCCCCGCAGGCGCTGAAACGTTTGCTGCGCCACAGAGTCACTGCGGTCATGTGTGGTGCATCGCCACAGCGCGTGCACGGCCGAGGCTAAGCTCAGGAGTAGGGTTACCGCCACGCCGATGCTGGTGCCAGCCCTGACCTACCCTACGCCGCAGGTCCCGGAGTTCCGCGTGAGCTACACGATCACGACGGACGCCTTCGACGCGCTGTACAAGCGCCTGAAGCCCAAGGGCGTCACGATGACCGCGCTGCTGGCCAAGGCGGCCGGCGTCGCGCTCGCCGGCCACCCGCTGCTGTACGCCTGTGCGCCCCTGCTGCGTCAGGGCACTACTTTTTCATAGAGTCGTGGCGATGCGCTAGCCAGCCCCCTGCTGCACGCAGGTGCGCACTATGCTTTGTTGGCCAGGGACCTAATAAGGAGAGACACCTAAAATGAGAGAGGGCGACCTGGCAGCAGCAGGCATGGTGTGTGCTGCATAGGGTGATTGCTGCGCATCTTTACACTCCCATGAGGGTCTTGCGCGGGCATAGGGTGAAGGCACTCATAGCCGCGCGCGGGTGGCCGCTCGTTGCGCCGCGTGGTGGGGCCGCATGCACACTGTGGCTCTGGCGCCCACGGGCCCACGGAAGAGGTGCTCAGCCTCGGGGGCGCTCTGTTGCAGCGTAAACGCGCAAAGGCGCTCGCCCAGACCTGTGGCGTGCGGGCAAGCGGGGCAACTGGCAGGCTGGCAGAGTGGCTCGCGTCACCCTGGACGCTGACGTGTTTTCCGCCGCGCGCGCAGCCACGACGGCGGACGGCGCGGGCGTGACGTACAACGAGCGCATCAACGTGGCGCTGGCGGTGGCGATGCCCGACGGCGGCCTGATCACGCCCGTCATCAAGGACGCCGACAGCACCGACATCTACCAGATCTCGCGCAACTGGGCCGACCTGGCGCGCCACCGCCGACGCGGATCGTGGCCACTCCGCTGGGAGTAGCCCCTTTGAAGCTTCTAGCTGTGGCGCTAGCTGAGGGAGGCGAAAGCGAGGGGAGGAGGGGACCTGCTGAGAAGGGGAGCTGCTGAGCGAAGCTGTTGCTATGGGGCAGACTGCAAGCGCACAGGAGCTGCTGCCAGGAGCTCGAGCATGCAAAGCACGTGAGTGTGCCCCATCCACAACACAGCTCTGCTGTGCATGCGGCCCCCTGCCTGACCTGCTGGCGACGCGCTTGCAGGTGAAGCGCGCGCGCTCGAAGCAGCTGCAGCCGGACGAGTTCATGAGCGGCACGTTCACGATCTCCAACCTGGGCAACTTTGGCGCCGACTCGTTCGACGCCATCCTGCCCCCGGGTGCGCACCGGGCGCTGTGGCGCCCGCGTCAAGCGCGCGACTACAGCAGCAACAGCATGGCGCTGTGCACTCAGCGCAGCCCTTGCGCCCGCTGTGCAGGGACTGTGAGCCCTGACACTCGTTCTGACACCTCTGTGACTCCGCACGGCCGTACGGGCCAGCGCCAGGCAGCTGGGAACAGCAGCAGCTCCGAGCGGCGGTGCCCCCGGCACCCGCAGGCCGCGCCACACCGCAGCCGATGGCGCGCGCTCCCCGCTGGACGCCTGGGTCCAAGCGTGCTCACACCGAGGGGCAGTGTGTGAGCTGCGGGCGCGCGGCGCAGGCACGGCGGCGATCCTGGCGGTGGGCGGCAGCAAGCCGACTGTGACGGCGGACGCGGCCGGGCGCATCGGCGTGCAGAAGCAGATGACCGTCAACCTGACCGCCGACCACCGCATTGTGTACGGCGCCGACGCGGCCGAGTTCCTGCTCGCGCTCAAGGCGGTCATCGAGAACCCTGAGCAGCTGACCCTCTAGGGCTGGCGCGCGGCGCGGCCGGCGCCGCCCTGCGGCAGGCCGCTGCATGCCCCGAGCACGACTGCCTTCCGGGCTCGTGCAGTTGCAGCAGCTCGAGCGCCTGACTAGCCCCGTGCTGCGGCCTTGTCGTGCCACAGGTTGCGCTGGGACAGGCATGCGGCATTTCGCATCTGTTTGCAATTCTCGGCTGTGGCCCGCCACGGCCTGGGGCCTGAGCGCAAGCAAGCAAAGTGGCAGCGCGTTGCGACCAGAAAGGCGCCGCGTTGCGGGACGTGGGGAGCGTCCTGGATTTGCTCAGGCTGCTTGAAGATTAGGGCGATGGCCCGCGGCCGGGACCCTGGTATTCTTTGAGCCGGCATCCGCCAAAATGTTCAAGAGCGTGTGAGGCGTGGGCCAGCCTGGGTGGGCCGTTTACTGACCCGGGTATACGCAGCCACTTGTGGGCGCTTCAGCATGCATGGGCCGTTGATGGGGCTGTGGAGCCAGGGAGAGCTACTGATTTGGGTCTAAATGATGACAGTGAGACAGTTGATGCACGGGCCATTGTCCGGTTGCTACGCTGCTAGGTAGCAGCTGGTGGCCGCCGCACGCGAGGGGCACCCGGCTCGCGTGCCCGGCATCCCGCCCTTGTGGGCTCGGGGCGTGGCGCACGCGCGCCTAGGATTTGTGCATCAGAGAGAGCTTGTACAGACTGTGAGCGTGCTTCTGCATGAATGTAACACCCGTGAGCGTTGACCTTTCGGCGACCCTGAACACTGTGAGTACCTATGCTGTACACCAACCCACTTACAAGCACAGGCTGTCGTCATACTAGCCATCATCTACATTTTTAAACTGGTCTTTACGCACATCGCAATGCTGCAGATGAGGGAGACCAGACAGCTCAGGCCTCGCAACCTGTGTCGACCTGAAACAGCCACACAACAAGCGAAGACCAGCGCGCTGCTCTTGCCAGCATGCCCAGCATAGTTAAATGCATATTTGCAAATACAGCATGGCCTTCAGCATAGCTCCAGGACCCCAGCAATGACACCTCGGGACAACAAGCAACCACTGCAAAGCAGCAGGACGCCCCACACCTCTAGCTGTAGGTCAAATCAAGCGAGGGCCGGCGCACGCCGGGCGGCGCTGCACAGGCGCGCGCGCACGAGCCTGGCGCCCGGCAGTACATAGCAGCAGCGGATCGGGTCGGGCCAGGGGCAGTGCGGGCGCGCGACGCTGCGGCAGGGGCCCGCGCACACCAGCCCTAGACGGAACAGAGGCCGAGGACCAGGTCAGGCCAGGGCTAGGGCGGGCGCCGGGCGGTGCGCCGCCGGCGCGCGCGGCGCCGCCAGCCGCTCAGCGGTGAACAGGTAGAAGTCGCGCTGCAACAGGAGGCTGCGTGCCTGCGCGAGCGCGGGCTGCGCGCCCCCCGTGCCCGGCGGCGCCCGGCCCATGGCCGCCTTCACCTGCGCTCCGGTCACGCGCTGGACTCGAAAGCAGGCTCTGGGACTGGGCGATATCCTAAAGCAGGTTACAATGAGCGCGCCCAGTCCCAGAGCCCGCCCATACCTGGCTGTCGCGCCACACACTCACATGCATGCAGAAGTGAAGATCTGCGTGCATGCATAGCAGCGGATCTGACAATCGTTGCAGCTTTGCGCAGCATGGGCGGAGCGTGCGAGCTGACTGTGCCAGCTGCAAGGCGGCAAAGCGCCAGCCGTGCCGGAGCGCTGCAATGGGGCGCACCTCCGCATACACGCGCCGCGGCGACAGGCAGCCCGCTGCGAGCCAGGGGCTCAGCGAGGCCAGCCGAGCAGAAAGGCTGGCCGCCGCCCGGCTCAGCCCGCCGCAGCGCTCGCCCGCCCCGTCGCCCGCCGCCAGCAGCCGCCGCAGCGCCGCCAGGCCCTCCCGCTCGCCTGCCGCCGGGTGCCGGGGTCAGGTAGCCTGTCGCACCGCAGCGCTCGGGCGCGCAGGCACATCCCGTACGGCGCCGGCAGCCACGGGGGCAGGTCAAGCTTCGCTGGGGCTCTGCGCACGGGTCGCTGGGGCTTTGCGCGCGGCCAACTCATGTCAGGACAGCAGGGAGCTACACGACAGCCGCAGACTATGACGGGCCCGCTCGTCTGTCGCAGGCGGGCAGTCAGCACACAGGCCTGCCTGAAGCAAGGCATGCAGGCAGGCCCGCGCGGCTCTCGCGACAGGCTGCAGGTACAGGGCCCTCAGTGTGCTCGCACCGCCGCGCAGGCCGCCAGTGCAGCCCTTTGCTTGAGGAGACCCGGCGCTCAGCGGCCGCGCAGCGCCGAGCAGCTGCGCCGCCGGCAGGCGCGCGTGCGGCAGCCCCGACCCCGTGAGGCCTGGCACGCATGCCCGCGCCGCGGCCCCCGGCGGGCGCAGTGCCGCCACCGCCGCCGCGGGCGGCAGCAGGCGCGCGGCCCCAAGCGCTACAGGGCTGGTAACTGGCCGCCCCGCGGGCGCCACGCCCAGCTGCTGCAGCGTCGGCAGGTCGCCCGCGCCCAGCGCGGCGGCTGCGGGCGGCGGCGGCCGCAGGCGGCTCGGCGCGCTCTGCGCGGCGCGCACGGCGACGCCCTCCACGCGCCGCCGGAAGTCGCCTGTGTCGAGCGCGCACGAGCTCAAAGAAGCATGCATGGTGTTGTGGTGCTGATGAGCTTCTGCTGGAGCTTGTGAGCTTCTGTGCCAACTGCACAAAGCAGCTGACAGGGCTGGGACTCCTGCTCGCCTGTGGCTCACGTCCTGACATGCTCTGGGGCACCATCGTAATTTAGGATATTGATTAGGCCAGGGTTAGGGTTTATGCAGCAGGGGCAGCAGCAGCGCACCCTGCGCGGAGGGCGTTGACGACGGGCGGAAGGGCAAGTCGTCGGCGTGGCAGAGCGTGCCGCCGGCGGAGACGCGCAGCTCGCACCCGTGCGCCTGTGGCGCGCCGTAAGTCTCAGTCTCAATGTCTGTACATCCGCCACAGATAAAAACCTCGTGAAGGAATCCGTGTTCCTAGAATGTACGCCTGGTGTCGCTACACAGCTATCATCACATCAGCCACCTTGGCAGCTATCGATGCCAACTCACTGCTCAGGAGTCCGGTGCTGTAGTTGCGTGCACGAGTGGAACATCCCATTCTTGTCGTCACGATTCAGTCCACATGACGCGGCCGGCCCAGCTGACTTGTCCCTATCAAAGCCAGACAGGCTGTTGGCTTGGGACCTGCGCCATGAAGCGGGGCCGTGCTCCGCAGCGCTGCCTGGCAGCGAGCTGCGAGGAGGCATCGGGCACAGACAGGGATGCCTGTGCCACCTTCAGAGCGGCAGCCACCCGCCGCTCAGCGGCGACGCCTGCCGCGCCGCCCAGGCCGCCGCCGGCGCAGTGCACGCGCGCCGCGCCCAGCTGGCGCGCCAGGGCCGGCAGCACCTGCGCCAGCAGCGGCCCCGTCAGGCTTGCAACTGGCTTTGAGCATGTTGTGAAAGTAGGAAGGGCGGGTGAAGGTGCAGGTGCACGGCTTGCCAGTGCCAGCGGCTGGAACCGCGCCGCACGACCGCACGCGTTGCTGCACAGAACCGGGCGCTCCATGACGGGCCTAGCCAACAGCAAAGGGATCACCGCATGCGGCTGCCCTGCTGACTAGGACAAAGCTGGGCGTGCAGGCACGCGCGACAGACCAGGCGCAGTCTTCAACACATGCTCCCGGCAACACGCGGGCGTCTGTGCCAGCGGGGGCGGCCCTTGTAGCTGTTTCTGGCTCTAAGAGAGCGCCGCGCTGCCGGCCTGCTATGCATGAGCGGCAAGCGACGGGGCAGCCAGGCTGTGCCAGAGAGCGCCGCGCTGCCAGCGCCGCTGCCTGCAGCTCACGAGCGGCGGGCGACGGGCAGCCGGGCTGTGCGGCGGGTGCACCTCCACCGGCCTCACCCACTTCTAACCCCTATCCTGTAGTAATCCTACTTCAGAGACTGTGCAGCGGGCGCCACACCTCCTCCGGCCGGCCCCTGCGCAGGAACAGCTCGGAGCCCGCGGCGCGCAGCCGCGCGCGCACGTCTGCCACGGCCTCCAGCAGGAAGCCGGCCTTGGCGGGACCGGTCGGCGGGCAGCCGCCGGCGCCCTGCCGCGCGCACGGATGAGGGCGGCTTGGCTGGGTAGGCGCGCGGGGTCGCGGCGCAGGGACCCCTTGCCTCCGCGCAGGCCGTCAAACAGGGGAACACCGAAGCGAGGCAAGGCGAGAAGTTGACAAAATGCCACAACGCCCGAGGTAGCGGCTCACCTTGGCAGCTGCCTGCGGAACATAGGCACCCACCAGCAGCGGTGCAAGTAGGTCCTTGAGCACGGGAGGACAGCCACCAGGCATGCGGGCAGTGGTTCACCTTTTCAAAGTCGCGAGGGTTGCAGATGTAGACAGGAAGGAGAGCGACTGCGCTGCTGTTGGCCTTGATCAGAGCCTCGTTGTCGTCCAGGCGGAGGTCGTACGGGCGCAGCCACATCAGCACAGTGTCTGCTCCTGCTGGACCTGACGGCCTCCTCGCACCGCTGCCAGAGCGCTCAGGGGCCTGCGATGGCAAGGTTTGTGAGTGCTGGGCAAGCGTGTGTGAGCACGTGACTGGCGCGCCCTATAACAAGCCATCCTTTTAAGAAGGCTAGCCAATGCTGCCCCTGGGCTGCGACGTACCAAGGCGAGCTTGTGTCGTGAACCAGCTGCGACCCCCGGCGCTGATGCCTTGCAAGCTTGCTGGTGTAGCCTGAGCGCATCGTGACGCTCCGGGAGCAAGGCAGGGTCAAACGCAGGTCCTGCGACTGCGCGACGGACGAGCACAGCGGGTGCGTGCGAGCAGGTGCATGACTTCACAGCCCCCTCCATTGCCCTGCCAGTGCCGCTGTGTGTGCTCTGCAAAACAGGGCAGGCAACCTAGCTTAAGCCTTCCCCAGCGGCGCTCGTGCCCTGCCGAGGCTGTGGTGTTGTACTGACAGGTGATACAGCTCACTTAGCAATGAGCATGGAGTCAGCTTACGAGCATGTCGACATGCATGCATATGCATGGTACAATTGTTTGATGAATATCACATTAATCAACAGATGGACATGAATAGACTGCAGGGACTAGTCCCTGCAGTACGCGAATTACACGGCCATGCATATGGCCATGCAGAGCGGCAGGCCTGTTCAGTGCAGAGAGAGACTCTCCTGAGCGCGTCCATTTAATGTTAGAGTGTCGTGGGCGCGGTCATGAGTCTGACCGGCGGAAGTGGGCAAATTTGGGAGGCAGTCAGGGCATGCGGGGGAGGCGTAGCCCTGCATTTGCACCAGCTCGGACTGCGCGGAACCTTTGGCATGCGCAGCAGATAGTTGGGCCACCCCTTTAAAAAGCGCACACGTGCTGCGGTGGAGCTGTGGCAACAGTACCGCTCACAGTGATGGCTGTCATCACATGGGGTGTGTGCCTTGCACACCGAGGCAGGCTCTGATATGGAGATGCACGCCCAGCACAGGCACTACGCCCTGGCTCTCAGACAGACACGGTGGGCACAGCGGCGCATGCAGGGCGCAGAGAGGCCGCGGCCGTAACAGCGAGTGCAATGGAATACAGGGAGCCTTGTGCTCTTGCTGAAGATTCAGCAACGATAAACGTATAAGTTGCAGCCGTTGCCGACAAGTTGGAAACAGCAGATGGCAACTCATGCAGGGAAAGGCCCTGATTAGGGTGCAGGGAATCTGGCCTTGGACAAACTGCCGGCTTCTAAGACCGAAAGCACGAACCTGCCCCTTTGAAGGCACACCCTTGAAGCTGTAGTGACGCTCCAGAACACAGCGTGTTTGCTTGCCCGGCTGCAAGCTGACGACAGCCTCGCCGCCGGCACGCTGTAATAGTGACGAGGTCCTGCGGCACGCCCCACGATGGCTTGTTTGCCAGTTCTGCTTGTGAAGTGCTGATGGCTGCCACCCTTTGCTACACTGCTGCAGCGGCCTGCGCTTGTGCGCGCTTGCGGCATACTCACCAGCGCGTGCGCGTGCGTAGCCCGTAGGAGCCCCGCCACCGTCAGTCGCGCCGGCCACCTGTGGGACGTGTAGCGCTAAAACGCTTTACCGGCTTGTGGAGAACAGGTGCAAGCTGCCATTGACAATATTGGTAGATAGGCTGCTGAGCGGATCAGGTTCTGCCACCATGCTTGACTGTCCCCAAAGCTGGTACCTGCGGCGCGCATGAGCATCCCTGCATGATGTGCAACACCCATGGGCTGCCTGCGCGTATGACAGAGACGGCATGCCATGGCAGCATGTCATGCTCTGTCTGACCGGTGGCGCCACTGCCTGCAGGCGTGGCCCTTCTTGGGAGTCTGCTTCTCGCCCCAGGTGAGAAGACTGCCTGCCTCTATGCGAACCACGCAGGCCTGCTGTCTTGCATGCTGGGCATGCTGAACAGTGAGGCTGTGGCACAGCCTTGTGCGCGCCTGTTCTGACCCGCATGCGCATGCTTTGCGGTCGTGCAAGCATGGGCCAGAGAGATTGCATGATGTCACCCTGCCACGTGCATAGGAGTTGTTCCGCAATCTGCATGCCTGCATCTGTCTGAAGTCGGGTGCCAAACACATCCTGTGTTCAGCGCATGTGGGGTATCAACCTTGTCCGGCACGGCAGGCACGTCGACAGATGGCGCATCTTCAGGCTCTGCCCGACGAACTGTGGCTGCGCATCTTCAGGCTCATCTGGGCGGGGCGGCCGGCGCAGTCTGCCGCTGCAGAAGTCAAGCAGGCGACCGAGATCTTCCTCAGCGTCTCGCAGGATATGCGCAATGTGCTGCAGGCGCAGCCGCTGCCCCTCATGCTGGACTTTTCGGGCGCGCATTTGAGCGGCCCCCAGCGCGCATGGCTGGCAGTGCCTGTGCATGTCGGGACCATAATGCACGTCACGTTTGATCCTGGGGATGCTCAGCTGTGGGGTGGCTGGCAAGAGAGCTTTTTCGACGCGCACGGCGTCTCCCTGCTGAGGCTGTCGGGCGTGCCGCTGAGCGGCATGGTCACTTACGTTCAGAGCCAGCCGCCGGCCCTGGACCTGGGCGGCCTCCTGGCGCTGACTGAGTTGGAGCTGGTCTGCAGCCTGCGCAGCGAGAGGCTGGATGTCTGGCTAGCGCCAGGATACTGGCCGCCGGTCCTTGCCCAGCTTGACCTGCTGGATGCCGGCCAGGGGGTGCTACCCTACTTGGGGTGGGGAACAGACCCCGTCTTGACGCTAGGGGCACACCGGCCCGCGCTGCTGCGCATTAACGTCGCGCAGCTTGCAGCGGGTGCGGAACATGTTGTGACCCTGGGGCAGCTCCCACTGCTGCAAGGTTTGACGGCCTTGCCTGCCTTGCTGCTTCAGGCGATACGGTCGCCGTGCAGGCAGACATTTGCACGCATGTGCGCAGCCTGCACCTGGAAGGCGCGCACGTTGACGTGTTCGGGAGCCCAGCGTTTGCGGCGCAAGAGCTCCTGGTAAACAGCCTGTGCCCGGCGAACCTGCAATCGGCCACCTTGGCAGCATGCGACGCCATTTGCTTTTGGCAGCAGTGGGTAGGGTCAGACCAGTACCTGCACCGCACACTGCTGCGCACGCTGGCTGCGCAGCACGCTGACCAGTTTGCTTTGGCAGCAGACCAGTTGCCAAGCCAGCCGGGTGCCCTGCGGCGCCTGGTCTGGCGCAGGTGGCCCGAGCAGGGCTCACCTGAATGCAGGCTGTGCAGCATGCGCATGGCAGCGCTGTTGCATGGGCGGGCGAGCCTGACGAGGGAGCCAGCGCTCACTCGGTAGCAGCTGATGTTCAGTCCACGGCGACGTGTGCCACGCGTGAACTTTTGCCTGCTTGGCATGCAGTCTGTGGTGCGCCAGGAGCCGGACAGCCTGCTTGGCTGCTGGTGTGGCTGTAAACGATACTCACTTGCGAGCTCAGACCAGTCCGCTGTCTGCCGCAGCATCAAACAGAAGCACTGGCCACCTACATTCACTCCGTCATGCTGCCATGCATGCACACGCTGCCAGGCAAGACATGGACGCCGATGTGTGCGCAGGGCGCCGCCCTGGCGCACAGCAGCAGTACTGCCAAGCGCCAGCAGCTCCAGTCACCGCAGCGATGCCCGTACACACCCGGAAGCAGGACAGGTCCTGGAGACCAGAGCGGTTCACCCGGGGCAGCGGCTCTCTGCCCGCGGCGCAGATGCAGCTTGCTCACGTGCAGGACATTCGTGGCAGAGCCTGACACGTGCGCGGCGCGTAACCGCGGTCACTTGTCAGGCTTGCTCGCCCATGCAACAGCGCTATCATGCGCATGCTGCACAGCCTGCAATCCGGCTGAGCCTTGCTCAGGCCACTTGCGCCAGACCTGGCGCCGCAGGGTACCCGGCTGGCTTGGCAGCAGCTGATTATTAAGGTGATTATCCTGCCCCTCACCCCTCACCCTCATGCACCCCTCACCCTCACGCACGGCATCTGCTCCGCCAGGCGCCAGCAGCCCGAACGCCGCGGCGCCCCCGCACTCTCTTACGCTCTCCTTGTTTTCAGTGCTTTCAGAGCATAGGTATGCCAGCGCACTGACGGCCTCCTCGAGCGCAGCGTCCGAGCCGCCAGGCGCCAGCAGCCCAACTAGCGCCGCAACGTCCGTGCAACCCCGCACGCCGTCTTTTTTTTTTCCTAAGGCCCTTGTATATATATGCGAGCACCACCGCAGCCCGCTCGTGCGCAGCAGCAGCAGTCCGCATGCTGGCCCTGACCATGCTCTGACCATCGCTTGTAAAGCAACACCTGCAAAGCCCCTTTTGTACAGCAACACAGTCGCCGCATGTTTGTGTCCCACTGACAGTGCAGCAAGTGCCTCCCTGATACTAGCCTGGCTCCGAAATGCGCCCAACTCACGGCCCACAGCGCCTGTCGCAGCCTGCTCAAGCACAGCAGGCAGTCTGCGGGGCAGGAGCAGGCATACCAGCGCCGCACAGACGGCACTTAGTGCAGGCTGTCGGTGCATGGCTGCTACGCCGAGGCCGAGCAGGGAGCCGCCCGCCGCGCTCCACAAATCGCTCCACCTCCTGAAATCGTGCGGACTGCACCGAGCCTCGGTTCCGAGTCCGACATATTCTGTCTCGGTGGTGTCGTACGGTCGCTTGTGCTTGTGAGCAGGCTGTGTGTGCCTTCGAAGCGAGAACCGTCTTGAAGAGATCAAAGCGCCGCGCGCAGCTAGAAGGCCGCCCGCTTTGAGCGTGGCTGCACTGGGCTTTGCACAGGTGAGGCTGCGCCGTGGCCGTCCCGCGCCTGGGCAGGCTGCGCTTGATTGCCGCACTGTGCCGGGCAGCCTGGGGCAGAGGCAGTAAGCAAGGGCTGCTGGCGGTAGGATGCACAGAAGCAGGAGCGGGCTGCAGTGCCGTCGGGCCGCCTGAGCTGTACAAAGCAGGCCCGCAGTGCTCCAGGCCCCACGGGGACCCCTACACGGCGCGCAGGGCGCTGGTTCGGGGCGCCAGGCTCGTGCATCAGGGGCGAGCATGGCGCCGGCCGCCCCGCACGTCTGCCGCACCGTGGCAGCCGGCGCCCGCGACACTTCGCTGTGTGCGGCCGCTGAGCCCTGGCACGAGACGCACGGTCGGGATGGCGGTGCGCCGGCCCCGCTCGCGGCCATAAAGCCCGGCTGCAGGCCAGTGTGCTGGGCGGCAGGCGCCGCAGACTGACCTTGTGAACACGCACCAGCAAGCGCGCCGTGCCGGCAGCGGCGGCGCGCCGGCGCTGGTCCCGGGTGCGCGACCAAGCAGACAGCGCCGCGCGCACAGCCCTTCATGGGCTGACGCAGCGGCGGCGCGCGTTGGGAGACGCAGGCCCCGGCGCGGACGTCCCGCCGGACGTCTGGCGGCTCGTGGCGCACGCCATGGAGCCGCGCGCCTGGGCGCGCGCATGCGGCGCGGCGCGCAGCATGTTCGCGGCGCGCGCGCGCATCGCGCGCGCGCGCCCCTCCAGCACGGAGCGCTGTAGCGGCTGGGCGATCGAGCAGTGGCCGAGCGCGCGCTCGCTCTTCCTGGACCTGCGCGCCGTGGCCGACCCGCCGCGCCTGCCCGGCCTGCCGCCCCTGCCCGGCCTGCCGGGCGCGGCCGACGGCGGGGCGAGCAACGGGGACGCTGCGGCGTCCGCGCCGCTGCGCGGCGTGCTGCCGGCTCTGCAGTGCCTGCACATCATCAACGATAGCGGCGACGACGCGGCGGCCGCGCTGACCCTGCTGCTCGGGCGCATGGCCCTGCCGGCGCTGCGCGTGCTGAGCCTGGACGTGGCACTCCTACGGCCGCTGCCGCATGCGCTGGCGGGCCTGCAGCACCTGGTGCTGCGCGTGGGCGGCGACGCGGCCGCCAACGCCGCGGACGCGCAGCCGGGCCACGGGCTGTTCAGCACGATCGCCGGCAGCTTGCCTGCGCTGCGCACGCTTTACCTCGCGGCAGTGGTGCCCTGCTGCATTCCGGGTCCGGCTGACCTGACGCCGTGCGGGCAGCTGGGGGCGCTCGCGCTGGCGGCCATACACGTCGAGGCGGGCATGGCGGTGCCAGCGGGGTGCCATGTGGCAGCGGTGCTGCCGGCAGACGCAGTGCGTGCCCTGCGGGTGTGGACAGGCGACTTTGGGACAGGCGCCGCGCTGCAACGCGTGGACGCGCTTGATGTGCGCGGCGTGCGCACGTCGAATGATGCGCTGGCACGCAGCGGCCTGCGCGCGCTGTCTTCTTCCATATTCTATGAGTGTCTCACCGCGCTCCATGAGCTGCGCATCGTGCTGGACTTTGCCAGTTTGCCGGGTGGTGTGGAGGACAGAGTGAGCCTGAAGATAACCTCCGCCTGCCTGCCCGCGCTGCGCGTGCTGGAGGTCGATGTCCCGTGCACGCTGTCCCTGCGCCTGGCATGGGTGCCCGAGCTGAGAACGATGGTGCTCAAGGCGCGCGCGTTCACGGACTTCCAGTACCTCATCGTCCCCTGCGTGCCCCGCTGGGCGGCCATCTTTGTGCGCTCTGCCGCCGCCCCAACTGGCCCTGACGAGGAGAGCCTGCGCGATTTGATCTGCCACTCCTTCTGCGACGCGACGGGCGAGGCGGGCTGCGGCGCGATCAGCGCGGGGGGCGAGGGCGGCGCCTGGCAGGGCGCCGTCCCGGCAGGGTTCCGCCCCGGCGACGCGCCCTCATGCGGCTGCCGCGCGTGCATGGACTGCCTGGGCCGCGCCGGCGTGCCGCTGGCGGCCGCGCAGGCCTGGCAGCGCGAGGGCTTTGACCGGCTGCTGGCGCCGCTGTGCCGCTGAAGGCGTGCGCGAATGGGGCAGGGCAGGCCGGGGTCGCCTGCCTGGAGACCCAACAAGCGGCGGCGGGTGGCAGGGCGTGTGCAAAGAGGGCATGTGCATAGAGTCTCCAGCCTGTTGACCGGAGGTTGCCTGCCAGGTTGGGTAGAGTTGCTGGGCATGTGTTGCCGTCATGGCTGCCCTACTATGTCCAGAGCTGCGGAACAGTCGTAATAACAACCGCACCTGTGAGCGCTCGCGTTCATTCCTGTTTCTGCTGATGCAGCCGGCTGGGACTTGCCGCGGCGAGTGGTGTAGGGAGGTCTTGGTGCATGCATGCTTGGAAGGGCTGCTGTACATGCACCCTGCAGGGCTCTGCATGAACCGGCTCTCGGCCTACTCACGGCTTGGCGCTCTGCTCGCGACGGGTGGGGCAGGCCGCCTCCCTGCGACCCCAAGCGTGGCAGCCCAGCATGGAGCGCTGGCTCCCTAGGCTGTAGCTGTGGTGCAAAGGCCCCGCGCTGCGTGCCATGACCAAAATTTTGCCTGCTTGGCATGCAGTCTCTGGTGCGCCAGGCTGCCAGTGTGGCTGTAAACAGTACTTACCAGACGAGTCGGCTTTCTGCCGCAGCATCAAGCAGAAGCACTGGCCTGCTACTTTCACGCCGTCACGCTGTTCTGCATGAGGCGAAACATGTACGCCGACGTGTGCGCGGGCCGCTGCCCTGGCGCACAACAGCAGCACCACCAAGCGCCAGCAGCTCTGGTTGGCGCAGCGATGCCCGTGAAATCCCGGAAGCAGGACAGGTCCTGCAGACCAGAGCGGTCCACTCGGGGCAGCGGCTCTCTGCCCGCGGCGCAGATGCAGCCTGCTCTCGTGCAGGACATCCGTGGCAGAGCCTGACATGTGCTCGGCACCTGACCGCGCTCCATGCTGGGCTGCCACGCTCGGGGTCGCGCAGAGGCGGCCTGCCCTACCCGTTGCGAACCCAGCGCCAAGCCTTGAGCGGGCTGAGAGCCGGTTCGTGCAGAACAGTGCGAGTGAGGGGTTTTCCTCATCAGTAAGCGCCCTGCCGCGCGCGACACTCTCGACTACTGCGAGGACTCTCTGTGCATGTTACATGCTGGCAGCAGCGGCGCATCGCGTGCCCTGCAGGGTGCATGTACAGCAGCCCTTCCGGCATGCATGCACCAAGACCTCCCTACACCACTCGCCGCGGCAAGTCCCAGCCGGCAGCATCAGCAGAAACAGGAATGAACGCGAGCGCTCACAGGTGCGGTTGTGGTTACGACTGTTCCGCAGCTCTGGACATATTGGGTCAGCCAAGTCAGCAACACATGCCCAGCAACTATATCCAACCGGGCAGCCAACCTCCGGTCAACAGGCTGGAGACTCTCTATGCACACGCCCTCTTTGCACACGCCCTGCCACCCGCCGCCGCTTGTTGGGTCCCCAGGCAGGCGACCGCGGCCTGCCCTGCCCCATTCGCGCACGCCTTCAGCGGCACAGCGGCGCGAGCAGCCGGTCAAAGCCCTCGCGCTGCCAGGCCTGCGCGGCCGCCAGCGGCACGCCGGCGCGGCCCAGGCAGTCCACGCACGCGCGGCAGCCGCATGAGGGCGCGTCGCCAGGGTGGAACCCTGCCGGCGCGGCGCCCTGCCAGGCGCCGCCCTCGCCCCCCGCGCTGATCGCGCCGCAGCCCGCCTCGCCCGTCGTGTCGCGGCAGGAGTGGCAGATCAAGCCGCGCAGGCTCGCCTCGTCAGGGCCAGTTGGGGCGGCGGCAGAGCGCACAAAGATGGCCGCCCAGCGGGGCACGCAGGGGACGATGAGGTACTGGAAGTCCGTGAACGCGCGCGCCTTGAGCACCATCGTCCTCAGCTCGGGCACCCATGCCAGGCGCAGGGACAGCGTGCACGGGACATCGACCTCCAGCACGCGCAGCGCGGGCAGGCGGGCGGAGGTTATCTTCAGGCTAATTCTGTCCTCCACACCACCCGGCAGACTCGCAAAGTCCAGCACGATGCGCAGCTCACAGAGTGCGGTGAGACACTTATATGACATTGAAACAGACAGCGCGCGCAGGCCGCTGCGTGCCAGCGCATCATTCGATGTGCGCACGCCGCGCACATCAAGCGCGTTCATGCGGCGCTCCAGCGCGGCGCCTGTGTAAACGTCGCCTGTCCACACCCGCAGGGCGCGCACCGCGTCTGCCGGCAGCACCGCTGCCACGTGGCACCCCGCCGGCACCGCCATGCCCGCCTCGACGTGTATGGCCACTAGCGCGAGCGCTTCCAGCTGCCCGCACGGCGTCAGGTCAGCCGGTCCGGAAATGCAGCAGGGCACCACTGCCGCAAGGTACAGCGTGCGCAGCGCAGGCAAGCTGCCGGCGATCGCGCTGAACAGCCCGTGGCCCGGCTGCGCGTCCGCGGCATTGGCGGCCGCGTCGCCGCCCATGCGCAGCACCAGGTGCTGCAGGCCCGCCAGCGCATGCGGCAGCGGCCGTAGGAGTGCCACGTCCAGGCTCAGCACGCGCAGCGCCGGCAGGGCCATGCGCCCGAGCAGCAGGGTCAGCGCGGCCGCC
>JAABUO010001296.1_pt1 | contig 33554 bp, 33 predicted proteins | sample 5559291 | NCBI WGS metagenome assembly JAABUO01 (sample SAMN10711878, study PRJNA513372) | rock metagenome | isolation source: Antarctica rocks | place: Antarctica: Victoria Land, Finger Mt sud | reverse complement strand
ACTTCAACCTGCCGCAGCAGATTCACGATCTGCTCCGCCGTATGCTTCTTCCCTCGCACCATAAACAGCTCCTCTTGTTCCAGTTTTATCGCTTCTCAACTGGTACAAAAAAAGCCGGGCATTCCAGTGGTATTCATGCTTTGTCACCAACTCTTTTCCGAAAAGAGCATCAGGCTTGCTAGAGCATCAGGAATTTCAATCCGAAGGCGATCCCCCCGACACAAGCGGTCAAGAATCCGCATACGAAGGCAGTAAAGCCCCACCAAGCCTCCCTCCCCGTAATAGCCCTCCGCAACCGCCACCACCCCCAGAGGCAGGCAACAATCCCGCAGCAAAAGGTAGCGATTGGCGCAACAACATCAAACTCGGCGTAGAGTGTATCGGCTTGGTAGCCCTCATCGTTTACACGGTGTTTTCCGTTTTGCAGTGGGCGCAAATCCGGTGGACCAACAGACTCACCCGAGAAGCGTTGGACGGTAGTAACAGCACGCTCTCCCAAACACTCACGAAGATGCAGGCTCAAACGGACGCGACTAACAGGCTGTACCAAGAGGCACAGAAGCAAACGGCTAGTGCAGCCACTATGGCGAAAAACTCCGGGATACAAGCCAAGGCTAACGGGCGCAGTGCTGATGCGGCAAAAAGTGCCGCCGACACTGCGAAGGAAACCCTGCTGGTTTCGGAGAGGGCATATATACGGCTGGAAGGGCCAACCTTGGATTTCGCAGCCAAGGCTATGAACTTGCCGATTGTAAATTCTGGGCGTCTTCCCTCTGGCCCGATGACCACAATCGTTCATTCCGCAACGTTTGTTAGCACATCCGATCGTGTTTTTGACAGGGATGTAGTCGATAAAAGTTGGGAGCATACCGATTGGAATTCCATTCCTCCCGGCCTCAGCACTAATGCTGTCTCCATCCCCTTCCCCTTGCTGGACGGAAAAGAACTCAACTCCGGTCAGCAGATGGTGATAGTAGCCGGAAGTCTCAGTTACAACGACGGATTTACTAATACCCCAAGGCAGACTTGGCAATTTTGCTTTCGTACCGTGCATCACCTCATCATGAACAAAAGCATCATAATCGTATGTGATCCCACTCACTTCCTTCCAGCACTTGAAAGAATAGATGGGTATCCAAACAACGAGCACAAGGATGCTCCATAGCAAGTACGTGATAGCCTTATAGCGAACTTGTTCACGCATCTCTACCCCGATGCGTCCTTGGTGAGTCATGCTGCTGTACAGTGTCTTCATGGCAAAGGCCAACCTTGAGGGCGCAAGAGCAAAAGTCGAACGGGCCAAACAGCACATCCGTGACCTCGATGCCCAAAGGATTGCCTTCCTCGGCGACAATCCGTATCGAACTACTCCCGAGTTTCATCCCGAATACTCGGCTACGGCTTATTTCCTCGATGAGTACGCGCCTATCCCGGAAGCCATCTCTCTGGTAGCTGGGGACGCCCTTCACAACCTCCGTGCCGCTCTGGACTATGTTGTCTACGCCTTCGCAAGTAAGGGATTGAGTCCCGCTGAAAGAGCTAAACTGTACTTTCCTATCTCTAAGAGTGCCGAGGATTACAACTCCGAATCGCTTGGAAAAACAGCAGGAGTCCCTAAGTACATCAAAAAGAGAATCGACCGTTTGAAGCCGTACAAGGGAGGGAATGACCTCCTTTGGGGTCTCCACCGTCTCAACATCATTGACAAGCACCGTCTCCTGGTCACTGTAGGGGTGAACGTCACTGAGGTTGAAATGATTCTTGACACCGCCTTCCTCAACAAGGCATTCCCCGGTATGTTTACTCTTCCTCTCGACTTGCCCAAGCAGTCGTACAAGTTTCCGGCACCTAAGCCCATCAGTCCGATGGAAAAGGGCGCACTGCTCTACGGGGTCAAAGGGAATTTTGAAGGTGACAACCACATAGATTTCACCTTTGATATAGCGATTGGCGAGGTCGAGGTTTTTGAGGGTCAACTTCTGGTCGAAACCCTTAAGGAGCTTGCCGATCTGGTCGAGAGCATCGTCTTCCAATTCTCTGGTTAGGGGCTGCTCGTTCACTCAGAGCCTCCCGTCCGGGACGCAATCTGAGCCTTTATACCCCTGCCCAATTCTGTGTGAACTGGATAGGTGTCAATCTAAGTCCGTGAATATAGGGACTTTAGATCTTAAGACTCATGGGGGGGTACCCCACTGACCTAAGCTTCCCGGGCCCCACCAGCTACAATGGAGTGTGATGCCGTCCGCCCTCCCAACCCTTATGGAAGCACCCGTAGAAACCCCCGCCCGCCCCAAGGTAGGTTTCGTTTCGCTCGGCTGCCCCAAAAATCTCGTCGATTCCGAGGTCATGATGGGCCTGCTGCACCACAATGGCGCCGAGTTGACCCCGCGCGCCGAAGACGCCGAAATCATCGTCATCAACACCTGCAGCTTCATCGATTCCGCCAAGCAGGAGTCCGTCAACACAATCCTCGAGATGGTGCAGCACAAGCGAGAAAACGGTGGCAAGGCCAGTCGCATCGTCGTCGCCGGGTGCCTGGTCGAGCGCTACCGGGACGAGATCCGCAAAAATATCCCCGAGGTTGATGCCGTTGTAGGCACAGGTGAGCTTAAAGCCATTCTGGCTGCGGCCGGGCTCACACCCACCGGTCACACAGTCAGCAGCTCCCCCTTCCACATACTCCCGCAGGACTTTGCCCAGCCCCCCATTGAAGCCCACACCCAGCGAGACCTCGCCCTCCTCGATAATCCGCTAGTTAACGAAACCACCGTAGCCAGCGACTCAGCCCAAAACATCCCCGCACAGCAGCTCGTCAGCCGAGCCGCCTCCGCCGTCAGCCAGCACTCCCGCCCCCTCTCCGACCCCGCACACGACCGCGAGATCGCCCCGCAACTGCGCATCGTCCAGTCACTCGCGGAGACCGGGACGACCCACGGCGAAGACGAACTGAATCACCCCGGCGACCACATCTCCCGCGGAATAGACCCCGGCAACACCTCTCGCCCCGAAGGCGATCTCCGCCAGCAGCAGGGCCGCTTCTCCCGCGACACCTGGGACGGAGCCTCGGCCGCGCTGCCCGAGTACCTCTACAACGATGCCACGCCGCGCATCCTGACCACACCGCGCGCGTCCGCCTACATCAAGATTGCCGAGGGCTGCGACCACCCTTGCAGCTTCTGCATCATCCCGCAGTTGCGCGGCAAGTTCCGCTCTCGGCGCATGGGGTCGATCATCGCGGAGGCACAGAATCTGATCGCTCAGGGCGTCCGCGAAATCACCCTCATCGGCCAGGACACGACCTGCTACGGCGAGGATCTCGGTCTCAAGGAAGGTCTGGCGCAGCTGCTCGACGCACTGGCCGTTCTGCCGGATCTGCACTGGCTGCGCTTCCTCTACACCTACCCCAACAAGGTCACGACGCGCCTGCTCGAAACGATGGCGAAGCACGACACCATCGCCAAGTATCTGGACGTTCCGCTGCAACACGCGTCGGCCTCGGTGTTGAAGACGATGAAGCGCGGCGGCAATGCCAGGATTTTTCTCGATCTGATCGCGAAGGCGCGCCAGATCGTTCCGGGCATCGTCATCCGCACCAGCTTCATCGTCGGCTTTCCCGGCGAAACGGACGCGGATTACAAGGAGCTCGAAAGCTTTATCCGCGCCGCGAAGATCGACTGGCTCGGCGTTTTTACCTACTCGGACGAAGAGGGCGCCCATGCCTACACGTTGGACGACGCGACCAAGCTGACCAACCGCACCATTCACTCGCGCCGCCGACGCTTGATGAAGCTCCAGCAAACGATAAGCACGGTCGAAAAGGCTAAGTGGGTAGGGCGCGAGATCGATTTGCTCGTAGAAGGACCATCCGAGGAAACCGATTTACTTTGGGAAGGCCGCACCCCATTGCACGCGCCCGAAATTGACGGCAAAGTCTTCATCAACGACTTCGGCCCCCACCAGGCGCTCGTCCCCGGCACCTTCTACCGCGCCCAGATCACCGAATCGCACGACTACGACGTGGTCGCTAAAGTTCTCTCGTAAATGCACGTGGCGAGTTATCGAAAGTCACGGTTGTGTGCGGATTGCCAGGTCCGAATTCAGGTTCGTGGATTGGGTTTGGCCACGGCTTCAAGGTCATGCTGAACCTGTGGCCGCCAGAGAGTCTGCGCCGACGGTTCCATCACATCGACTCTCGCCAGCGCAGCACGGAATGCCTCTGCGGCTCCCCGGCGATCGTTCGTGGCAGTCAGCGCTTTGCCCAGAATTATCAGCGCATCGAAGTTACTGGGCGAGAATGCCAGCGCTTTGTGGGCCTCGGCCACGGCGGTCGTGGGGTCGTGTGCGGCAAGCGCGCGCTTGGCCCTTTGGGTGGGCGCAATAGCCGCAGCATCGGGCAGATCAAACGTTCCCTGAAAGACAAACACGCCGTCGTCGATCACCGCATACGGCTTTACGCCCACAAGTGGTTGATACGGGTTGCGAACTGTCGTGCCATATTCGAAGCCATTCAGGTCACCCTGGCTGATCAACAGCGTTCCGCTGATTCGCGGCGCGATGTCCATATCCATCTCGCCGGTGGAGTCGAAGGTCGGCAGCAAGGCACACGGCACGCCGTAGTTCGCCGGCAGAATGAATGGAGTGACGAAGTAGGCGATGTGGCAGACCTGCTCGGCGTGGTTGGCCTGCACCCACGATGCGACCTGCGGAAGCTGCTGCCCCCAGTCCACGTTCGAGTCGGAAAGATAGCGCCACGCGTTGGCGCGGCCACCCCAAGCCTCATTCGCATAGGGCAGGTAGAGCGGAAACGCAAGCGCTGAACTGGCCGCATGCGCCAGCAGCAGTACCGCTGTGATTGCAGCACCGGCTCGTCCGCGCCGCGCCAGAGCCATTCCGCCAGCAGCCGCGAAGAGGATCAGCAGCGGAACGCAGGGTAGGATATGGCGCACGCCAATGTTCAGACCGGAGCCGGCGGCGACCAGAAAATAGAATGCCGCCGGGAACAGCACATACCAAAGCTCGCGCGGCTTTGCGATCCAGCCTTTGACCGCGGCAAGCACCGCGACCACCAATAATGCGAGCATTCCCAGGGTCAACTTGATCAGCAGCAGCACAGGAAAGTAGCGCCATAGGCCATGGGCGTACACCCTGCCCAACAGGTACGTCGGCGTAACGTTTGCCACCAGCCGCACATCGGCCAGGCCATAGAGCCAGCTCTCCGGAAATATGTGGAAGCGTGCGAGCAACATAATTCCATGCGCCTCGATGGGACGCAGGGGTCGCACATAATGCGAGAGGATAGGAGAAAGCGCCAGACCCTGCGGCCGCGCAGTGTAACGAAAGCCGTAGAAAGCCCACAGTACGATCAGGCCGATCGCACACATCGCGCAGAATGCGGCCGCCAGGCGAAGCAGGTCGGCTCGCAGAGGTTGCAGGTCGAAACATCCGTTTCGCTTGCGGCGCTCGAGCGCGCGCAACCCGGCCTCGCCCGCGAGCAGAGGCACCAATGTCACCAGCAAAACCAGACCCGAATGCTTTGCAGCCAGCGCCAGACCCAGGGCAACGCCGGCGAGTACAAGCGCTTGCCACGTGCCGCGCACCGCATACCGAAAGGTGGCCCAGACGGTAGCCAGAAACATGACCGCGATTGCAGTGTCGGTTGTGATCAGCGGCCCATGCGTCAGCAGATTGGGCTCGAAGGCCAGCAGCGCGAGCGCCAGAAGACCGGCGGGCTCACCAAACATGTCGCGGCCGACGAAGAAAACCAGCAGACCGAGCGCGAGAGGAAACACCATCATCGCCACGCGCGCGCGAAAGAGCAACTGCGGCCCGCTGTAGCGCGGTTCGTTTCCAAACAACAAGTCACGTCCGTCAAAGTACGATTCGTCCTTGAACATGCGTCCCTGGGGCGGCGGAACACGCAAATGCAACGGCAGCAGCGGCAGCGCCGCAACCATCTTGGCCATGGGAGGATGTTCTGGATTCAGGCCGAAATCGCCGGTCCGCAGGCTCATAAAGCCGGCGAAGAGATGATCGCCCTCATCCCACGTCACCGACTCGCGATGCACGCTGATCGCCATCGGCACGAGAAACATTGCCAGCAGCAGAACCACCAGAGCGGCGGTTCGTCCCCGGGTCAAGTTGAGCTTCATTGCAGCAGTGTAGACAACGCGTCAAACGCTTGTCTTATTATTTTCAAAGTTTCAGGAAGATTCTGCGCCGATACAGAACGTAAATTACCAGCCAGCACACCAGCACATAGCTCGATGCGAAGATGAGCGATGCGCACGCGGGGTTCGACACAGCGTGGTGCAGAGGAAGCCAGAAGAATCCCTGCACCGTCATTCCAGGCTTCACGTAGAAGCTATAAAGCGCGGCGGCCAGCAATTCAGAGAATACGTAGGCTCCGATTGCGTTCGTGCCGAACACCAGGAAAGGTGTGAACCAGGCGGACCGCCGCGCCCGGTCGTGGGGGCTCTCGCGCGCGCTCGGAACATCCACCAGCAGCATCGCCAGGGCCAGCAGCAGCAGACTCAACCCACCAGCAAACAATACATACGAGCTGGTCCAAAGCTTCTTGTTGATGGGAAAAGACACGTTCCAAAGCAGGCCCAGCACCACACCCAGCACACCTGCGCCTGCAATCGCCTGAATCTTGTGGGCTAACACATTCTGCGAACGCAGCCACAAGCCCGTCAGTAAGCCGATCAGGGTCGTCCCCAGAGCAGGCAAGGTGCTGAGGATTCCCTCCGGGTCGCGCGTCTGCCGGTAGAGATGCTGCGGGGCAAACACAGCGCGATCCAGCCAGGAATCCAGATTGCCATTCTTGTCGAGCAGCGGAATGTCATGCGTGGGCACGCCGTATCCGGGTACCGGAACGAAACGCATCAGCAGCCAATAGCCCACCAGCGCCAGGACCAGCAGCGCCGCTTTGTCCTTCCATCCACGGCTGATCAGCAGCAAAGACGCAACCACGAAGTAGCAAACCGCGATGCGCGGCAGCACTCCAAAGTAGCGAATCCGGTCCAGGTGCAGAAATGGAAACGTGTTCACCACCAGGCCAACCACAAAGATCAGCAGCGAACGCCGCGCCACACGTCCGAACAGATCACTCCGCGCCACACCACGATCGAGGCGCGAACCGAGCGACAGTACAGTTGAAATTCCTACCAGAAATAGAAACGTTGGAAATACCAGGTCGGTTGGCGTAAATCCGTTCCAATCTGCATGCTGAAGAGGATGGAACGCACCCGGCCCACCCGGATCGTTGACCAGGATCATGAAACCGATCGTCAGCCCGCGCAGTACATCAAGCGACAGCAGACGGCTGGGCGCTTCGGCCAGACTGGCGTGCGGCGCGGAGGGATTCGGTTGAGCCACCTCGTTCATCCCGAAAGCCTACACGTCTCGAACCCATGAGGGAAAGCAAATCTGTGCGCGGCCAAGCCGTATCATCTTGGTAAGAAGGCGGAGCCCCAATGTCCTCATCTGAATCTGCAGCAACGCGCCAGCACGCCAGCACCGGCCCCGCCGCTCCGGCGTTGGCTGAACCCACCCACGCTGAACGCGCGCGCACGCTCTTTGCACTTGCCTCGATCGCTACGCTGTCCACGCAATCTCGCCGGCACGCTGGCTTTCCGTTCGGATCGTTGATGCCGTTTGCGCTCGACCACGCCGGACGTCCGCTGCTGCTGATCAGCAACATGGCGATGCATACCCAGAACCTCAAGACGGATTCGCACGCCAGCCTCTTCGTCACGAACGCTGCGCCGGGAGACGATCCTCTTGGCGCAGCCCGCGCCACGCTTGTTGCAGATGCATCGCCCATTCCCCCCGAAGATGTTGCCGATGCGCGCGAGCGGTATCTGGCACGCCATCCGGGCAGCAGCTACTGGGTGGACTTCAGCGACTTCTCCTTTTTTCGCCTCAACCCGGTCGAGCTCTACTATGTCGGAGGCTTTGGAGTGATGGGCTGGGTCACGGCGCAGGAATACGCCAGCGCACAACCGGACCCGCTTCGAGATGACGCGCCGGGCATTCTCACGCACATGAACTCCGATCATGTGCCAGCGATGATTCTGCTTGCCCGCATACACTCGGCTCTTGACGCTAGCGCAGCAGCCATGACCTCGGTCGATCGCCTCGGCTTCACTCTGCGTCTGACAACTCAGGAGGGAAGCAAAGACAGCCGCATCAACTTCCCGCAGCCTGTGAGCAGCGCCGAGCAGACTCGCACCGCGCTGGTCGCTATGGTGCGTGCAGCCAACGCCTGAGCCGCGCTCCTTCTCTCGAAGCTCCTGGACGCTAGAATCTATCTATTATGATTGTGCGTCAGCGGCCCCGTTTCTTCGAACTGTTCTTCCTGCTCAAGGGCTCCATTCTGCGGCGCATCGTGCCGCAGCTCATCACCGTTTTTGTGTTTGCCGTAATCGTTGTCATCGTAGAGAGTTTCTGGCCTGAGCCCTTTCACTCGTTGGTGGCTGCACCATTCACACTGCTTGGAATTGCAATCTCGGTCTTCCTTGGTTTCCGCAACAATGCTTGCTACGACCGCTGGTGGGAGGCTCGCCGCCAGCTCGGCGAGATGGTGGGCGAGATGCGCACCCTGGCGCGTTTGAGCACGTCACTGCTGCGTAACCACAACGTTGAGCAGGCGGTTCTGCGCGGTCTGATTGGCTACACCTTTGCGCTGATGTCTAACCTGAGAGGTGAGCCCATCTCCGATGAAGCTGCCGCTTATCTCCCCGAGGATCTGCTCTCTGCAGTGCGGGCGAGCGGCAATCCGCCCGCCCGCATCCTGCGCGCCGTTTCGGCCCGCTACACCGAGGCGCTACAGTACAGGACGCTGACTGACATCGAGTTCCTGGCGCTTGAAAACCACATGGGCGCGGTCGCGAATATCCAGGTCGCCTGCGAACGTATCGCATCGACCCCGACGCCGTTTACGTACACGCTGCTGCTGCACCGCACGGCGTATCTGTTCTGTTTCCTGCTGCCACTTAGCCTGGCACCAACGCTCGGCTGGGCCACGCCTATCTTCTGCACGCTGATCGCGTACACGTTCTTTGGACTCGACGCGCTGGGCGATGAACTGGAGGAACCCTTCGGCGGCCACAGCAATGCCCTGCCCCTGAACGCACTCGCCCGGGTCATTGAAGTCGATCTGCTGGAAGCTCTGGACGCAGAGGACCTGCCGCCTTACCTGCTCCCTGTCGATCACGATCTGCGCTGACGAGTGCAAATCCGCCTCAGCCGAACTCCTGCGACCGGCTCCACACCTCAGGCCAGAATCCACGCAGGTCCCGGCAGACCAGAATTTCAGGGTGGTACTCGGTCTCCTCGTTGTGTACGCCGTAGGGTAACCACACGTGTGCGGCTACGGTGCAGGTGCGGAAGTTCTTGAGCTGATCATCAAGTGTGCCGCCCACAACGATGAGCGTTTGAGGCTCATACGTTCCGTACCCACGCGCGTGGAAGCTGTTGGTGCTGCTGATCGGCGTGGGCAGGCTGAAGGGCGGCCCATATAGCTCGAGCGCACCAGCTTCGCCGAAGTTGTTAGCCAGCACCGCCATGTGCGCACGCTCGTCAGGCGGCAGGTGATCGCGCACAGTCGCGACCTGCGCGACAAACTCCGGCCAGCCGACCTCGTTCGCCATGTCTGCATTGTTCTTCATTTGCCAGTTCCAGGGAACGGAACCTACGCGCCACATAGGCAGACACCACCAGCCAACGGCGGCCACATCCAGCAACATTCCGAACACGACCGCGACGGAGATGGAGGCCCGAACCCATTGCGGGCGGCCGGCCAGCACACGCTCCAGCCAGACTGCACCCGCCGCGTACAACACCATGTATGCCGGGATCAGGTAGTAGCCCCTGCCTTTGGCGACCGCCAGCAAGACGAATGGGCCGATGTAACAACAACTCAGCAGGCGGAAACGCGAACTTTGCAGGAGCGACACCAAACCAGCGAACACCAGTGGAAAAGCGAACATGGTGAACTTGAGTTGATCGGTGTAGAACCCTGCCGCTCGTCCCAGGCGCACGTCGCGCATGTGAATGAAACTCTCCATCCGCAGGGTGATGAATTGGTGGCTCGGCAGCCAGATCAGGTTAGGCGCAGCGATCACCAGCGCCATTAGGGCTCCGTACCAGAACCAGCGGCTGCGCAGCCAGCGTCTCTGCTGAGGCAGTACAGCAACGCCCGCCAGAAGACTCACCGCTAGAAACGCAATGGAATATTTCGACAGCACACCGATTCCAACACCCACACCCACGCCCACCCAGTTGCGCCCATCCTCGGTCCGGAGCAAGCGCGCGGTGAACAGGGTCACAATGCACCAGGCCAGCAGGTCGAACGTGTTGTACTGCAGCAGCGAGCTGAATCCGAGTGCCCAAGGAAATGCCGCAGCCATTGCGAGCAGCTGCGCCGCGCGGCGCCCGCCGAGCTCACGCGCTGTCAATCCAACCAGCACCAGCGAAACAGCATTGGCCAGCGCCGCGGGCAGGCGAAATACCTGCGGTGAGATCCCGAACAGCGCAATGGCCACACGTCCGCAGAATGCCGTCAGCGGCGGGTAAGCAACGAAGCCCCATTGCAGATGCCGCGCGTCATCAAGGAGCTGCAGCTCATCACGATGGAACCCATAGCCATTACCCAGTATCCAATGCACTACCAGGATCAGCGCTGCAAAACTCATTAGCACCGCGATGTCGCGCTGGAAAAAGCTCTGCGGCTTCTCATCTGTCATGCGTACACAATACTGTTTCTCCGCAGGGAAAGTTCCATTATTCTGCACGTTACGCGTGAGCACAAAGCAGCAGCGAGCGGGAAAGTATCATGAAGGGATGGAAGTTCTGCCCGGCAACAAAGCTCCACAACAACCGCAGGCCCCCGTTCCCGCTGTCGAATCCGGTGGCTCCGCGAATTTATCGTCGGCGATCAAATCGCGTCTGCGCATGAACTCCGGGCGCAACATTGCGATTGCGTTGGCGCTTCTGGTGCTTGCACTGGCGATCATCGGCAGCTTCCTCACACGCGGGGCCATGGAGTACCTGCCGTTCCTGCGCGCTGACGCAGCGAACGGAGCCGCGGGTTCGCACGATACCGTGGACCAGAGCCCCTGGAAGACAGCCGAAACGCTAGCCGCGCTTGCAAAGTCCTCTGAAGAGCAAGAGTTTGCGCGGCAGGCGCAACGTCTCGCCGATCACGAAGTGGATCAGGCGTTTGCACAGGCCCTGCGTGAAGCCAGCTTTGAAACCCGCGCGCTCAGCGGCGACGCGCTTGCGCTCGAAGGCCACATCAAGAATCTGGAAGCGACGGTAAAGCAGGATCAGGCGGCCGTCGCGGCGCTGACGGCAAAAGCGGGCACGCCGGTTGCATCCGCCGACAATCCTCCTCCGCCGAACGATGATCTGGACGTTGCGAAGGCACAACTCGGCCTCGATCAGGATCAGCTCACCGCAGCAGAGCAGGAATTCGCCCGCAAGTCGAACGATCCCCGCACCAGGATTCAGCAGGAGCTAAGCACTCGCGAAGCAGCCATGAAGTCCTACGACGCGTCTGCCAACGGCGCCGGGGCCACCACCGCCATCGTTTCTTCGTCTCGCTACAGCACGCTTTCCGGCCAGATCGCCGCGTGGTTTGCCCAGCGGACCCGGACGCGTCTGCTAACTCAGGCCCGGCAGCAGGCAGACTCAGATGCAAGCACACTCTCCGCCCAACGCGTCTCGTTGGGTAAGCAGGCCGCAACCTCGGCCGTCAACTCCGCTTCTGCCAAAGCCGCTGGCCAGGTAGGCAGCCTGCGCATTAAGGCGCTGCAACGCATGACTGCGCAGCAGAACATCATCAGCATCGTGAGCGACCGCATCTCCACGCAGCAGCAGTTGGCGGCCGTTTACGGCGCGTGGGTTGCCCAGGTGCAGATTCAGCACCGCATCATGGTGCACCTGATGATGCAATCGTTCATCCTGATCGCAGGCATCTTCCTCGGCACGCTGCTCGCCGGGTGGGCCCTCAACGCTGCGCTGCGCAATCTTTCGCACGATCCGCGTCAGCGCCAGACGCTCTCGACCGTGCTCAACCTTGGCACGCAGCTAGTCGGTTTTCTCCTGATCCTGCTGGTCATCTTCGGTGCGCCCAGGCAGACCCCAACCATCCTCGGACTCGCGACTGCCGGGCTCACCGTCGTCTTCCAGGATTTCATCCTGGCGTTCTGCGGCTGGTTCATCCTGATGGGACGCAATGGCGTGCGCGTGGGCGACTGGGTTGAAATCGACGGTGTCGGCGGCGAGGTGGTGACCATGAGCGTCTTCCGCACATGGCTGCTCGAAACCGGAAACTGGACGGCCAACGGCCATCCCACGGGACGGCGTGTCTCGTTCCTGAACGGGTACGCGATCAAGAGCAAGTACTTCAACTTTTCCACCACCGGGCAGTGGATGTGGGACGAGATCAAGGTCAGCATTCCGCCCAGCGCTGACCCCTACACACTGATTGAAAAGATCCGCGCCGCGACCGTGCAAGCCACCGAGAACGACGCCAAGATGGCCGAGATGGAGTGGAAGCGCGTCACCCACGAGCAGGGGATGCCGCAGTTCAGCGCCGTGCCCTCAATCTCGATGCGTCCCGCCGGCGCGGGCGTAGACATTATCGTCCGCTATGTAACCCGCGCAGGCGTCCGTCTCGACACCCGCAACCGTCTCTACCGCACCATCGTCGAGCTGATGCTGGGTCCCTCTCCCGCCGGTCTTCCAGTCGAGCCCGACGTTCCCGAACACGGCACGGGACAACTCGCCTGATGTTCGCGCCTGCCCCCGTCTTGCTGTCATTCCCCAGCACCCGGATTTCGACTCACACCTGCACACCCTCTTGCTGTCATTCCCGAAGGGAATCTGCGTTTTCATCTCTCTCTGCAACCTTTGCGCAAAACCTCAGCGTCCTCTGCGCTCAAGCTTCGACGTTGCTGCTGCCGTTGCCGTTCACGCACTAAAATAAAGCAAGCCATGGCCGCTCCCAAAGCACTGCTCTGCCCAACCTGCCGCAAGGTCGTTCCTCTCGGCCATGCTGACTTCCCTTTCTGCTCCGATCGCTGCCGCATTCTCGATCTCGGCAAGTGGGCGTCTGACGGCTACGTGATCTCATCGCCCATTCACGACCCCGACCTGCTGGACGAGCTTGAGGGTTTGCAGAAACGTGAGCAGAGCTCTACCAATCAGGATCGCGAGCGCTGATGGCTCATCAGCAGCCAATGGACCTGGGCGCAATCGAAAGCCGCAAAACCGCCTGGGCATGGGTTGTCGGAACCTTCTTCGGAGCCGGCCTGCTGCGCCCCGGGCCCGGGACCTACGGCTCCATCGCCGCGGCGCTGCTGTGGTTTGGCGCCATGCACGCCGTCCATCCCACGCCCTCCGCTGCTGCACTCGCCACCCTTGCAGCTGCGGTTATCGTGACGCTCATCGGCATCCCTGCGTCGTCCATCGTGGCACGGGAGTCCGGACGCGAAGACCCAGGGCACGTCGTCGTCGACGAAGTCGCCGGCCAGCTCTTCGCCCTCATCGCCATCCCCGCCGACTGGAAACACGCGCTGTTCGCCCTGCTCCTCTTCCGCCTCTTCGATATCACGAAGCCCTGGCCCATCCGCCGTCTTGAAAGCCTTCCCGCAGGCACCGGGATTATGCTCGACGACGTCGCAGCCGGCGTGCTGGCGCTGGCCTGCGGACACCTGATCCTGCTCTGGTTCTAGTACCCTAACCTGTATGCCCGTGCTGTCTTCAATCGAACCGCAGGCCGCGCTCCCGGGCGGCCATCTTACGCTGCTAGGTACAGAACTCGGTCCCGGGCATACGACTCCGACGGTCGAAATCAACGGAGTTCCCGCGCTGGTCACGCTGGCAAGGCCGACGCGCGCCATCATTCGCGTCCCTGAAGGCGTGCTGCCCGGATTGGTGACGCTGTCCGTCGATGGCCACTCGTCCAATGCCCTGCCGGTTGCGATTGCCGTGCCCATGGCCGAGAATCTTCACCCCGTCGCGAATCCCGCCGTGGACCGCGAAGGCAATGTCTACGCCACGCTCTCCGGCTCACGCGGCCAGCAGATGCCGGTCTCAATCTTCCGCATCGCTCCTTCCCCTGAAGGCATGACGCATGAGCTGCGCCCTCTCGTCCGCGAAATTCTGAACCCCACCGGCCTGGCCTTCGGTCCCGACGGCCTGCTCTACGTCAGCTCCCGCGCCGAAGGTACGATCCTGCGCATTGACCGCACCGGCGTGGCCACGCCCTACGCCGAAGGCCTAGGCATCGCCACCGGAATCGCGTTCGACCAGCAGGGCGACCTCTACGTTGGCGACCGCAGCGGAACCATCTTCAAGATCCGCGCCGCCACGTCGACGCGCCCGCAGGAGACGTTCGTCTTCGCCACGCTCGAGCCCTCCATCTCCGCCTATCATCTCGCGTTCGATTCGCGCGGAACCCTCTACGTCACTGGCCCCACTACCTCGTCCAGCCAATCGATCCATGCCATCGATCGCGACGGCTCGGCCCGTATCTTCTACCGCGGTCTGGGCCGCGCGCAGGGCCTCGCCTTCAACCCCGCCGACGCCCAAGACAACCTCTACGTCGCCGCGTCGCTCCATGGCGAACGCGGAATCCTCCGCATCACGCCTGCGGGTGAAGCAACGCTCGTAGTCTCCGGCTCGAACCTGGTAGGGCTCTGCTTCCTGCCCAACGGCAACGTAGCGCTCGCCACCCGCGACGCTGTCTACTCGGTGGCGCTCAAAGTCTGAGCTACTCCTAACTTTTTAGTTGGCAAAATCGACACCTGCGTCCTAATCTCCTAATGAAGTAGGAGGGGCAAGTGAAGACGTCTGACAAAGCGGTCCTGACCAAGCTGGAATTACGGATCATGCAGGTGATCTGGCGACTCGGCAGCAGCACTGTGAGCGCAGTACAGGCTGAGCTCGATCCTCCACTCGCCTACACCACCGTGCAAACGATGCTCAACATCCTTGAACGCAAAGGCAAACTCAAGCGCGAGTTGCAGGGCCGGGCCTACGTCTACCGCGCCAACATGACCAAAGCAAAAGCCACAGGCCAGGGCTTGCGGGATCTCATCGACCGCATGTTCGGCGGCTCCAGTGAAGAGCTTGTAATGAGCCTGCTCCAGAACCGACACATCGATGCAAAAAGGCTTGCCGAGTTGACCAGGCGCTTCAACCAGGAGACAGGTGACCTATGACAGGGCTCGAATCCTCCATGCTTTCCTACCTGCTCAATTCGCTATGGCAGATCCCTTTGCTGTTTCTTTTCGGGTGGTTGGCCGCGCGCCTGCTCGGAAATTTCGCTCCGGCCCTTCAGCACCGGGTCTGGGTCACAGTCATGCTGCTACAAATTTTTGTTCCATTACTGTCGGCTCTGAGCCACAACTGGCTGAACCTGCTGCTTGCTGTGGTCGGTCAACGAAGTGAATTCGGGGCCGGCCAGGTATTCGTGTCCGTTGGTCCCGCTTCTGCACCAGGCGCATCGCATCTGCCTGCACCTTTGCTCATCGGTATCGCGCTGGCTTACTTAGGTTCCCTCACCTACTTCGCTGCAAAATTTATTTGGAACTGCGTGTTCCTATCCGGACTGCGGAGAACCTCATTTTCTTTCGCACCTGGCAAAGGGCCTGCAATTCTTGCAAATGATTTTGAAGTTAGATTGGCTCTCCATGGAGTGACAATTGCAACCTCCACGAGCATTTTCGGGCCGGTAACGATAGGAGCTTTGAATAAGCTCGTGCTCCTACCGCCCAGCATGACAGCCGCGTGCCATCAGCAAGACCTCCCTGCCATCCTTGCGCATGAACTCGCGCACATAGAACGCAATGATTTCCTGAAGAATCTTCTGTACGAACTTGTTACTCTGCCTGTCAAATATCACCCGGTTTTCTGGCTTACCCGGGAGCGAATGATTGAGACCCGCGAGATCGTCTGCGATGCCTTGGCTGCCCAGGTAACCGGGCGCAAGGAATATGCGCGTTCGCTCTTACGTCTCGCCGCTGTCTTCCTTGAGGGCAAAACTCTCACAACCCCCTACGCCATCGGTGTCTTCGATGCCAACGCACTTGAAAGGAGACTTATGAACCTCACCCGGAAGCAAACTCAGCGTACCGCTTTGAACCGCCTGACACCGCTTGTTTTCTGCATCGGACTGGGCCTGATCACCTGCGGCACAGCACTGGCCGGAAGCATGCAGGTCGATACTTCTCAGACTGAAACGAGCGACTCCAATACCCCGCGACTCGCGGCTGGTGTAGCGGCTGGAAATAAGCTCACAGGAAACGTTCCGAAGTACCCCGAATCTGCCAAGAAGGCGAAAATTGGAGGGAAGGTGCTGCTGAAAGCAATCATAGGTAAAGACGGGAAAATGCAGGGCGTTAAACCTCATCTCGGGACCGCCTGAGCTCCAGCAGTCCGCGTGGGACGCAGTTCGGACGTGGACCTATCGGCCCTACCTTCTGAATGGCAATCGGGTGGATGTCGAAACTACGATCACCGTGACCTATACGTTAGCCGAATAGGATGCTGAGGTAGAGGGTGAAGCGCGATCACCCTCTACGCGCGCACATGCTCTGGCTCCAGTGCGTCCCGCATAGACTCATGCACGCGTTGGTCGGCTGAAGCTGATGCATCGCCAGAGATGGCATACGCCACCGCAGCGCCCACCAGCGCGGGAATGATGAACGCGTGGCCGCCGGTAGCCTCTGCAACGAACACGACAGCAGCCAGCGGAGTTTTGTAGGCCGCCGCGATAAATGCCGCCATTCCCACCGCCGCATACAGCGCGACCTGCGGGGTGTGCACGATGGACTGCGCGAACACGACCCCGAACGTTCCGCCGGTCAGGAACAAGGGAACAAACATTGCGCTGACGCCGCCCGCACCCAGGGTAAAGGCCGTTGCAGCCAGCTTCAGCAGACCAAACGCAATCAGCTCGCGCGATCCGTGCACACCATTCAGAATCTGATTGACCGCTTCATAGTTAGCACCCAATGGGACCAGCGTTCCCGGATACAGTTTGAGGAACACCAGCCCACACACGCCCGTCAGCAAGCCTCCCAAGGCTAACTTGATCCAGTGCGGCGCAGACCAACGCACGACGAATCCGCGCAGCCTGCGAAAGGTGATGACATAGGCCATCGCAATCAGACCGATAATCCCACCCAGCAGCGCGCACCACAACAGGTCGTGCGTGGTGTAAGTGCCTGAACTGGGGAAATCGAACAAGGCCTGTCCACCCAGAAATGCGCTGAGCGTCATGTAGGAGACCACCGAAGCGATCAGCGAGGGCAGAAGTGCCTCATGGGCCAAGTCGTCTTTGTACGGCATCTCGAGCGCAAACACAATGCCGGTCAGCGGCGCGCGGAAGACCGCCGACATGCCCGCAGCCGCACCACAGATCAGCAGGATGCGCCGGTCGCGCGCGTCGAGCCGCAGGCGCTGTACACGCTGCAGCCGCGTCCACATCCAGGACCCAATCGCCGCGCCACCATAGATGCTCGGCCCTTCGAGCGCGGCACTTCCGCCAAATCCAACCGTAGCCACGGCCGCAAGGATCTTGGCTGGGAACCAGCGCACCTCCACTGCGCCTTCACGCTCGTGGTACGCCTCAATGATCTCTTCGGTCGAATGCCGGTTTGGGTTGGGCGTTCCAAACTGCATGATCAGCCCGGCCAAGGCACAGCCTAACGTCACGCCGGGTACGATGGCCCAGTGATGTCCCAGGTAGAAGCCCAGCACATGCGGCCATAGCTCGCCGAGGATAACCACGGCGATCGCCGTGATCGTCAACCCCACCACAACTCCGACGAGCGGCGCGATGATCAACCACTTATGTAAGTTGCGCGTGTAGGTCGAAGTAAGATCTTCCTGCACCTTCGGCAGCCAGCGCCGGACGACCGGATAGCCTGCTAATCGCTCAGTTATTTTTGCTGCCATGAGTGTTCCTTACTTAGCCTGAGCTACTTTCCTGTCCATAGCTTCAAAGAAGCTAGCATCTGCGGCGCCAACTCATTAAGTTCGCACCAGTGATCGGCAGACAGTTTCGCAAGCATTCGCTTGCCCGCCGGAGTCAGCGTCAGCACAACGTGTCTTCGGTTCTCCGGATTCGTGCGCCGCGCTACCAGCCCAGCCTCTTCGCAACGCTTGCCTAATTCAACGACGCTGTTGTGCCGCAACGACAGCCGCTCCGCGAGATACTCAATCGCCGTCGCAGTTCCTTCGGGCGCACCGGCAATCTGCAACATCATCTGGTGCTGCTGCGGTGTCAGCCCAACGCGCACGGCGGCCTCCTCGCTGAAGTGCAGAAAGCGCCGGAGCGTATAGCGGAAATCTGCTAGAGAGCGCATCTGTTCCGCGCCCGCGAGGGCTTGCTGTTTCCGTTGCGCCATTTAGACATCGTAACACGATACGTAAAAGGGAGCAGGCCGTGCCGTGGGGGCTGGGTCAGGCTCGTCCCGCAAACTCCCGGGTTTCAGTTGCTACTTTTACCTTTTCGCCTTCCTTGACGAAGGGCGGCACGCGCAGTTCCATCCCGGTTTCCAGCCGAGCGACTTTGGTTCCGCCGCCGCTCGACGAGTCGCCGCGTGCCGAAGGCTCGGCGTACTCTACGTTCAACTCCACGAAGATGGGAAGCTGCAACCCGATCGGGCTGCCGTTATACAGGTTCACCTGCAGCATGGTTCCTTCTATCAGCAGATCGAGCGCATCGCCCATCATTTCGCTGGTCAGGGTCAGGGTTTCGAAGCTTTCCTGGTCGAGGAAGTAGGACCCGTCGCCGTCGCTGTACAGGTAGGAGGCGGACACCAGTTGCAGGTCCGGCTCCTTGAATTTGTCCTGCGCCTTAAAGGTTTTTTCAAAGACCGCATTCGTCAGCAGGTTGCGCATCTTCAGACGTACCAGCGTCTGGCCGCCGCGCGCAGTCGGCGTTGTGATGTCCGCATCAAGGCACGCATACGGCGTTTCATCCAGTTCGAAAACACTCTTACGCTTGATGTGAATCGCTTCCAGCAGAACCGCCATTGCACTCCCCTTCGCGCTGCGCCTTTATCCTCTGCGCGTCTTGCAAGTATACGAATTTAGCGATTGACGCATGCTTGATCCGCGCGCACCCTTGTTGCTATGTCCGAGCTCAATATGGATCAAGTGAAGCAAGGCATGCGCTCCGCGTGGATGGCGGGCGACTTTGGCGTTGTTGCCAGGACCATTGCCGCCGGAGCGGAGACCTTCGTCGCAGGGCTGGGGTTTACGCCCGGTACACGCGTGCTGGACGTAGCGTGCGGCACGGGCAACACGGCCGTGCCCCTCGCCCGACTGGGCGCGCACGTGACCGGGGTCGATATCGCAGCCAATCTGCTAGCGCAGGCGAGACAACGCGCCGCCGCCGAGCACCTGAACATCACCTTCGACGAAGGTGACGCCGAACAGCTTCCTTACTCGAACGGGTCGTTCGACGCGGCCATCTCCATGTTTGGAGCCATGTTTGCTCCGCGCCCGGAACTCGTTGCAAGCGAGTTTGCGCGCGTGCTGAAACCAGGCGGACGCCTGGCCATGGCCAACTGGACCCCGGCGGGCTTCACCGGCCAGAGCTTCCGGGTCTCCAGCGGGTTTGGTCCGCCGTCTCCGTTTGCACCGCCGACAGCATGGGGCGATGTGGTGGCGGTTCAGGCTCGCCTCGCGCCGCATTTTTATAACATTCAGACCAAGGTGATCTCGCTTGCGTTCGATCTGCCATACGACGCGGCGGGAACCATAGCGTTCTTCCGCAAGTACTTCGGACCAACCGCAGTAGCCTTCAGTCGCCTGGACGAAACCAACCAGGCTCGCATGCAGGCCGAACTGGAATCGCTGTGGAGGGAGGCGAACGTTTCGCCAACGCCATCGACGCGGACCGTGGTCAACAACGAATACCTGGAAGTGAGGGCCACCCGGCGGCCCTGATCAGCGTTCGGCGAATACAGGGATCCCTTACAGGGCAGGCTCTTCACTACGTTCAGGATGACGACTCTACAGGAGGGCGAAGCAGCTCTAAGGAGAGCGGGCTAGACTAATCCGTCCTACGCCATCTGTAAGTCCATTTGATCGCCGTCCTTCGACTCGACGCGTTCAGAACCACATTTGGTACGCGATATCCACCTGTTTCTCAGGCTTTTGGCGGAATGGACTTGATCGGTTACTCCTCGCACCGCATACTCCCATCAGAGCGTGCCGACGAGCGAACGAGAGACCCCTGTGAGCCAATTCACCCGTCAAGATGTTCTCCGCATCCTGCATCTCGAATCCCGTCACCTGGCGGCCTGGGAACGTGAAGGCCTGGTTGTCGCTCCGACTGCGGACGAACAGTACACCTTCGCTCACCTTTCCCGTCTGCGTACCCTGCGCGAGCTGAAGACGCGGCGCATCTCCGTTCGCAGTCTCAGGATCCAGTTCGAAGCGATGCAGCAGTGCGCCGGCATCGGCAATGCGCTGAATGAAACCTCTGCCATACGTCTCGGATCGCGTCTCATCTTCCGGCATGGAGGCGCGCTGCTCGATCCCACCTCGCATCAGCTCGCGTTCGATTTTGCCTCTGCACCCGGCGCCCCGCTGGAGCTTGTTCATCCGCGCAACGGACAGGCTCTCGAAAATGAAGGCGCGCACGAAGCGCAGCGTCTCCAGGAGATGTTCGCGCGTGCCGTCCAGTCCGGAGAGCGCCCCGACACCCTGCCGCAGGCGATCGAGCTCTACGTGCAGCTTCTCGAGGCCAAACCCAACCACGCGCCCGCCTGCATCAACCTGGGGACAATCTATTACAACCAGCGAGACTTTGCAGGGGCGGAGCAGATGTACCGGCGCGCGACCGTCGCCGACCCCGGGTATGCGCTCGCCTTCTTCGACCTTGGCAATGTGCTCGACGAAACCCAGCAGTTGGAATCAGCAGTCGAGGCCTACCGGCAGGCCATTCGCATCGTCCCCGGCTACGCCGACGCCCACTACAACCTGGCGCTTGCGCTTGAACGGCGCGGCGAACGGCGGCGTGCCCTGCGCCACTGGACGGCTTACCTGCGGCTCGATCCGGTCGGACCCTGGGCCGCCCACGCGCGCGGACAAGCGAAGAAGATTATGGCGACGGAACGGCTGGCCATCGTCAGCCGCCGCGGACGCCAGGTGCGAGTCGCAGGATAACTTCAGCGGCTCCCCCATTCCCGCCGCGCGGGTAGACTGTGGTCAGGCCAATTTAATGAAGCCGATCGCATTCCACTCCCCCATTAAAGAGCGGAGCTCCAACTCCCGCGCCGCTGCCGTTTCTCGGGCTGGCCTGCGCGGTCGGTGTTTCATCCATTTACCTGAACCAGCCCCTGCTGCTGGAAATGGGACGCAGCGTGCATGCGCAACCGGAGCAGATTGGCCTGGTCGCCGTGGCTACGCAGGTTGGCTATGCGTGCGGTCTGCTCAGCTTCGTCCCGCTCGGCGACGTCCTGGAACGTCGGGCTCTGATGATGCGGCTCTACGGTGCCGTCGCCGTGGCGCTCCTCCTTGTTGCCGTGGCGCCCGGGTTGATCTGGCTCGTGCTCGCCAGCGTGCTGGTCGGCCTGTTCGCTGCAGTCACCCACATTGTGCTCCCCATCGCGCCCGATCTGGTCGATGACAAACAGCGCGGTCGAGCCATCGGGATCGTCATGACCGGCATCCTGTTGGGCGTGTTGCTGGCCAGAACGTTCGCGGGCTGGGTCAGCCGCATCCACGGCTGGCGCTGGGTCTTTGTCATCGCCGCAATCATCAACGCTGCGTTCGTGCCGCTGCTGTGGCGCAAAATGCCGCGACTACCCCCCAAACACGACCTGCGCTACAAGGACGCGATGACCTCCCTGTGGACGATTTACCGTACCCAGCCGATGCTGCGCGAAGCCTCGCTCGTGGGCGCATTGGTCTTCGCCTCGTTCTCCTGCTTCTGGACCACCATGGCCTTCATGCTGCACGCGCGGTTCGGTCTGGGCGCCGGCGTCGCAGGAAGTTTCGGCCTGGTGGGTGCGGGTGGCGCGCTGATCGCCTCCTCTGCCGGACGGGTCGCGGATCGCCGCGGAGCACGCTGGCTCGCTTCAGCCGGTATTGCGACGCTTACGTCCTGCTTTGTCGTGTTGTGGTTAGCCGTGCGTGTTCCCATGAGCACGCCTCTGCATATGGCGGGGCTGGTTGCGGGAGTTATTCTGCTCGATATCGGGGCTCAAACGACCCAGATCGCCAACCAGACCAGCATCCTTGGCCTGGTGCCCTCCGCCCGCAGCCGCATCAACACGGTCTACATGGTGCTCTACTTTACCGGCGCAGCCGTTGGGGCCTGGTGGTCGACCCTGGCCTGGGCACACTGGGGTTGGACCGGCGTATGCCTGCTGGCGATCGGGTTCATGGCGCTCGCCGCGCTGCGCCACCTGACCGGAATACGCAACCTCAACGTTGCACATCAAAATCAAGTCGAGCAGGAAGCCGTGTTCGAGGCGTAAACAGCACATCCAGAGCCCAGGAAACTACGCCGGAAACCCATCCGCCGCGAGTGCCTGCTTTGGCCGCGGCTCCATCCAGAAGCGGCCTGCAGCGGTGAGAACAATCAGCAGCACAGAGCACACCGCAAATACGCGCCGCACACCGATGTGCGCTGCCAGCAGACCTGACAGCACCAGACCGGCGATCTGCGCTGAAACAATCAGGCTCATCACGGTTGAGCCGACGCGCCCCATCAACTCAGGCGGCGTCTCCTGCTGAATCATCGTATTCGATGGCACCACGATCCCCGCAACCGAAAATCCGATCACCAGGTTCCCCACAATGGTCGCCCAAAGATGCGGCCATGCAGTCAGCAGGCACAGCCGGCAGCCATGCCGCCCAGCCCGAAGTACACCTGGCTGGTGTTCTTCATGTTTTTGCCCAGCGTGTTCAGCACATTTACCCCGGCGAACATGCCCACGCCGATCATGGCCGAGACAATGCCGAAAACCTGCGTTGAGGAGTGCAGCGAGTCGCGCACATAAACGGCGATCAGCGGGCCGAAGCAGCCGATGATGAACATTCCCGCCACCAGCGCAAGAATGACAAACAGTAACGCTGCGTGATGGACGATAAAGCCGATTCCCTGCCGCATATCGCGCACAATGGAACCGATGTCGAGGATACTTTTCTTCGCCGTCGGCGCTGGATCGACCAGCGGAGTCTGTGGCGTGGGAGCCGGACCCGGAGTGGGCGCGGACTCCGGACGCTTCAGTGCCAGCGTCTAGATCAGCATCCCCGACGCGAGGAAGCTGAGCGCATCGCCCACGTAGCAGGTTCGCGCACCAAATGCGGAAGCAACAAATCCCGCAATCGCCGGACCCACAATGCGAATGCCGAACATTACCTGCTGCATCAGCGAGTTGGCCGAGCGCAGACCTTCCAGCGGCACCGCCGAGCGAATCGCCACACCCTGCGCAGGGCCAAAGAAGCTGGAAACAACGCTGATGCTCGCGAGGATCAGGTAGAAGCTCCACATGCCATGCGCGAAGATGAGCAAAAGGCATAATCCGCAGCGCGTGAAGTCGCTCGCCACCAGCGTTGTTTTAAGCGGCCAGCGATCGACGAACACACCCGCAATTACGCCCAGCAGCGCGATCGGCAGCAGGTAAGCAATCTGCAGACCCGTAACCTGCTGGGGCGTGCCGTGCAGTGAAAAGGTGATCACGCCGATTACAGCAAATAACGCGAGGAAATCGCCGAAGGTGGAGACGATCTGCGCGTACCAGAGGCGGCGCATGATCGGAATTCGCAGTACAGCCGACATGGATAACGGCGCAGGCAGCGACGGCGGATTGGCAGCGCTTGTGCTCATGCAGTCTGGTTATAGTACCCGAACGGAGCGTCGTCGAAGCCTTCAATTCATGCTACGCGGCGCGGGCAAACAGCGGGGTCGCACGACGCTACCACTCTCCCGGCACCACGTATTCCGTATGCGCGGGCAGTCGGTCGAGCAGCCGATTCACGGCCTCGACCGTTGGCATGCGTGGCTCGCCCAGTGCACTCTGGCCGCCGTCATGCAGCACCAGCATGGATCCGCGGCCGCGCCGCTGGTTGCGCGTGTACCCACGCTCGATGCGGCGCAACAGCTCGTCAGGCGGATGCGGGTTCCAATCGCCTGCAATAATGTTCCACTGCACCGTAGACAGCCTGAGCGCACGTGCGCTGCGCAGCACCGCGCGACTGCGCGCTCCGTGGGGCGGACGAAACAGCGTCACCGACTGGCCCAGAGTCTGTTCGAGTGCGTCGTTGCAGGCACTCAGCTCGGTTTGAATCTGGGCGGCATGCAGGCGCGGAAGCCAAGGGTGATGCTCAGTGTGATTGCCGATTGCATGTCCTGCGGCGGCAATGGCGCGCGTCAGCCCGGGCTCAGACCGCACCCACTTGCCGATAAGAAAAAAGGTAGCTCGCACGCCGCGCCGCGCCAGCACGTCCAGCAGATGCGGCGTGACCGCAGGGTTGGGGCCATCGTCAAACGTCAGGGCAAATTGCTGAGGACGCGGCGGAGCGACCAGCGTTGGGCCAAAGATCTGCGAGCCCGGGGCCTGCACCGCATAGGCGGCAACACCGCAGGCCGCCGCCAAAGCTGCTACCCCTAAACCTGCGAATTGAGCCGGCGTACCCACGTTTCACCCAGTGTAGAGAAATTCATGCAAGCCCGCAGCGGCCGAGCGTTGTACAGTGGGGTGCGAGGCTCGAGGTTGGGTGTGATGCGTTCTGCCAACGTAATCGGCTCTGGACCGAACGGCCTTGCGGCAGCGATTACGCTGGCCCGTGCCGGCGTGCGGGTCACCGTCTACGAAGCGAATGCGCGACTGGGAGGCGCGTGCTCCAGCGCAGAGCTTACCCTGCCCGGCTTTGTGCATGACCTCGGCTCTTCGGCCTACCCGATGGGGGTGGCGTCTCCCTTCTTCCGTTCGTTGCCGCTGGAACGTTTTGGCTTGCGTTGGAGCGAGCCCGCAATCCCGCTTGCACATCCGCTCGATGATGGCTCCTCGGTCGCGCTTGAGCATGATGTGCACGCAATGGCCGAGCAGCTCGGTGCGCGCGACGGTGCCGCGTGGGAAAGCCTGTTCCGTCCACTTGCCGAACGCTTTGCCGAGCTGGTGCCGGAGCTGCTTGCCCCTCCAATCCACGTACCCTCCAGGCCGTTGCTCCTGGCGCGTTTCGGTCTGCCGGCGTTATCCTCGGTGACCGGGCTGGCGCGCCGGCGGTTCACCGGAGAGCGCGCGTGGGCCTTGTTCGCAGGCTGCGGTGCGCATGCGGTGATGCCGCTCACCAGTCCGTTGAGCGCCTCTGTCGGAATGGTGTTGGCCGCAGCAGGACATGCGTCCGGGTGGCCGGTCATCGCGGGCGGATCGCAAAAGCTGACCGACGCTCTGGCCGGGTACCTGGTCTCGCTGGGCGGTAAGATTCAGACCGGCGTTCTCGTCGAGCAGATTGCCCAGATGGACCCGGCAGACGCCCTATTTTTCGATACCAGCGCAGGCGCGCTCGCACGCATTGCAGGGCAGCGTCTTTCGCCCGGCTTCCGTTCAACCTTGCAGAGCTTCCGTCAGGGCCCGGGTGTCTTCAAAGTCGATTGGGCGCTTTCAAACCCGATTCCGTGGCGTAGCGAAGCATGCCGCTGTGCTGGAACCGTTCACGTGGGCGGAACGTTGGACGAGATCGCAGCCGCTGAAGACGCGGTTTTTCGCGGCAGGCACACGGAGCAGCCGTTCGTTCTGCTGGTGCAGCCGTCAGTCGCGGACCCAACCCGCGCGCCCGCAGGCAAGCACACCGCCTGGGGCTACTGCCATGTTCCAAACGGCTCGACACACGACCGCACGGACGCCATCGAAGCGCAGGTAGAGCGGTTCGCGCCGGGCTTTCGCGATTGCATTCTCGCCCGCCGGGGCTGGAATGCAGCAGCCCTCGAAAGCTGGAATCCAAACCTTGTCGGAGGCGACCTTTCGGGCGGTGCCATGACCGCGAAACAGATTTTGCTGCGGCCCTCCGTGCGGGAGTACGGCACCAGCGATCAGGCGATTTACCTGTGCAGTTCGTCAGCTCCGCCGGGCGGAGGCGTTCACGGCATGTGCGGTTTCCATGCGGCAACGACGGCGTTGAGAAGATTTGGCAAAAGCTATAGCTGATTCTGTAATGGTGTACAGCGTTGCGGCTTTTGGTACATACAGGGATCCTTCACTACGTTCAGGATGACGACTCTACAGGAATGCGAGATCGTTTTCCACGAGGTAGTAAGTGGATCACGAGGTAGTAAGTGGATGTAGAAAGGCTACTTCCGTGCTCTGGTTGTCATTCCCGAAGGGAATCTGCGTTTGTTTTTGCGGTTCCGGTCCTCTACACATCTGTAAATCCGCCCCGGAGTGAATTCTCCGGGGCAGACGAGCAGCTTAGGCGGTAGCGCCCGAGAGTGCCGGCGGCTCGTTCATGCTGCGTGATGGCTTGGCCGCGCCAATCTGCTGCATGATTCCGGCTTCGTCCGATGCGGCCCCAGCGCTCGACAATTCTGGCGTTGGCGTCGAACTTCGCAATCTGCATGCCGCGCGCCTTGATTTTCTTCCCGGTCGCCGGGACGCCCTGAAAGGGGCCGTTCTGCGTTCCGGTGACCGTGTAGGCGATGGCTACGTTGTCCTCGTCGGCAACCATGTGGTCCACTGCCACTTTAAGGTCCGGAAAGGCGGTGCGGAACTGGGTGAAGAACCCGATAAAACCGTCCGGTCCCTTGCCCTGATCGGGCGCCGGATCATGATCGACCACTCCTGGCGCGAAGATCTGGTGGAACTCCTCAAGATTGCCTTTGTTGATTGCTTCGCCCATCTTCTGCGCGGTTGCGATATTGGCTTCTTTGCTCATGCTTTTCTCCTGCACCGGTAGGATGCTTGAATCTCTGGAGCGGTCATGGCGTGGTTGCCGGGTTACAGGTTGCGCGAAGCCGCCAGGTAGGCCAGCACATCTTCTGCGTGACCCTCCGGCTTCACCTTCGGCCAGACGTGCAGTAGACGCTGTCTGCCGTCACCATCCGCGGGGGCGATCAGGTACGTCGTGCGCTCAATTCCCTTCACCAGCTTCCCGTACATATTCTTGGGCTTGATGACGCCGAAGTAAGCGCAGATCTTCTCGTCCGCATCAGCCAGCAAGGTGTACGGCAGGCCGTACTTCTCTGCGAATTTCTTCTGTGCCTTGGACGTATCCCGCGAGATGCCAAGCACGGTCACACCTGCCTGTTGGAGCTTCTTGAAACTGTCACGAAAGCCACACGCCTCGACCGTGCAGCCCGGAGTGTCGGCACGTGGGTAGAAGAACAGCAGTACCGGTCCGGCGGCATAGTCGGCGAGCGAAACCTCGCGTCCATCCTGATCCTGAGCGGTAAAGTTCTCGACGATGTCGTTATGCTGCGAAGGTGCAGGCATTGATTCTTCTCCAGGCGGGAGTAGATGCAAGCGGCAGCTAGCTGAGCGCCGCAACCGTTTTGTCGAGTGACGCTTTATCCTCGACGTTCAAGCTGACGGGCGATTCAACACCGCGGCCTAGAATTTGCCGGGTCAGCCCCGTAAGTACCTTGCCAGGACCAACTTCGACCAGGTGCGTTGCGCCCTGCGCGACGAGCAACTGCACGCACTCTACCCACCGGACTGTGCCGGTCACCTGCCGGATCAGGCAGTCGCGTATGTCCGCCGGGCGTGTCACCAGGCGGGCGTCTACGTTGGACGCTACCGGGAAAACGGGATCGACGAATGCAATCCTCTCGAGCGTGCTGCCGAGCAGATCCTGCGCGGGCTGCATCAGGGCGCAATGGAAGGGTGCGGAAACGTTAAGCATTACGACCTTTTTCGCTCCGGCGGATTTGCACAGTTCGGAGGCCCGCTCAACGGCTGCCCTGGCTCCCGAGATCACGATTTGTTCCGGCGAGTTGATGTTTGCCGGCGAGACAATGGCGCGTGCGACCGCAGCCCGCGGTTCAGCCGATTCGCTCGGCGTGGTGTCGGTCGGCGGCGGTGCCGTTGCTGCATCGGCGGCTTCGGCGCAAAGATCGTTGACCCGCTCCGCGTTCAGGCCGAGGATAGCGGCCATGGCACCCAGGCCTTCGGGAACGGCCTGCTGCATGAAACGTCCGCGGTCGCGCACGGCCCGGACGGCGTCGGCAAAGCTGAGGGTTCCCGCCGCAACGTGCGCGGAATACTCGCCCAGGGAGTGCCCTGCAGCGAAACATGGCTTCACGGATGGAAGCAGATCGCGCAGCACCGTCCAGGCGGCGATAGAGGCCGTCAGAATGGCAGGCTGCGTGTGCTCCGTACGCTGCAACGCCTCGGCAGGCCCTTCAAAGATGAGGTGCGAGAGGTGAAAGCCGAGAGCTTCGTCCGCCTGCTGGAAGACAGCTTTGGCCGACGGGAAGTTCTGGTAGAGCTCAAGCCCCATCCCAACTGCCTGGGAGCCCTGTCCGGGGAAGAGAAATGCGGGTCGCGCGTCGTTTGCCATTCACTGCAATGCTAACTGAAACAGCGGTACGACCCAGTACACAGCTTGTGGATCACGGCATCCGAATCCCTGGAACTAAATCCCGACGCCGAATCCCTGGAACTAGATCCCAACGCCGAACTCCATCTCATTCATCTCTTCGCCCGAGTGCGCGTAGAAGTCGTACGGCGTGCGACGGTTGAACTTGTAGCGCTGGCGCAGTTCGCGTCCAACAAATAACCCAAGTGCCACTGCACCCATCGCGGCCGAAACCCAGCCCACGGTCATCAGAAGCTTCGACTCTTCTTCTGGCGTGGCATGCTCGAACGCTTCGTTCGTCGCAGCGGCCATAACTGCCGGAAGTTCGCCAAACTTTTTGCGCAGAAAACGGGATGTGATCGACGACAACATAGTGTGTGGATAATACCTCAAAGCGATGTACATCATGCAATAGCCGAATGGTGTCGACTGTACAAAGGTTCCCTGTCACATACCTTTGCCTTTGCGTCAGATTCAGGGTTGAACGGCAGCATCAACGGACCTCCACATGCTGAAATCCCAGCCCGAACAGAAGCGCTGTGATGGTCGCGCGCGCATTTTTTCGCGCCGTATCCAGAATGCCATCCTTCAATGCCGCGTCTTGCAACTGCGTCTGCGCCTTGGCCCGCGTGTCCGACTCCAGATTTGCATCGGCTGGAACCAGCAGGCCGGTTGTGCGCGAGTAAACGCGTGTGTGCTGGTTATCAAGCGTAGTGACAAAGACCTCAGACGGCGGCAGATTTACATGGATTGAACGTGGGTTGTTTTTATCGATCTGCACGTCTTCAGGCCTGAGCTTTGCAAGGTCGATCCCGGCGATAGACTCACCATGCACGACCAGTAGAATCTTGTCGCCAGCCAGGATGTCGGGAAAGACCGGGCTGGAGCGATCGCCCTCGACCACCGAATCGAGCGAATATTGCACGGTTTCCAGGCGATTCAGGGTCTGGATCTTATTGACGACAAAGGGTACCGAAAGGTTGAACGTCTCTTTACGACCGACGATGTAGCTTGCAAGTCGTTCCGGCAATCCGGACGTCGCCTGACGCACAAAGATAGCTACGGCGACCGCACCCAGAATCAACGCAAGCACAACCGTGAGGAAGGTCGTGCCAGCGGTGCTGCGGCGGGTTTCATAGGAGAACGCCATGGACGCTTGGATGCGAGATTCGTCCAGGTGCTACGAGCCAAGTACAGCCATATTTATGGTAGCCTCATAAGGTGAGGACTACGCTTGACATTCCGGATGCCGAATACCGCCTCCTGAAAGAACGTGCGGCCAGAGGCGGAGTCAGCGTCAAGTCGCTCGTTCTTGCAGGGGTTCGAACGCTGCTCGATGATCGCAGCAGCAGTAAAAAGCGCCGCTTACGTGAACCCATCCTGAACGGAGGCAGAGCCGGATCTCTGATTCTGGACAATGAGAAGATCTATGACCTCATCGATTTTCCCTGATCTGAACGTCTGGATTGCGCTCACGCTCGATACCCATCAACATCATGAAGTCGCCTGGCGGTGGTATGTGACGTTGCCAGACACGGTGGACCTGGTGTTCTGCCGGTTCACCCAGATAGGATTCTTACGCCTGCTCACATCTCGGGCAGTTACCGGCGACGGTGTCCTGACTCAGGGGCAAGCCTGGGCCGCGTATGACCGTTGGATTCTGGAGGGCGACTGCGTCTTTGCTGAAGAGCCGCTCGCTGTTGAGGTTGAGTTCAGGGCACTTGCAAATGCAACTCGATCATCTCCCAAGGAGTGGGCAGACTCCTATCTCGCGGCGTTCGCCGCAGCCAGTGCCATGGATCTGATCACCCTCGACAAAGCACTTTACGCGCGTGCACGAAGCGCGGTACTACTCGGTTAGCCCTTGGTAGCAGGGACCGCAGCCTGGGGTGTCTCTGCCTCGTAGATCAGGGTTGAGCCAGCCGACGAGCGCTGTTTGTAAGCGGCACCGACGAAGTCGCGGAAGAGCGGATGCGGTTCCAGCGGCTTGGACTTAAATTCCGGGTGGAACTGGCAGCCGAGAAAAAACGGATGCCCCGGAATCTCGACGATCTCGACGTAGGCCGCGTCCGGCGTCGTACCGGTCAGACGCAGGCCCGCCCCCGTCAGCACGGCTTCATACTCGCGGTTGAACTCGTAGCGATGCCGATGGCGTTCGCTGATCTCAGTCGTTCCGTATGCTTTTTCGGCCAGCGAACCTGGCTCAAGCACGCAGTTCCAGGCGCCCAGACGCATGGTTCCGCCCATCTCTTCAACCCCGGTAAGTTCGCGCAGCTTGTAGATGATGCGGTGCGGGGTGGCGGGGTCAAACTCGCCTGAGTTTGCGTCCTTCAGGCCGCAGACATTGCGTGCGTATTCGACGCAAGCGGTCTGCATGCCCAGGCAGATGCCGAAGTACGGGACTTCATTCTCCCGTGCGTAGCGAATGGCGTTGAGCATGCCTTCGATGCCGCGCTTGCCAAATCCGCCAGGAACCAGGATGCCGTCGAACCCAGCCAGCTGCTCCTGATAGTTGTGCGCTTCCAGGCCTTCGGCTTCGATCCAGGTGACCGAAAGCTTCAAATTGTGCGCGAGGGCACCGTGCACGAGCGCCTCCTTCAGCGACTTGTAGCTGTCCTCATACTCCACATATTTGCCGACGATGGCGATCTCAACCGTACCCTGCGGGTTGTAGGCACGGTGCACGATGTCCTGCCACTTCGCCATCTGTGCAGGCTTTGCGTCCATCCGCAGGTAGTGCAGAGCTAGTTCGTCCACACCTTCCTGCGCAAAGGTGAGCGGAACTTCGTAGATGCTGGAGACGTCACGGGCCGCGATGACGGCTTTCTCTTCCACGTTGCAGAACAGCGCGATCTTCGCCCGCATCTCGCGGGGTACGGCGCGGTCCGACCGGCAGAGCAGAATGTCCGGCTGAATTCCGATGGATAGCATCTCTTTGACGGAGTGCTGCGTGGGCTTGGTCTTCAATTCCTGCGCGGCGGCGATCCACGGAATCAACGTGACGTGGACGAAGACGGTGTTTTCGCGGCCTAAATCCTGTCGCATCTGACGAATCGCTTCGAGAAATGGGAGCGATTCGATGTCACCGACGGTGCCGCCGATCTCGACGATGGCAACCTCGCAGTCGGCAGCCACCTTGCGCATGGCATTTTTGATCTCATTCGTGACGTGCGGAATCACCTGCACGGTCTTGCCCAGATAGTCGCCGCGCCGCTCCTTGGTGATGATCTGCTCGTAGATGCGTCCGGTGGTCAGGTTGTTGTCGCGGGTCAGGCGGGCGTGGGTGAAGCGTTCGTAGTGGCCGAGATCGAGGTCAGTCTCCGCACCATCGTCGGTGACGAAGACTTCGCCGTGCTGGAACGGGCTCATGGTTCCGGGATCGACGTTCAGGTAGGGATCAAACTTCATCAGGTTGACCTTGATCCCGCGCGCCTCCAGCAGGCAGCCGATCGACGCTGCGGCGAGACCCTTGCCGAGTGACGACACAACGCCGCCCGTTACAAAGATGTACTTTGCAGACATGTCCGCGTCCTCTTCGTTCGATTGTTTAGGTTGTGCGTTGGGTGCACGTCCAAGTATCGCAGGTCAGGCCGTAGCAGGCAACGCAGAGATGCGGGAGGTATAGTGTCTGCATGCTGGCGTTGAGAGAACAGAGCGCGCTGGACACAAGCCTGCCTAACACGACACTTGCGCCGACTCGAAAGTGGACTCTGGCCGTGGAGCGCTGGGCCCTGTTGCAGCTGCGGCAACTTGCGCTTCGATCAGGAAGAATAACGCCCGAAGCGCGGCACATCGCGACCGGAAAACGTGGCGAGTTCGAAGCGCTCTTCTTCCTGCGCGCGCAGGGCTACCGGATGGCGGAACGCCGCTGGCGCACGCGCGGTCTAAACGGCGATCTGGACCTGATTGCGTGGGATGGCGACACTCTGGCGTTTGTCGAGGTGAAGACGCGCACACGCCACGATTTCTTCGCGGCGGAGTCAACTATCAACGAGGCCAAGCGCAAGATGCTCTTCCGCATGGCCCGCGCCTACACACATTCCATCCCGGATTGGGAGAAAGACCCGGCCCCGGTGCGTTTTGATGTAGTGGCGGTCTACCTGGTCAGGGGCAAGGTGGAATGCATTCTCACGCGCAACGCCTTCAATCCCGGACTGAGTGCATCGCGAGTGAACCAACCGTCGTTCGGCGGTGTCTAATCAACAGAAGCGGAACGCGCTATTGTGTTCAGGGAAGCGTTCGCATTGAGCAGCGGACGACGCTACGGATAGAGAGGAAGACGCCAATGAGTTTGATGGATGCACCCGTTTATAACGAAACACGCGAAAACGCGAAGAAGAAGCTTTTGATCGGCTCCGCACTCGTGTTCGCTGCGTTGCTGCTGCTTACGCTGCTGGGCTACATCCTGGGACACGGATGGCTGTTTACCAATCTTCCCGTCGAGCACAGAGTGAACAACTTCTTCAATGCGCTTGAGGCGAAGGATTACGGCAAGGCTTTCGACATTTATACCAATGATCCGACGGCGGCACAGCATCCTGAACGCCACAGCGAATACCCTCTGGCGCGCTTTACCCAGGACTGGACGGCCGACTCGCCCGTCAACGCGCCCATCACCTCGCACCACGTCGACATTTCACGTACGGATGGCAGCGGGACATTTGGCAGCGGGATCATCGTCGCGGTCCGGGTGAATGGTAACAAGAAACTTTTCATGTACTACCTGAAGAAGACCGGTGAGCTGACAGAACCCGCACCCCACATTCTTGAGTACTAGAGGCTGTTAACGCCTTTGCACCTCGTTAGGTTCTTTGCTGGGCTGTATTTTCTGTTCAGCATGGAGAGATGGCGAGGGCATCGAAGGCTGGGTATCTGACGGATGTAAGTGATGAGGAGTGGGCGTTTGTGCTTCCTTACCTGCTTTTGAGCAAGGTGGACAGCGCGTCGCGCGAGCACGATCTGCGGGCCATCTTCAACGCCGTGCGTTATGTGGTGAAGGG
>JAABUO010001295.1_pt1 | contig 33592 bp, 28 predicted proteins | sample 5559291 | NCBI WGS metagenome assembly JAABUO01 (sample SAMN10711878, study PRJNA513372) | rock metagenome | isolation source: Antarctica rocks | place: Antarctica: Victoria Land, Finger Mt sud | reverse complement strand
CCAACGTCCCGGACCAGCCCAATCCAGTCAGAAACAACCGCGTCCAACAAACGTACCCGTCCACAGACGAGAGCTATTTCAACAAGCTCCTAGGGAATCGATATCGCTCAGACCGTCTACATAGGTATGCTTCGCGATGGAACCCCCGAAGAACTGGTCGAACGTTCCATCTAGTTCTTTGGAGAGCTTGCTCTTCAGGACTTCTAGCCTTTCGCGACCACAAGCAACGTGAACGACAGCATCTCTAATCGAAGCGAGGGAGATGTTCCATCTCATAATCCGGAACCGGCTCGATTGGCCCACCGGCCTTCATCCAAGCTCGAAGCCCACCATCAATAACCTTGGTCTGGCAGTTCCGCTGGTTCATCATGTAAGCAACTCGGACGCTGGTGGCCTCGCGAATACAGGAACAGTAAAGATATATCTCACACTCGGGAGCCATGAATTCACGTAAAGCAATCAACTCTTCTTCGAGCCGGTGTGGCTCGACCCGTATCGAATTCTTAATTCGCTGCATACCCGGGTCGTAATACCCGTGGCTACGCACATCCGCGATGATGACCAGACGATCCGGATCGGACGTTTGAAGTCGCTCTTGTAGATCGGCCGCCGCAACTCGTTCGATCGACGCGAAACGGCGGGCGCGGAGATAAAAGGTCAACCAGCTCACGGCGTAAACTAGGACGAGCGAGAGCACAACCAGCAGGACGACGTGACCGGCCTCTCCAATCCAAAACTCGATATCGTGAATAAAATGGCTGAAGAGGTAACCCGTAAGAATCCAGGTTGATGTGTAAATCACCGCGCCTGCAGCATCCAGCCGAAGGAAACGGCCAAGTCGCATGTTCAGCGAACCCGCGAGCGGCGCGGCCATGACGCCTAACCCGGGTACAAACTTAGCGAACAGGAGAGTATGTGGTCCACGTCGGTAAAAATAGCCCGCAGAACGAAAAATGCATCGCTCTGGGTTCGTGGTCAGTCGGCAAGGAACGCAAGCAGCCACCACCCTGTAAATCGCCCGCCTAGATAGAGCAGCGTGTCGCCAAAGCTTGCCGCGAACCACACGAGCGGCAGCAAATGAAAGAGGCTCAGGTGTCCACCGTGAGCAGAAGCACCCGCGATCAACAGCGCTACTGACACCGGCATGGGAATACCGGTGCACGCGAGGAAAGTAAGTGTGGCGGTTACGCCGTATGCATGGTGCTCGATGAGGCCGCCAAGGCCCATTGCTCGCTCCCGAATCACAAACGCAGCATGCGGGAGCGCCGCTGCACCGCTCGCCGGAACTACCCGCTGTTAGAAGTCTACGCGCAACCCGAGTTGCAGCTGGCGTTCCTTGCTCGATTGCGCCGAGGAAGAGGTGAGCGTTCCAAAAGGACGGCTATTCAGGCCTTCCGCGGCAATTGCCCCCGCATCTTGGTACACGAGCGGCGTATATCCGTTAGCAGGAGTTCCAACCAGGAAGGCACGCTCAGTATTCGCTGTGTAATTCACGTGATTCGCAAGGTTGAAGCCCTCCACGAACGCCCGGAGGTGAACCCTCTCCGAAACAGGGAGGTCACGTCCCACGCGAAGATCAAAGTTCACCGAGTCCGGCAGACGAAGCGTGTTGCGGCCCACAGTCGGAAGATAAAGGTTCCCCCCAGAGCCGTTGATGCTCTCGTGCCCACCTGGCAGGCGGCTGCCTCCAAAGATGTTGTACGAGTAGGGACGGCCGCTAACCTCGCGAAACACCGGCGCAATCGACCAGCCGGCAGCAAGGTACCGTCCAACGGAAGAGGCCAGATCGACCTTTGGCTCCCAAATCGCACTCGCGATGAACTTGTGCGGAAAGTTGTGGTCCGAGAGTGCCTTGTCGTAGCGTATCTGGAACGGGTCCAGCTGTCCGCTCGTGTGAGGTACGGCGCTCGAGTTTTGGCCGAAGTCGATCGCTTTGGACCACGTCCAGCTCGTCCGAAACTCCAAGCCGTTCCGGCTCCTGTGGCGAGCTTCAAGCACCAGCGCGTTGTACGTGGCGTTTACGTTCGAAGTGATCGCTGTCACGGGACCGAAGCTGCTGCTCACCCGTTGCGTGTAGATCGGTATCGAAAACGTGTCGCCATCTCGAACCCCGACCGTGCTCGTTCCCCCGTGAATCCTGAAGCTTCGACTCCCCGTAGAAGGCGCGATATTGATGTCGACTGAGCTCGCCAGCTGGCGATCCACGTTCACCAGATAGCTCGCGCTCACCGTCGCGACATGTCCAACCTCTCGCTCCAGAGAGAACGATCCTTGCTGAATCATGGGAAGTCGGAAACGCCGGTCGAAGACCGTAATCGAGGTCGTACCGGCAACACCTGAAAAAGGAGCACTGACAAAGATGCACGGATAACCAAAACCCTGATTGGCCACCTGCGGACAATTCGTGACTGCCGTCGGCAAAATCCGAATCCGAGTGACCGAGGTCGGGAGGCCCGTGTCGACGAAGGCCGAGCGGACCGTAGCTCCGGGAAGCCGCCCCACGTACAACCCATAGGCAATTCGAACCGTACCCTGGCTCTGCCCAAAGGGCTGCCAGGCAGCGGCAACGCGAGGTCCAAAGTTATTACGATCCTCCGGAAAGACACTCGTTGCACCGCGTGCGGCAAACACGGAGTCAACAGTCGCATTCGGGCGTTCGGGAATGGGCAGGAGCTCGTATTCGTACCGAAGTCCGGCCGTGAGCGAGAGCGTCTCACGCGGTTGCCATCGGTCCTGAAGAAAGCCGGCAAACTCCTGGGTAGAGAAGGTCGTCGTCTGCTGACCAAATGTCTGTGAGAATGATCGGAAGCAGAAGTCATGGACCTTGGAGTGAATCGTCGGACATCCTCCATTGGGATACGTATTTACATTAAAGGTGTAATCCGTGATCCAGTCGACCAGGCCGCCGGCGCGTCCGTTTGTCGTGCCGCTGTCGTAGTGAAAAGTCCCCAAGGTGTTGGTAATCGAGTCGGTGTACTCGTGAACATAGCTGTACCCAAAGCCCGCTTGCACCAAGTGGCGTCCTAGAACCAGCGTCGACACCTCATTGACCTCGACCCGATGTTCATCGGGCGCGGCTCGCCTCCCCAGCGACGCCGGTGTTCCGAAGTTCAGACCTTGCGGCCCAATTGCGATCTCAGGCGAAAACCCGCCCGGCGCGATCGCGGGCTCCTGCGGCAGGGGCGCCTGCGCCCTCTCGGAGTGCAGATCGCGGTTGTACTGCAGTCGAAGCTCGTTGGAGAAAGCCGCTCGATGCGCGTAAAGCCAGCGTGCCAAGATCGAGTCCGTCTGAATCGTCTGATCGCCGAAGCTCCGAACCCCACGGTTCACCACGGGAGCGGATCGTAACCCCGCCGGCGACCGAAACCGGGAACGGTTATATTGAACTCCGATCTGGCTCTTCGGGTTCACCTGCGTATCGAGCTTGAGAAAGTTGACGGTCTGGTCTGCTCTCCGGGGCAGCACACCCGTTAAGCTGTCGAGGTAGCTCAGAGCTGAATCAATCTTCGCCGCAGTCACGCCGCGGTTGCCGAGCAGAGCACGTTGTGTGGGCGTCAGAGCGTAAAAGGAAGGACTCTCCGGCGACGACACAGCAGGGAAGCTGCGTCTCTGCGCGTCGAACGCGTAGAAGTAGAACCAACGCGCCGGAAGCCGCGTCGGAACTATCGGTCCGCCGATGGTCCCGCCAAACTGCTGACGTTGATCGTCAGGCTTTACCAGCGCACTCGTAATCGCTCCGGCGTTATAGTGCGTCGCAAGCGAGAAAGGGTTCTTGGCCGCCCAGGCACTCTCACGCACAAGGTAGAAGGCGGACCCGTGCAGCGTGCTGGTCCCACTCTTGGAGACTGTGTTGATCACGCCGCCGCCAGCATGCCCGTAAAGGGCAGAGTAGCTCTGACCCTCCACCCGAAACTCCCGCACAGCCGCTTGCGAGAAGGTAAACTCCGCGCCCGGCCTTCGACCTTCACCCGAGCCGGAGGAAAAGTCCCGGCCGGAGGCGCTCGCGGGAGACCTGCCCTCCGACAGCGACTCCTCTTCAGTCTCCGGGCCTGAATCGCTGCCGCTCCCATGCGGCGCAGCATTGAAACTCTGGTCGTCATCCCCACCGTCGATCCGGCTCGAATTCTGCGTGGGCCCAAGCCCGTGAAAGCTCAGCAGACCGGCATCTTGGGTTGTAGATCCCTCGTTCGCCTCAGGGGTCAGCAGCGCGAAGCTCTGCCAGCGTCTCCCATCGATCGGCAAACGAGCAATCTCCGGAGAGGAGATGACGGTCGATGAAGCTGGCGACGCGTCGTCAACATCGCTCGCGGCCTCCGCCATCACATCCACACTGGTTTCGAGGGTCACCCGCGCAAGCCTCGCCTCGACCCGCGTCATTCCACCCAGGGCCACAGCCACCCCGCGAAAGTGCGCATCGCGGAACCCCGGATACCGGATCTCCAACGCATAATCGGCCGGCTCCAGCGAGGCGGCCACAACCTCGCCAGCAACATCAGAGTGCAAATCGAGGCGACGATCGTTAGCCAGATCGACAACCTGTACCTCCGCTCCCATAACAGGACGAGCCTGATCATCCAGCAGCCGGCAACGAATCGCGCCCGTCGTCGCACTCTGAGCCAAAATAGGCGACGACGACCACAGGAAAAGGAGACCTAGCAGCACCGCACGTCCCGCCGCGCGGGTGTGCCGAGTCACGAGGCCTCTGGCTCCACTCCTGCACCTAGCTGAATCGTTCATGCTTCCCCGATACTCGGCATACTGCGGGTAAAGGCAGACTAGTGCACAGACAGCAAACGGGAAATAGCCTTTATGGGTCATAGCAGCACGAAGGGCGACGTTCTGACCGTCGCCCTCCGTGCTACTATGTCTCGCTCGTGAGCCTTAGAACTGTACCCGAACTCCCAACTGGACCTGGCGCGGGCTGTACACCAGGTTGTTGCTAACGTTTGTGGTGCTGCCAAACAAGGAGTTGAAGGTCAGCGTATTCGGTGTCGGTGGAGCCGTAGCCGTCGCTGCCGTTCCCGCCGCATATCCGTACGACGACGAGTTCACGTTTGTCACATTCTGGTGGTTTGGCAGATTGAAGGACTCCCCAAGCAGCTCAACCGTAGCTCGGTCAGCAACCTTGAAGCGCTTCGAAAGCCGAACATCGAGCACCTGGGTGCGCTTCTGCTCAAAGAAGTTCCGCGAAAACCCCGGAACCCGATTCGCCCCTCCCGAACCGTTGATCGAGGACCCCAGGGCAGCCGTCGTCACACCCGGAGCGATCAGACCCGCGGTGCTTCCCGAAACATTGTAAGAGTACGGCAAGCCGGACTGCGCGGAGTAGCTCGGCGAAATCTCATATTCGTTGAGCAGATATCCAAGCACGCCGTGGAACCGCGACGGAGTCTGGTAAACAGCAAACATGACGAGGCGATTCGGAACGTTCTGGTTCGAGTTGCCGTAGTCAGCTCGCAGGTTCCGTGGGTCGAGCAGCAGGTTCGTGCTCGTAAATGTTGTGTTGTTCTCCCCGTAGTCCAGCGCGTGAGACCAGGTGTAGTTCACGTCGAATTGGAGGTTCGACGCAAATCTGTGCGTAAGATGCCCGACCAGACCCTCATAGTTCGAGTTAACCCCGCTGAAGATGTCCGTCGTACTTCCGTAAGCCGCGTTCTGACGCCCATTCGCGGTGCTCGCCAACCGCGCGTAGTACGGAAATCGGAGTACCGTCCCAGCCGCGATTGGACCTCTGCCCGTGCCGTCGACCACGGTGTAGGAGATGTTTCCACTCGGCGCTGGCAGGTTCGTGTCGACAAAGTCCGGCAGCCGCCGGCCAAACGCCCCCAGCCACGTCACCTCCAGGGAGGTGTTCCAGCCCAGGTCCTGAGAGACGGTAAAATCCGCTTGGTGAATCTCCGGCAGCTTGAAGTTCCTGTCAAAGTAGTAGACCGCCGCCGCTCCACTGAAATTGATATTTGGATTCAGGATTCGCGGAAACGTCGGGCCGCCTATGGAACCGCTTGGGACAGCGCTATTCGTAATCGCAATAGACTGCTGCCCTCCACGATTTCCAGTTTGCGCAATCGCGTTGTACACGGTCGAATTGATCAGCCGTGCAAAGAACTCCCCGTAGCCGCCTCGCAACACGGTTTTCCCCGTCCCAAACACGTCATACGCAAAGCCGACCCGAGGTCCGACATTCGTCTTGTTGCTCGGAAGCCTGGAAGTCGAGCCATTGATCAAAGGATCGATCTCCGGGTTTGGCAACTGGGCATCCGGCAGCTGCTCATACTCATAGCGAACCCCCAGGGTCAGGCTGAGACGAGGATTCACCTTCCACTCATCCTGAGCAAAGATCGCGTAATCCTTCGTCTGAAAGTTGAAGCCGAGCGGACCAAAGCCTTGACTATAGCCGGTGTAGCATTCAGACGGTGTCGCAACCCTGTTCACGATCGTCGTACATCCGTTGTTCTTGTTCCGGTCCGTGATGTACTCGACAAACGGCAGGTAGTTCTGCCCACCATAGCTATACGCACCGTACTGCGCAAACAGGTTCTGGCTCAGGTCATCGGTATGGAGGAAGTCAACGCCGAACTTCAGGTTGTGGTGTCCGCGAACCACGTTGGCGGTGTCGGAGACCTGATACCGTCGCTCGTCGGGGTAAGCCGGCCGATTTAGAAAGGTCGCCGTTCCAAACTGAAATGCGTTGGTGATGTTGACGTTCGGCGGGATCCCATACGGATTCGTATATCCCTGTGGCGTAAGCAGCGTGTTCTGCTCGTACGCCGTGGGCGTCTGGTTGTACTCATACTCAAAGTCGCGACCGTACTGGTAGCGGATCTCATTGCTCAGGGTAGCCGAGAGAGCCGTATCCAGCTTGGCGATCACAAACGTATCCTTCACGTAGTCGTTGCCAAAGCTGGCCACCCCATAGTTGATCGCCGACGTGCTGGTCTGGATGCCAGCGGGTGAGGTCCAGCGAAGCCGGTTCAGTTCGACGGTGGCATGATTTTTGCCGCTAATCTGCCAGTCCAGCTTCGGGAAGAAGATATTCTGGTCGCCTGTTCGCGGCGTCGTGCCGGTAATCCCATTCAGCCCCGCAATGCCGTTGGTGTACATCGTCACCGCCGCCGCATACTGCGCCGCTGTGACATTGGCCAGAGACCTGCCGTTCAGGTTTGCCGCGAGCTGGCAGGCCGCCCCCGTTGCCGTTGCTGTAGTCGTTCCGCCGCACGTCGACACGCTCGCAGCTGGAACGCTGTAAAAGAACCCCGGGTTCGAAGGAGCTCCAATCCCGGGAAAGTTCCGCAGAAACTGGTCAAAGGCGAAGAAGAAGAAAAGCTTGTCCTTGATGATGGGGCCGCCGATGCCGATCCCAGTCTGCTTCCGCCAGTCTTTGGGCTTGAACACCTGGCTTTGAAAAGCGATCGGCGCCGAGCTGACCTGGACCGCTCGCGTAGTGAACGGGTTCCTTGCTCCCCATCCCGCATCGCGATCGTAGAAGTAAGTCTCTCCGTGAAACTCGTTGGTTCCGCTCTTTGTGACTGCGTTCACCACGCCGCCGGCGGATCGACCATACTCCACCGAGTAGTTCGATGTGTTGACCTGAAACTCCTGAATCGATGCCTTCGCGGTGGAATAGCCAACGCGGGTCCGCCCCCGTTCTTCGGAAAAGAACGCCTGATTATCGTCCGCGCCGTCAAAGGTGACATTGTTCAGCAAGGTACTCTGGCCGCGAAAGCTCAGCAGCCCAAACCCGTTCGCGTCAGAGACAACACCCGGAGTCAGAAGGGCGTAGCTGGACCATCGGTAGTTGTTGACCGGAAGATCCTCAAGAATTCCCTGATCGATGGTGGTCGAGAAGTCGGGCGATGTCGTGTTGATGATCGGGGCAGAGCTCGTTACCTCCATGGTCGTCGCCGACGATCCGACATCGAGCTTCGGCTGCACATCGCTTGTCTGGCCGACACTCACAATCACGTTCGAGGACCGGAAGGTATTGAACCCGGGAGCCGACACGCTCACTGCGTAGCTGCCCGGCTGAAGGTGAATCACCCGGAAAAAGCCCGAGTCGTCGCTCGTAATCGTCTGCTCCGCGTTGGTGCCGTTTGAGCGCACCACCACGGTCGCTTTGGGCACCACGGATCCGGTGCGGTCTTCGATCGTTCCACCGATGGCTCCATCCACGGCGGACTGCGCATTCGCAGCAGCCGCGGCAATCAGACCGAAGGTCGTCAGCACAACCCTGCGTCTCATCCTGTTCAACGTCATCTGGCTCTCCTGAAGGTCATAAGCACGCACGACGGCGCGAACTGCCTGTTTGGCTTTCGTCGTCCTGGTCGTAGCGTTTGGAGCATGCTCAGTCTGCCACCGAGCAATTACAACGACGTGAATGTGAACCACGTTCCCCAGGCTCATCTTCAAGCTCTCTTCGTTCGAATTGGCAGGAGGGAGACCTTTGGTCGCGAGTGCCGCGATCAAACCCGCTAGTTCCAGCAGCATTTCGCCGAGACCATCGCTTCCAGCCCAGTCGCGGAGCCGACATTTACACTGGTCTTACCGATGTTTATCGATGAAGCTCGAATTCGTATCAAAGCCGGGGACGGCGGTAACGGCTGTATGGCCTTCCGCCGCGAAAAGTTTGTGCCGCGCGGCGGGCCCTCGGGTGGCGATGGTGGCCATGGCGGAGACATCCTTATGTCGTCCTCGCTGAGCCACAACACACTCGTCCACTTCCGCTTCAACCCCGAGTACAAGGCGCAACGCGGCGGACACGGACTCGGCTCCAACTGCTCCGGCTTTGCGGGGGAGCAGACAACCCTTAACGTGCCCGTCGGCACACTGCTCTATGACGACCTCACCGGCGAGTTGATCTTCGACTTCGCTCGCCCCAACGAGACCATCATCATCGCCAAAGGCGGTCGAGGTGGTCGGGGCAACCAGCACTTCGCCACCAGCACCCATCAGGCTCCAAGGGAGCATGAGCTTGGACGTGCCGGCGAAGAACGGTCCTACCGGTTGGAACTGCGGCTCCTGGCCGACGCCGGTCTCGTCGGCTACCCGAACGTGGGAAAGTCGACCCTGATCTCCAGGCTCTCCGCCGCAAAGCCGAAGATCGCGGACTACGCCTTCACCACACTCGAGCCGAATCTCGGCGTGGTCTCCGTAGGGGACTGGCCCCACGAGCAGTCATTCACAGTCGCCGATCTTCCTGGCTTGATCGAGGGAGCACACCTCGGTGCCGGTTTGGGCATCCAGTTCCTCAAACACATTGAGCGAACCAGTGTCATCGTGCATCTTGTCGACGTCTCGGACAGCACGGATCGGCTCAACCCCGTCGACGACTTCAAAATCATTACCGAAGAACTGCGCAGCTTCGACCCTGCGCTTGCCAACCGTCCCACGGTTCTGGTCGCCGCCAAGTCGGACGTCGCAAATCCTGACAAGCTTAAAAAGCTCACCGCCATGGCAAAGCGTCGCAAACTCGCCTTCTTCGCGATCTCGGCCGTAACCGGGGAAGGTGTGGACGCCCTCAAGTACGCGCTCGCGGATATGGTGGCGACACATCGGCCCGTCCAGATCGAGAACGAAAAAGCAGATCTGCCAACCCGTCCCAGTCATCCACCGCCCCCGAGTTCCGTCCGCGGCAGGGCAACCTAGCCGCGCATGCGAGAGGTTTCCGCTCATGGGCATACGCCGCCACCGCAACGCGTCGCTCTCTTCGGCGGCAGCTTCGATCCACCGCATCGCGGTCACCTAGCCATCGCAAAGGCCGCTGCCAAGGCCTTCGCACTCGACTCCGTCCTCTTCACCCCAACCGGACTGCAACCGCTCAAGCCGCATGGCGCCTCGGCGTCCTATGCCGATCGGTTTGCTATGGTCTCTCTCGTGTGCGCGCCCGAGCCTCGGTTCGCCGTCTCGGACCTCGACGCGCCGCGAGCAGACGGCAAGCCGAACTACACCGTGCACACCTTGGAGGCTCTTCGGAGACGTATCCCCCAAGCCCGTCTCTACGCCATCGCCGGTGCCGATAGCTTTCGTGAACTCCCCCGCTGGTATCGCTCGGAACGTCTCCTCGAACTCGCGGAGTGGATCGTCGTCAGCCGCCCCGGCTTCCCAGTCGACACCGTGCTTTCACCGGAGTTTGGCAACATCCCGCACTCCCCCGTATACGCTCTCAATGACGTGTGGGAAGGTATCTCTGCAACCGCATTGCGCGAAAAACTGGCGCAGGGCATCGACTGCTCGGATCTCGTTCTACCCAGCGTGCTCACTTACGTTCACGAGCACCACCTGTACCGCCGCCAAAGCTCCTAAGCCTTCGAGTGGGCGGCAAGCGATACCATACTTGGAAGGAGTTTCATGCCGACGATTGAAAGCTACCAGCTGTTGCTTGCCGCTGCTGCCGCGTGCGAAGACAAGAAAGCGGAGGACATCCGCATCCTCGCGCTCGACCCGAACGAGAGTGGACTCTCCGATTACTTCCTCATCTGCAACGGCACCAACGATCGGCAGAATGTCGCAATCACAGACGAGATCGAGATCCGACTCAAGCGCGACCACGGTGTATACCCAAATTCGGTAGAAGGTCGACGGCAGGGCGAATGGATCTTGATGGACTACGTGGACTTCATCGTCCACGTCTTCTCCGCCGAAAAACGATCCTATTACGGATTGGAACGCCTGCGAAAGACCGCCGTCACCGTCAGTGTCGATGACCTGAGCACAGAACTAAAACGCGCAACCGCAGTCCAGGTCAAAGCGTCACGAAGAGTGCGGTAAAGTCGACCGCGGCAAAGAAGGCGCTGAAGAAGAGTGCGGTCGATGGCGGCGTGGCGGCGAAGAAAAGCTACGGTGGAGGTAATTTCATTAGTATACAACGATAAGTTACTTTCGTACATCCTGCATACAGGAGAAATTCCCATGAGTAGAGTTACATGTATCGCTCTCTTCTGCATTACAGCAACTAGTACTTCGCTTGTTGCTGAGAATTTTTGCTTCTTGCTGTACCAAGGTGAGAGTCGGGATTGTTATTCCGAATCAAATCTGCAGTTAAGGAAAGATTGCTTCGCTAGTGCCGAAGCCGATTACCTAGACTGCTTGAAAAACATTGGGCCTCCGGGATCAAATCCCTTCTGTGATCCATTCAATCCTGCTCCCTGTGTAGGTTTCACGCAGTTTGGAACATTCCAGGGACGAAGCTCTCCATTCAACTCTTATGTGACGAACTCGAACCCCTTTTACAAAGATCGGTAAGGGAAAGAGTTAATTTCTAAAGCGACACGGCGGGGAGACAGCAGTACAATTACTACTCCCCGCCGATCCGGATACAAATTTAAAAATTCAGCTTGAGCTGGAACTCGGTACTGCGTGCGCCGCCCTGGTCCGAAGTTCCTGAGCCACGCTGCACCCGATAAGCCTCGAGCTGGCCAGTAATCGGTCCGTTGAGACCGCCGCCATCAAGTACACCGGTTGCGCTGGGGAGAGGGGCGAAGTTGGAAAAATTACCGACGTTGTAGAAGGCAATTGCCGGCTCGATGCTAAGCCCTTCATGGAAGCGTTCCAGACGGACAGGGTAAGAGGAAGTTGATGTCGACGCTGCGGAAAAATGCATTCTCGACGGCAACTGACTGAGGAATTGGAGCTATCGCCTGCTGGACACCCCCCAACGCGAAGAGTTGGCTGGGGGTCAACAGATTAGCATTGACCAGGGCCTGCCCCGCAGGCGTTAATCGACCGGCATACTGCGAGTTGTAACGGCTGATCAGTTTATTGAGATCGTTACCCTTGAAGTGGCGCATGTAGTCGCCAGGACTGGTGCCCGGGACGAGATCGCCCACGGTTCCGTCTCCGGTGACGGCGGACTGGAAGATGCCCCCGGAGGGGGTTCCATTGGAGCTTGGGTTAAGGCTGATGGAGAGTGGCGGAGCGGAGTAGACGTGGCCGATGATACCGATCTGCGGGCCGTATTTGGGGATAATAGAACCGCCGAAGGAGAGGATATGGGTATGGTCCAGCCCTGATCGTCCGATGTACTGGGTAGGATTGTCGTTATCAAAGGAGGGCGCGCTAAAGAACTGATCGCCCGAGTTGCCACCCCTCTCGTCGGAGGTGGAGACGATACGCGACAAGGAATATGCGATCTGGAAGTTGGTTGCCTTGAGACCAGGGGCAGGGTGATTTTTCTGCTCGCGGAGGAGAACCTGCAGCGCGTCATAGCCGGAGCGACCAACGGGAAGGATGAAGGAGCCGACCCCGACATTGGGATTGATACCGGGAAAGGCAGCTCCGGTAGCTGGTGTTAGATTGCCCCTCTGGAGGCTGGCTGGGCCGCTGGCAAGTGCAGTAACGCCGGAGTCCAACCTGTTGCGGGCGAAGCTGAAGATTGTCGCCTTCGCGGCAATGGCGCAGTTGACGGCGGCAGCACTGGAACCGCCTGCACAACCGAACTGCCTGGTGGTAGTGGCGATAGCATTGGCGGCAGCGTCGGCCCTAAATGTACGGGCTGCGCCGACATGGTTGACGTCCACCGTTTGGCCGACCTTGATGCTGGAGTTATGGACGTAGTCGACGCTCAGCACGGTACCTTTGAAGATCTCGCGCTGAACGCCGCCGTTGTACTGAATGGAGTAGGGAGTGCGAAAGGGAGAGCCGTACGCCCCTGCCACATGCAGCGTGTTACCCACATAAGATCCATTGACGCCCGCACCGGCAGCAGCGGTCGCGGCTTGAAACTGCTTCTGCAGGTTGATGAAGTGGGGAGCGCTCTGACTTATGGCTTCGCCACAGAGCGTCGGGAAGTCGATACCGTCTACCGAGGTAAGCTGGGTTCCGTTTGGAAGCAGGAAGCTGGTCTGGCCTCCGCAGAGCCGGTGGGCGTTGTCGTTGAAGAGACCGGCTTTGAGTAAGTTGCCGCGGGCGTTCAGGGTGTTGTTGAAAACGACACTTTCGTAGAAGATGCCGAAGCCAGCGCGGACGACGGTGTTATGCTCACCGGGGCTGAAGGCGAAACCGATCTGCGGCCCGAAGTTGGCATAGGGTTGGTGAACTTTGGCTCCAATGCCTGCCTGGAACTGATCGAGCAGCGGTGCGGAGCCGGTACACGGCGCCTTCGTCCCTACGGCAGCAACGGCATCTGAGCAGGGAATTACCGGAATGTCCTGGTTGGCACGGCCAGTATCAACGCTCCAACGCAGACCGGAGGTCAACGTGAACGAGGGGGTAACCTTCCAGTTGTCAGCAACGTATGCACCCTCGCGCCAATCGGCGAGGCCGCCACCCGCGAGCCCGAAGCCGGGGATTTCGGTGTTGAATCCAAGCCCATTGCCAAAACGTACCTGGGCTGGCCGGTAGCTGTTAATCGGGTCATGGGGATCAGCACCGGAGAGCAGCGTGGAATCGGTGATGAGCGCGCGGGGAGCAAGCTGGAAGAAGCTGGCGAAGCCGCCGCTTAGGATGCGGTTGATGCTGTAGCCGTAGCGGATGTTGTGAGCTCCCCTCGTCCACGTTCCGTCGTAGCGGAGCTGTTTGTCGGACTGATAGGTCGCTTGAGGAGCGTCGACGTTCGCTCCCGAGAAGAGATTCTGAGTAGCGTAGGCAATGTTAAAACCGGGAATGGCGGTGTAGACGCTGCTATTTCCCACTGTGTTATCGCCTAGCAGATTGTGAAATTTCTCGTAGCTGCCACGGAAAGAGTGAGTGAACTTACCACCAGTGAAGTCCGCGCCGCCGGCGATTCCGGGGGTGTTGTCACGATTTGCGTAGAGATCGTAGCCCGCGCCAAAGTTGGAAACGGAGGAATCCACGTTGTAGTTTGCGCGGACGAAGTAGTGGCCGCCGAGCGGGCCGTTGTAGTCGAGGCGCGCGGTTGAGTAGGTCTCGCGGTAGGGCGAGGGAAGTGCAGAGTATTTTTGCTGGATAGCCTGAAAGTTTGAGCCCAGTGTGAGGGCATTCTGCGAGTCTTGTTTGATACGCTCGGCGTTGCCGAAGAAGAAGAGCTTGTCCTTGATGATGGGACCGCCGACGCTGCCGCCGAACTGGTTGCGCTGGAAAGGGACGTCGTTGCCGCCGGCGGTGCGGGCGAACAGGGCATTGTGATCCTGGAAGTAGTAGAAGGCCTGGCCGTGAAAGGCGTTGGTGCCGGAGTTGGTGGAGACGAGCACCTGGCCGGTGGAGGTGACGTCGCCGGAGACGTCCTGGGTGGAGCGATTGAGTTGGAACTCGTTGATAGCGCCCTGAGAGACGTTGAAGATCGTGGTTCCGACGTTCTCGTCGGTGATGTCCTGGCCATCGAGGAGGATTCGGGTGGTGCGTCCTGAGACGCCACCGAGCGAGATGGCGGAGTAGCCGGCCTTGGTGGGATCGAAGGACTCGCCGCTCTGCAGAATGACACCGGGTTCGATCTGAGCCAAGTCGAGGAAGTTGCGACCGTTGACCGGAAGGGTGCTGATCTGCTCCCGTGTGATCACGTCGCTGACGCCAGCCTGCTCCGTGTTGACCTGGAGCGCGCCGGCATTGACTTCGACCGTCTCGGAAGATTGGCCGATGGTCAGCTTGAAGTTGCCGCTCGTCACGGTGCCGGTACGAACGACGGTCTTGACTGCGAGCTTCTGGAATCCCGGAGTTACGACATCGACCTCGTAGTTCCCGGGGTTCAAAGGTCCGATGCTGTAAAAGCCTGCTGAATCCGTGGTCAAAGTCTTACTGGAGCCGGTGTCGGTTCCGAGGACGGTCACCGTGGCATTCGGAACGACCGCACCTGAAGAATCTGTAATTGTGCCCTGGATGGATCCACCATTGACCGAAATCGCCTGGCCAATGCTCATCGACGTCAAGGCAACAATGACGAGCACAAGCCCGAATAGCTTCTTCATTTTGGTTCTGCTCCTTGGTATCCCAATCGTGAAACGAAAGCACCGGCGACAGCAGCCAGATGGCTCGTAACTGACACTGAGCGGTACAAGCAATTAAGTCGCCAAAGAGTTTGTTGGGGTCCTTGGAACGGCCACACCCGCACACGCGCGCACTACGTCACTCCTTTCTCCAACTCGCGACAAAATGGCTCCATTCCGAGCAAGTCGAGACTGACTCCAGAGCTGCCCCGCCACACTCTCTATGCAGGATTCTCACCTGCTCGTGACGTTCGTAGCCAGGTAAGTGGGTGTAGGCCGTCCAGAATGTGAAATTCTATAGAGACAAAGATGGGATTTCATAGATTCGCCAGGACGCCCATCGTTTCCTCGCTCTCCTTGAATACCGTTCACGATATCGTTGAGTTGTCACCCTCTATGAGGGAAAAAGCACTGGGATGAAGATCTCTCTCATCGCTGTAGGCCGGAGGTCTGGCCAGGGAAAACACGCCACCGAAGACCAAATGGTCGAGGATTACCTGGCGCGAGCCAGCCGGTTCCTACCTTCAGAGGCCGTTTGGGTAGACTCGGAGATGGCCTTCTGGGCAAAGCTGGCCAGCCTCCCCGGCAGACAACCCGCCAGGGTCATCCTGATGGACGCAGCGGGACGGTCTCTGACCTCCGCTGAGTTCGCCGAAACCATCCGCGACCTCCGCGATCGGGGGACGCAACAGGCGGTCGTCGGCATCGGCGGAGCGGATGGCTGGGCCTCGCAGTCACGCACTCGAGCGGATCTCGTCCTCTCCATGGGCCGTATGACCCTGCCGCATAGCCTGGCGCGCGTCGTTGCAGCCGAACAAATCTACCGTGCACTGACCATTCTCGCCGGGCACCCCTACCATTGCGGACACTAGCAGACGGCATGGCTCGGCCCCGGCAGGAACTCAAACGATTGGCGAAACGGCACAGACCCACCTACCCGCTACAATAAAGCTTCCCGGACAGACTATGAGTTGGTTCAAACGAGAAGCGCACCAGATCATCAACACGGACCAGAAGACTGTCCGCACGGAAGGCTTGTGGATTCGCTGCGATGGCTGCGGCCAGACCATCTGGAAGGCTGAACTTGCTGAAAACCTCCAGGTTTGCCCCCGCTGCGGGCACCACTTCAAGATCGACGCAAAAGCCCGGATCGCCAGTCTGCTCGATCTCGGCTACGAACTCGTCGACCTCGACCTGCTCTCGACCGACCCCTTGAACTTCACCGACCTCAAGCCCTACAAAAAAAGGCTGCATGACGCTCAGGCCAAGATGGGCTTGAACGACGCGATCGTCAACGCAGTCGGTACGCTCGGCTCCCATCCAGTCGTCATCAGTGCCATGGAGTACGGCTTTATTGGCGGAAGCATGGGCGCGGTGGTCGGCGAAACCATTGCCCGGGCTGTGGACCGCTCGCTGGCCACGCACCGTCCGCTCATCATCGTCTCAGCCTCCGGCGGCGCTCGGATGATGGAAGGGATCGCCAGCCTTATGCAGCTGGCGAAGATCTCCGCCGGCCTCGCGCGCATGGACGATGCGAAGATCCCCTACATCTCGGTCATGACCGATCCCACCACCGGTGGGGTCACCGCGAGCTTCGCCATGTTGGGCGACCTCAACATCGCGGAACCGCGTGCTCTCATCGGCTTCGCTGGTCCCCGCGTCATCGAGCAGACCATCCGTCAACGGCTCCCCGAAGGCTTCCAGCGTTCCGAGTTCCTCCTCGAGCACGGTTTTCTCGACGCCATCGTCGGTCGCAAAGAGATGAAGACCTACCTCGATCAGGCGCTCGGCTGGATGTTGGAGCGGAAGGCAAGCTAGGGTGCACGAGGCCCAGCCCTCGCGCACAGCTCTCCGCGTCGCTCTGCGCCGGGCAGCCCACCAGGTCTACGATGCACCACCCCTCGTCCTCGACGATCCCCTCGCTGTCCAAATCCTCGGCCCCGTCTACGCGGACGACCTCCGCAAGACGCGGACCAGGCTCGCCAAGCCCTTCTCCGCCGCGCTTCGTGCCTTCCTCGTCGCCAGAAGCCGCTACGCCGAGACTTGCCTCGCGCAAGCATCGTCCGCTGGCGTCCAACAATACTGCATCCTGGGCGCAGGTCTCGACACCTTCGCCTACCGCAACCGGGATGCCAGCCTGCGCATCTTCGAGGTCGATCACCCTGCCACGCAGGCCTGGAAGCTCGACCTGCTCCGATCTGCCAGGATTCACCGTCCCGAGAACCTCACCCTCGTCCCCATCGACTTCGAGCAGCAGCATCTCGCCACGCGCCTCCAGGCATCCGGCTTCGATTCCTCCAGCCCCGCCTTCTTCGCATGGCTGGGCGTTGTGCCGTACCTCACCCTCGATGCCTTTCGCGACACCCTCCGCTTCGTCGCCACGCGTCCACCCGGTAGCGGTCTCGTCCTGGACTACGGCCAGCCCAGGAACGTCCTGCCTCCGCTTGAGCAGTTAGCTCACGATTCACTCGCCGAGCGCGTGGCTCTGGCCGGCGAACCCTTCCAGCTCTTCTTCACGCCGGGGAGCATGGCAGCCGAGCTGTCACGCTTTCGAAACCTCGTCGACCTCGGCTGCGACGAGCTCAATCAGCTCTACTTCAACGTGCGCACCGACAGCCTCCGCATCCGCGGATCGGCAGCCCGCATCGTCTCTGCCTGGATACCCTAGCCTCACTTCGTCGCTTCCGGCTTGCCATCGTCCGGCGGCGGAACCGCATTCGGATAGATCCCCGGAATCGGCGCCGCCAGCCTCTCCTCGTTCTCCGGATGCGGCAGCGGCTTGCGCGGCATCATCGCCTCGCGCTCCGACGTGTTGTACAAAAAGATCGCCTCCACCACCGCCGCCTGCTCGAGGTCCGAAGCGTGGAGACGGTCGTACGTGTCCATATCCGAGTGATGCGTGCGCGTCTCATAGTCCATCGGGTCCTGAATGTACTGGAACCCAGGCAGGCCAACCGCGTCGAACGACAGGTGATCCGTTCCACCCGTGTCGCGATAGCTGATCGTCGACACCCCAAGATCGCTCAACGGCGCAATCCACTGCTTGAAGATCGGCCCAACCGCGTAGTTCTGCTGCGTGTACACCCCGCGCACCTTGCCCGTTCCATTATCGAGGTTGTAGTACGCGTCCAGCATCTCCCATTCCTTCGTCGTCGTCAGCGCTCCGTGATGTCCAAGAAAGGCCGGCGTCCCCGGCGGGTCCGGCGGCGTGGGTGCCGCAAACGTTCCGAGGTGCTGCTTCACGTATCCCTGTGACCCAAACAGCCCCTGCTCCTCACCCGACCAGAGCGCAATCCGAATCGTTCGCCGCGGTCTCACCCCCAGCGCCTTCAAGATCCTGACCGCCTCCATCGCCACCACCGATCCGGCTCCGTTATCGGTCGCGCCCGTGCCAGAGATCCAGCTGTCCAGGTGCCCACCCACCATCACCACCTCGTTCTTCAACTTGGGGTCGCTTCCCGGGATCTCGGCCATCGTGTTGAAGCCGTGCTCATGCTCCCCGGTAAACTTCGTCTCGATGTTCACCTCCAGCCGCACAGGGACGTGGTTGTCCAGCATCCGTGCCAGACGGTTATAGTGCTCGATCATCATCACGGCATTTGGGATCGTGACCGCCGACTCCTTCAACTGCGCGTTTCGCGCCAGATTCGCTCCGTTGTCGTCCAGAATGATCCCGGTCCCGCCGCCACCGCCGCTATCCCGCGACGGCGTCAGAAGCGCCACCACGCCCTCCGCCGTCATCATCTTCATAGCCGCCTGACGCAGCTGCTGCAAACGCAGCCGCTCGGCCAGCATCTGCGCCCGCGTTGGCGCCGGGGCACCCGCGCGCCGCGCTCCGCTCTCGTCCGGGTACGTCTCCATCTCGCGCAGCTCGTCCATCGTGTAGCGACGGAACAGCGGCTCCGTCAGGTCGGGCGTCGGCCGGCTTGCACCCAGCAAAACGATCTTGCCCGAGAGCTTGCCCTTGAACTTGTCCAGACTCGCCTCGTCCGTCAGATCAACTCGGACTACATCCCCCGCCACGGGTCCGGGCGTCGCCGGCGACCACGGCGCCGCCTGCGCCCACATCGGCTCGGGATCCCGGCGACACCATCCGCACCCAGGTATTGATCTGCTGCCAACCCCTCCCGAACTCGCCCCAATCCTCCAGCCGTGCGTTCTCCAGCCCCACCGCCGTCAGCGTATCCCGCGTCCACGCATTCGCCTTATTCGGCGATCCCGTCAGCCGCGGCCCAATACCATCCGCTAGCCCACCGGCAAATTGCATCACGTGCGAGTGATGAAAGCCCTCGTCCCGTATCCGCGCATACATGTTCAGATCAATGTTTTCCACGGCTGGCTGCGGCCCGTAGAACGAGGGCTCCCTCTTCTCGGCCGCGAAAACAGGGGAAACAAGGGACGCGGCAACAACAGTTCCGAAGCTCCAGCGTGCAAACGCGCGCACAAACCACATGACCTGATCTTCTCCAGAGGCGACACAATGGGAATGATCCACCGTACAGCAGACCTCAGGCCGACTCAAGCGGTATATGCCGACTCAAGCGGCATATGGAGCCTTGAGATAAATTCGCGGAGATCTACGCGCGCCGAATCTGGCGACGAACCCACAGGCTGCCCAGGCAGCCGAGCGCCAGCACCCCCACCAGCGCCCCGGCCGGAAGTCCGATCCGCCGGTAGCTGATCGCATAATCCACGGTGTGGTGGCCGGCCGTGTTGTAGATCAGGACTCCCATGATCCCCAGAAACGTCGCTCCAAAGAACGCCGCAAAGCCGGTCGCCGTCCCGATCAACAGGCTTGCGAACCAGCCAAGATCCCCCATGGGAACACCGAACAGAAAACCCCCGCCAAACGCCTTGGGCCTTTGAGGCGCGACACCCGCCGCGCGCAGCGGCTCCGTCGGAATCTGGGACAGTTTTGACATACACAGATAGAATACTGCCTTATGGCAGAAAGCGTTCCCGTGGGCCTGGTCCAGGCCGAGCAAGTCGCCCGTGACACCGCGACCCGTCGCTCCCTGAATGGTGTGGTCTACGCCGCCTTCGGCGACAATCGCCTGGATACCCGGGAGCTGGAACGCATGGTCCAGGCCGTCCCCACCGCGATCGCGGGCGCCCTCACCGACACCGCCTACTACTTCGTTCCGCTCGCCATCAGCGATGAGCGCGACACCCCGACCGGCCAGCGGCCAGAGCGCAACTCCACCATGGTCGCGCCCGAATACACCCCCGAGCTCGGCGACCGAGCCATCTGCCACCGCAACGTCCTGCTCGGCAAAACCGACGCCGTCTTCATCTCCACCCGCCTTCTCAGCGACCGCTTCGCCCTCTCCTTCGAGTTCTTCATCAACGTGGGCCACGCCTTCTCCGACATCGCCGGCGTTCCCGAAGCCTTCGCCGAACTCGCCTGGAAACAGGCCCTCGAAGATGTCCGCGGAGAGACCAGCCAGGACGCCTGGGAGAGCCGGGGCCTCGCCCTCGCCGGCACCAAGGAAGGCATCGACTCCCTCCGCGTCGACGAGAAAGCTCGCCTCCGCTTCACCGAAGCCGCCTTCTCCGACGCCGTCGCCATCTACCTCCTCTCCCTCTCGGTCGACTTCGACTACTCCGAGCTGCGCGAGCGCGAATACCCCCTCCTCGCCCCCCAGGCCCTTGGAGAGCGACTGCGCCTCGTCGCCAAACTCTTTCCCCCTAACGTCGGGTACGAGTTCGCCATCAAGTACCGCCGCCGAGCGTAAGCTGCGCCTCCCCCCGGCCACTCGGTAATGTCACTAGGGCACCGCTGGAATCACCGGGGAGCAGCACCGACAAGCCCCTTCGTTTTCCCTTGCTGTACTCTGACCGGACCCGGAAGACTTCGCCGTCGCGCCCATCCATGCGACGCGCGGCAGCTCCGGAGCGGAGGCTGGTACACGGAATGGAAGAGTCCCGAAGAAGATTCCTGGCAGCATCATCCCTGGCGCTGGCCGCCACAGCAGCGGGCTGTCGTGACCACAGCGGCAAGAGCACCCCGGCCCTCGCCGGCGTACCCACCCCTGCACCCACCCCAGGAGCCCCGCCCGCCTTCGGAACCGCCCCGGCCGTCGGCCCCGACGTCACCTCGGCCACCTTCGCCGAAGCCGAAAAGCTCGTGGAGGTCCAGATGACCGACGCCGACCTCGCGCAGGCCGCCGGCAACTGGCGCAGCGCCATGGCCCCCCTCTACGAGCGACGCGTCGGTCCCCGCAAGGTCGCCCTCGATCCAGACCTCGCCCCCTACACCGTCGGCGACCCCGTCCGCGCCAGCGGAAGCCCCCTCCAACCCGCAACCGACAGATTCGTCCGCGGCAAGTCCGACCTCCTCCCCCTGCCGTCCAGCGACACCGACATCGCCTTCGCTCCGGTCACCCAGCTCTCCCGCTGGATCGAGACCCGCAAGATCACCTCCGAGCGCCTCACAGGCATCTACCTCGCCCGCCTGGGCCACTTCAACCCCACCCTCCGCTGCGTCATCACCCTCACCGCCGACCATGCCCTCGATCAGGCCAGACGCGCCGATCGCGAGATCGCCGCCGGCCGCTACCGCGGTCCTTTGCACGGCATCCCCTGGGGCGCAAAGGATCTCCTCGACACCGCCGGCATCCGCACCACCTACGGCGCCGAACCCTTCCAGAACCGCATCCCCACCGCCGACGCCGCCGTTGTCCGAAAGCTCGACGACGCCGGCGCCGTGCTCGTCGCCAAACTCAGCCTGGGAGCGCTCGCCCTCAACGACGTCTGGTTCGGCGGCCAGACCATGAACCCGTGGCTGCTCGAGGAGGGCTCCTCCGGCTCAAGCGCCGGCCCGGGCTCCGCCACCGCCGCTGGCCTCGTCGGCTTCGCCATCGGCTCGGAGACCGGCGGCAGCATCGTCAGCCCAAGCATGCGCTGCGGTGTCGCCGGCCTCCGGCCCACCTTCGGCCGCGTCCCCCGCACCGGCGCCATGACCCTCTGCTGGTCGCTCGACAAGCTCGGCCCCATGGCCCGCGGCGTCGAGGATACCCTGCTCGTGCTCTCGGCCATCTCCGGCGCCGACCCCGGAGACGTCGCCAGCGTCCCCAGTAAACTCGACTTCAACGCCGCCGCCGGGGTCGACGGTCTGCGCGTCGGCTACTTTCCCGGCTGGATGCGGGAAGCTCCCGCCACCGACGTCGATCGCATGGCGCTCGACACAGTCCGGAAGCTCGGCATGACGCCCGTCGAGGTCAGCCTCCCCGACTGGCCCTACGACTCGCTCCAGCTCATCCTCTTCGCGGAGGGCGCCGCCGCCTTCGAGGAGCTCACGCTCAGCGGCCGCGATCACGAGCTCAAAATGCAGGTGCCCGACGCTTGGCCAAACAGCTTCCGGCAGGCACGCTTCCTCTCCGCCGTCGATTTCGTGCAGGCCGACAGGCTCCGCCGCAAGGTCGCTCTCGAGATGGCTCGCCTCATGGCGCAGGTCGACCTTCTCCTTGTGCCCTCCCTTCGCGACGAGATGTTGACCATCACCAACTTCACCGGGCACCCGTCGCTGACCCTCCGCGCCGGCTTCGTCGAGGTCTCCGAGGCCCGCAGCGACTGGGCTCCCGACCCCAATCATCCCTTGCCGAAGTTCTCTCCGCCCCGCCGCGTCCCCCACGGCGTCACCCTCATCGGCAGACTCTTTGACGAGGGAACCATCGGTCGCGCCGGCCTCGCCATGGAACGCGCCTTCGGCGTCGCGGACCGACGTCCTGCCGGCTTCTGAGCTGTCCCTTCAGACTCCCCGAAAAGCACGCCGCAAGCCGCCCACGCTCAGGAGGTCGCGACACCCACAATCCGGTTCAGGCAACCCGTCGCCTATCCGCTACCCGGTAATCACCCCGAGCGCCAGGAACGAGCACAGCAGCGTCGCGCCATCTTCCATCACCGCAAATCGCCAGTCAGGCCAGCCCGTGCGCTGGACTGCCGATTGGCGACACTGAAATCCCACAAACGCGCCCAGCCCAGCTCCCAGCACACCCAGCAGCATCCCCTCCAGCAGCGATCCACTCAGCGCCGTCGCCACGATCCGTCCTACCAGACCTCCAAACACCAGTCGCGCAATCAGCGAAAATGCCGTGGTTCGCGACGGCGTCTTCGGTAGCTTGTCCCCGATATACTCCCCGATCGCCAACAGCGTAAACACCCCCACCGCGATCGGACTCGCGGTCCAGAACGCCCAGGTCCCGCTCACCGGAAGATACCCCAGATGCGCATACCAGCAGATCAGCGCGATCGGCGTCATCGTTCTGCAACCGGTGCAAAAACCCAGCAAAGGTATCGCCAGGATCCAGGACATCACTGCCATCGTCATCGTTCACTTCCCCTAAGGAGCATCTAGTCAGTCCAGCAAATCTCGAGCGACCGGACAAACTCTATTTTATGGACATGGGTCGGAGAAAGCATTCGCCCGACTTCCTAAGCTGCGTGCCACACCAAAACGCATCGCTCCCCAACACCGGCGTCTCCGATCGTCCAGTCAGGCCCACCCAGCGTGTACGCCGCGAACCACGTCTTCGCGAAGTACTCCGGAGAGATTGTCTCCGCCATCAATCCATTCAGCCGCACCACCCGCTCCCTCATCTCCGGCCGTCCCGCCCCGCCTCCAAACCTGCTCGATGCCTACATCCGCGCGATCGCCGACATCCACTGCCCAAACTGCGACGCCGGGGCAAAGCCCGTGTCATCGTGGTGAAAGTCATACGTCGGGTTCCACGCATACCACCCGCCCAGGCTCGTACCCAGGCTGGCTGCCGGCCCCGGCTGCCCCGCCATCTCGCGAAACGGCCTCAGCAGGCTGTCCTCGCCCAGACCCATCAGCACCCCGCTCACATTGTCCCGCTGCGCCACCTGCCGCTCTCCGGCGGGAGGCCGGAAGCGCAAGCTCTCACGCGACCAGGCGAACTCGGTCAAGATCCTTTGGAGCAGCAACGAGATGACCAAAGCTGGCATCGGCAAGCAATACGGTGTCTCCATTGCAACCATCGACCGCATCGTGAGGCCGCAGCCTCCGAAAGCGTGAGGCCCGCGCCCTGACCACGGTCTTCATCGCAACAGGCGTCTCGCGGCTGATGCTCCCGAACCAGGGAACGTACACGGTTCCGTCACTCCCCGTGACCGGTGCAACGGCCAGCCTGCCGTTCAGATAAGCACCTTCAATGTCCTCCGTCAGCATTCGGCTGCAGGTGCTAGCCCACAAACGTGACCTCCTGGACTTCCTTGCTGGTGATTGGCTCACGAAGCCGACCTGCGTTGTGCGCGACAGGGTACAACACCTATTCGGTTCTTCGCCTCTCACCATGAGGAGCACTCCCCATTGCTTGACCATCTATCCGTTCCGGTGCTCGCATTGATCTTCATCGCTGGAGCCGGGGTGGTCTGGGCGGCTGGTGTCTGGCTCTCCGATACAACGGACATCATTTCAAGTCGATTTCATCTAGGGCAGGCGCTCGGCGGCATCATCCTTCTGGCGATTGGGACTAACCTTCCTGAACTAGCCATCACCGTGAGTGCTGCACTCCGACACAACCTCGGTATCGCGATCGGGAATCTTCTCGGCGGTATCGCCATTCAAACTGTGGTGCTGGTGGCTTTGGACGCGGTGGGGAAGGGAAAGCGGCCCTTAACGTACAGGGCGGCCTCCCTGACCCTGGTGCTTGAAGCCGCATTGGTCACCCTGGTTCTGACGCTCTCGATCCTCGGCACGCGACTTCCGGCGCGTCTGGTGTTCTGGCGCATGACGCCGCAGAACTTGATGATTATGATCTCCTGGCTGGCGGGCATCTGGATTCTCAAGCTCGCACCGAATTTTATGAGCTGGACAGTAAAAGAGCAGGATGCAGCGGCGAAGCCCTCGGGGCATTCACAGTCCACCAAAGACAAAACATCTGGAAGCACGGGCGTGGTACTCAGCAAATTCGCTATCGCTTGCCTTGCCACACTTGGCGCAGGCATCGCACTCGAAGAGAGCGGCGATGCGTTGGCAGGACATCTCGGAATGAGCGGCGTACTCTTTGGCGCCACAGTCCTGGCTGCCTCAACGTCTATTCCGGAGCTTGCTACCGGGATCACTTCAATCAGGATGGGAGACGACCAGTTGGCCATCTCCGACATCTTTGGCGGGAACGCATTTCTTCCGGTCTTGTTTCTCCTTGCAAGCCTGATCTCGGGAGAGGCTGTGTTGCCGCATGCTCAAAACACGGACGTCTATCTGGCAGCTCTCGGCATCGCGCTCACGGTCATCTACATCTTCGGCTTGATTCTGCGACCAAGGAGGCGGTATGCCCGTCTTGGTATCGACTCATGGCTAGTCCTGTTGACCTATCTGGTGGGCATCGCGGGCCTGATCTTCGTCAAGAATGATCGATAATTCCTTGGCTGACGCGTGAGCATGCCTGTGCACCAAGGAACTCCTATCACATGGAAGCGAATAAACAGCAGGGTAACTATTGTGGAAACAAACGTACTGGCATTCTCCAAGATGATCATCGAGTACCTCGCTCGCGGAGTGGAGTTCGCGGCAGCTTTGATCATCGCCATCGCTGCAGCACGGGCGACCTGGAAATCTCTCCGTCTTCTGTTCGCGGCGGATGAGCCTCCGGAGGCGAAGGTCGCTGTCCGGCTCACGTTGGGGCGTTGGTTGGCCGTCGCGCTGGAGTTCGAACTGGCAGCCGACGTGTTGAACACCGCCGTTACACCTACATGGAGCGACATTGAGAAGCTCGCCGCGATTGCTGCGCTCCGTACCGGATTAAACTACTTTCTGGAGAAAGAGATTAGGGAAGAGTCGACACCCGAGCAGCAGGGAGCTGAGGCAAGTCTCAGCACACATAAAATCTCTCGAGACCCGCTGTGAGGAGGCGAGATCTCATCATCGCTCCCTTGTGCGAGGCTGCTCTGATCCTGGTTGCAGGGTTGGCAGCATGGTTCGTACATCGAACACTTTTCTTCGCAAGCCTGGGACCCACGGCGTTCGAACTCATCGAAACGCCTGGACGCCCAAGTGCCCGCCCCTATAACGTGCTCGTCGGACACCTGATAGGTGTTCTCTGTGGGTTCGCAGCTCTGGCGGTAATCCATGCGTGGAGTGCACCGGCCGTTTCTACCAGCAGCATCTCCCTCCAGCGTGTCTGGGCAGCAGCAATTGCCGCTCTGCTTACGGTTTTCTTCACCCTGCTTGCCCGTGCTCAGCAGCCGGCGGCGCTCTCCACAACTCTACTGATTGCAACAGGGTCTATGCAGCGTCTCCAGGATGGCCCAGTCATCATGGTCGCCATACTTTTGATGACAGCCGTAGGAGAACCGCTCCGCCGCTGGCGTATGCGAGATGAAAACACTCGTGAATAGTTCAGGCTTCAGTTACTCCGATCGCGTCTGGATGAGCGCCTGATGGTCTGGAGGGTGGTCCGCATATGGCACCTGTAGCTTGATCTGCTTGGGGGGGAGTCCAGGCTGTCAAGGTCTGTTGATATACAGATTGGCAAATGTTGTTGATACAGGTGATGGCTTCCTCCACAGACGCATGGGGGCCTTTCAAGAAGGGAACTTAACCAAAGGATCCGCTACCGTGGGCACCCGTGGACGTGAAGTTCACCGCATCTCTGACCGCTTGATAGTACCTGCACCGAAGGAGAAGAATGGATGCGTGAACTACCGTGATCGACACAGAACGATTGAGAAGCACAGGATGAAAGGGGGCCCATCGGCCCCCTTTTACTTACTGGCTGTTGGATGTGAAGCCTTCCTTCAAGTGAGAAGCTACGTCCTTGACTTTTTCCTTCAAGCCGGCCGCGGTACCTGTTGACTGCTCTTTCTGACCGAAAGTGTCAGGCCTTCCGAAGCCCAGGTCGGGAACGTACCCCATGGGTGCTCCGAACTTGATGTTGAACTCACCTTTGCCATCCGGAGCTTGCCCTGTGGTCCAGGGTTGGTCGGCCTGGCTCCCGGGCTTTCCATCCGAGGTGGTGATCACGAAGCTGTAATTCCAATCCGGATTTTCCTTACTCTGCGGGAAGCTGTTCGGGACCGGCAGGTGCGATGGTCCAAGCTCTTCGAGCACGGCAAGCCACTGTTCCTGGTGCATGGTGTCACGAGCGATGTTGAAGGCGAGCATCTCCTTCATGCCGGCGTCGTCAGTCGCGTTATACAAACGGCAGGCCAGGGTACGACCTGTCGCTTCAGCGGCAACGTTGCAGTACATGTCGCCAGCAAGATTGCCGCTGGCGTAAATGTGGCTCATATCGAACGGCACCCCGTTGGAGTTGCCTGGATAAGCGGCAAGGCCGGTCGAAAGGATGTGCCGCATGTCCATGCCGTTGAGCACCGATCCCGCAATCGGATCGGCGGAAATTTCTTCTTGCAGGCTCACGGGGGCTTTTTCTAGATTCATAGCCACCGCCGTTGCCAGAAACTCGATATGCGAGATCTCCTCCGTCGCCGTGTTCAGAAGCATGTCACGGTATTTTGCCGGTCCGCGTGATCCCCAGGCCTGAAAAAAATACTGCATGCAAACACGGATCTCACCTTCCACGCCGCCGATGGCCTGCTGAAGCATGCGGGCGAAGATCGGATTTGGCTTATCGACCCGCACTGGGAACTGAAGCTTTTTGTCGGTGTAATACATGTAACTCCTCTTTAGTAATCGTTTGGATTGTTGTAGAAGCTCACGCTTCCTTATTCATGACTTGGACAGCAGGATGGATCAGAGGCAGGGCTTCACTCGTACGCCTCGGGAATGTTGCGTTCCATCCACTCTGATGCAGGATTCTTTTCTGGGATCATCGCGAGCAGATTTCGGATTTGTCTTCATCAAAGAACTCTCGTCTTCCGTGCTTCCTGCGGCTGGTCACAGCACGCGGCTGCAAGCCCTGTGCGCTGGCGGCTGCGGACAAGTGTGTGTGTGCGACCTGTGGTCAGGCGAGTACCGGTTTGCTGATTGGCTACCTCAGCCTCCGACGAATTACAACAGTTCGTCATTCAGTCGGTCCGCCGTGGTAAGGCCGTGAGGTTCACCCTCATATCCGCTCAGAATGGCGTGGGTAGCAGCTTGGCCGAGCGGCGTCCCGACGCATCGGTGGGCGCCGTAAGATCGCTTGTGCCGTGAATCACAAGCACAGGGATTGTGATGCGCTTCATCTCTTCGCGGAAATCCGTCTCGGCCCATGATTTTGCTGTCGCCAGCGTAGAGCGGAGCGAGCCCGTTGACGCCATCATTGCGTCCACTCCAACTCGGGTTCGGAGACGGTGTGATGGACGACGGACCGGCCGTAAACTTGGGACCGAAATCTTTCAGAAAGACGATCGATCTTACGCAGCTGCTCTTCGTCCTCCTTGAAGACGCTAGCACCGACGCCGTCCGGATTACCATCGTCCTTCAGCAGATACGGCGTCACTGACGAGATCAGTACCGCCTTTGAAACCCGGTTTGTTCCATAGTGGCTGAGATAGCGAACGACTTCGCCTCCACCCATCGAGAAGCTTATCCGTCAAGTCGAGCCTTTCCAGAAGGCGTGCAGATCGTAGCCAGCGTGTCGTAGTCATGGCGCAGCGCTGTGTGGCCGGAACGACCGAATCCGCGACGATGGTAGCTAATTACACGAAGTCCATGCTCTGCCAGGTAGTTTGCTTGCTTGTCCCAGCTGTCTCCGTTCAAAGGCCAGCCATGAATCAGGACCACCGGTTTCAGGTGCCTAAATCCCGATAGAAAATCTCCGTTCCATAAGGTGCGATTATGTATGCCATTCAGTCGTCCCTTTCAGCCCAGGCATTGCCTGAGCGCCTTCCTGTGATGCAAGCCAGCCCTGCGGTCTTGCGATCCGCATGCAAGCCAGCTCATTCGGTTACCGGTCGGGCGTCTTACTTGAATGAAGCTGCAAGTTGCGCAGCTCCAAACTGTTCGGCTGCTTTAGCTTTTGGCAACCACGGAACCCATCCCGAAGAACTCATGGGTCGTTCCGGTCGCAAGATTGCCGCCGGCACTCTCGCCGGCCACAGCTACCTTTGTAGCGACGCGATTGTACGCTGCAATGTTGTTGATCACCTAGCGGTATGCATCGATAGCATCTCGCCTTGCCGCGGGAAACGGCGCTCTGACGCCTTACGGTATCCCACTGGGTTTGGGCCTAGCCGTCCGCGTGGGGCGAGCGCCTGTGGCGTGATGGCTATTGCTACGCGAAGACCAGCGTGATGATTACGGACTTGCCGCCGGAAACGACATTGCAGCCTGCGCTCTGGAGCGACATCGACTGCGATAAGCGGCGAGAGCCTGGAAGGTCATGGATGGCCTGAACGCAAGCCTCGGGCGCGATACGCTTCCCTTAGCGCTGCTGCTTTCGGCCCGAAAGTTACGGTCTCATGAAGTAAACGTTGCGCTGTTGAGCTCGTGAGCGACTTTGCCGTTTTCCCTGTGACGGAGGTCGGCGAGCACTTTGTAGACGACCAAGCGGGCGCGGTTGATGCCGAGAGGCTGGTGCGCAGCGAGCGAGTGAGCAGGTGAGAAGCTGAGGTCTTCGAAGAAGGCCTCTCTCGCCGGGTCGAAAACGCTTTGTGCAGGAATGGCCAAGCGCGCAAGACCGTTACTACCCGGTGAGCAGATAAGTCCCTACAAACGCGCTTCCCGTCATTTGGAACGGAGTCACATCACGCTAAGACCACTGGTCACCATCGCTGTCGAGTGTAGGTATAACCCTGCGGGACACAGTCAGATAGCGCCACCTCCGCGCGCGGAAAAGATTGCGCAGGACCGCGCCTCCTTCGCCGTGGGTTATTCCGTGCAAAATTGGCACCTCGTCGGCGACCTATTCACCCCCCCGGAACTGTGAGTTCGTAACAACCTCGTTCATCCCCTGCATCTTCCCTCTCGCCTTTCACGAGGGCGCATGAAAGTTAGTGAACGACCAATCAAACCATCCGTTACTTTTCTGCTGTTGTTGCTGTTGTTGTTGATGCGTGGCTCGACCACTCAGCACGGACCGCGATCGTCCAGCTGCTCTACCGCTCTATGCCTCTGCTCTGCTGCGAAGCTTGACGACGTACGGCTCAAAGCGACGAGCCGACAGGAGGCGCTGCTGCAGTTCCGGATCAGTGAAGACGACTGAGACGTTATCCTCCACGGCGGCTCGGATCAAGTGAGTCCGCCACTCCGCTCTTCCTTGGCGTCGATCAGCCCTCCATATTTGTGGATCGCCATCTGGAGTGCCAAGCGAGTGGCTTCCCGCTCGGGGGTAAGAACAACGATCTTCTTGCCTTGGTCGATCAAAGCTGCAACACCAGCAAGCGTGTAGATGGCATCCGTTCTTGCTGTCCGATTTCCAGCGCAGCTTGCTTGCCGCTTCACGGAAGGAAGCCTGCTGTCTCAACTCGCGAAGGCGTTCATTCGCCACTTGCTGCCAGTCCGCCTCGCGATGCTTTTCGGCTGCCGCCGTTGCGTCTGGCTCGAGCTCGCCCGCTGCTGGGATACTGCTGCGGTCGATCCGGCGAAGGTTTCGCTGGTCCTGGTAGCGCCATCCACGCATTTTGAGCCACGGCGCGTGGGTCGGCGGCTTTCGCCATTCCTCGATCCACTCTGCGTAGCTGAACCGCACGATGGCGCTCCGTTCGAGGCGAAGCTCCGCTGTGAGCCTGAGCTTGGCTGGAGTCAACTTATCTGAGGCTACGGCAAGAAAATCTTTTTGAGAGGCCATGGTGCGTCGCAGTGGCGTATGGACTCCCTGTCACTCTCGAAAACAGCATGAAGTTCTTCCCTGCGTAGACGGGCGGACAGGACGTGCCGATGCAAGGCATCTTGGTTTCCTGCTTTAACGGCTAGAACTCACGCTTGAGCTCCTGCCGTTCGCGATCACGTTCTTCCACCCGCTGCTGCCTACGTTGCTGGCCCGCGTCGGCCTCCTTACGGAGCCATTCCTGGCGGCGTTCTTCAGGCGTGCTTGGAAACGGCGTAGCGGATGGGCTGGGAGCTTGACGGAAAGCTGAGTCCGGCAGGTTTCCTAAGCGCACCACCACTTGAACACCAGGCCGTCGCTCAACGGGTGAAGCGTCCACACGCCGGATCTCAATTCGATCCAGACGCGGCTGGGCCTTGTAGTTGCATTCCAATGTGGCCAGGGTTCGCATGTTGGCTATCGATCGGGGGTTTCTTGGCATGTCTCGCAAAGGATTGAACGGCTTTGCTACTACGACCTTGTCGTAGTGAACTACGGGAGAGGTTTGAGGGCTGGATCAAGGTTCTCCGGCTTGTACGACCCCAGCTGTGCTTCAGTTTTGCTTTTGCTTCCTTTCCGGAAAACGTAAAGCGGAAGACATCAGAGGCTTTCACGCGAAGCTCGGAATTAAAGATGCCGACGGTGTAGCCACCCTTCTCACCTTTGTGCAGCGTCAGTCCGTGCTGCCATAAAGCTAGATGAACCTGGAGCCAAGTAGCGTTCGTGGAAAGGACCTCCCGCAAGCGTTCTGCAGGCTGCTTCGAGGCGAACGCCTTCAAGCTCATTTCATCCCGGAAGTGATCCTGTCTTGCTGCAACAACGGGGCCGATCCGCGTGTCTTTGTGGCGTCGTTGCGATTCGCTCCAGCTCGCGTTTTGAGGTGCGGACAGGCTGGCTTTGTTCACGGTCCCAGTGAAAGAGTCCTGCTGTTTCGGCCCACCCAAACTCATGCTCCAGCTCGCGCGCGACCCTGTGCAGGGTAAGCAGAGATAGACGCGCATTGTGGGCCTTCAACGTCTCCGGCTCGACCCGGTTCAGCATCAGGTGCACGTGGAAACGCTTCTTGTCATCGTGCGCCACGACGACATACTGATGCTGCTTAAAACCGAGCGTTTCGATGGCCCGTTCTGCTGAACTCTGCCACTCGGTTTGCGTGGGCGTTTCGCCCGGTTTCCATGCCAGCTGGAAGTGCATTACCGGCCTGGTGACGAGCCGCTTTTGACTCGCGCAACCACACGCATCTCAGTGCTGGATGCCGTTCATCTAGCAACAATTCACCACGCCCTCTTCCAAGACGTGTACGCCTGGGCCGGTGAATTCCGAGCGGGAGACATGTCAATCGCAAGACGGATGTTTTGTCGGGCGGAGATCCTGGTTCCGTCCCTCACACGCTTGCTCGATCAGCTCTCCCAAGAACGATTTCTCGCGCGTTTAGGGGCAGACCAGTTCGCAGAGCGTGCTGCCTTTTATCTGGGCGAGCTGAACACTATTCATCCATTTCGTGACGGCAACGGCAGAACATAGCGAGAGTTCATTCGCACCCTTGGATCGCAAGCAGGCTACAAGGTAAGGTGGGCACCCATTTCGAAGTTCGAGATGGTGAGTGCGTCTAAACTCTCGTTTGCAACCGGCAGACATAATGCTCTGGTGTACGTCATGCGAAAGGCGATCGGCCTGAGCGGTTGACCTCGCTTCAGGGGTGAAACTGCGGAATTCTTTTTCGGACCAGTTCTGAAGCAGATCTTCGATCAGAGTTCCCCACGTAAGTTTGCGCAGCATCATGCGCGGTCTGACTTCGAGATGAAGCTCTTCATCAATGAAGACGTTGATGTACTTCTTGCCATGTTTAGCCGCTCCCTGAGCACGATAGTCAGTGCGAACTGTGTTCCTGTTCGCTGAGTCGGTCGCTCTCTGCTCAGGTACGAGGAACTGGCTTGCCCTTTTCACACGAGCTGACCCGACATCCTCTCTCTTTGGCCGCACGGTGATCTTCGCTTTGGTGACGCGATCTGGTGGGCGGTTACCGAGTTCACTTCGGCTTCATGATCGTCACCGATTCGATTCTTCGTACTGTTTGAAGCTATTTTCCGAACGAGACGGAAGCGGCGCCCTGACACATGACACCGTTGGCTGTCGCTTCGTCGGACTTTGGATCGATCCTGAGCGAACACACACCATGCTCGACAAAGCTGGGCAAAACATCCGGGTGAGCCTGAAGAACTTGCTCACGACCAGCGGATCGTATATCCCCGGTGCCTTCCTCGAAGATGGTCCCCCGTCCTTCTCGTAGAGGGCGATCACGGGGCCAGGAGGACGTAAAGCCTTGCAACCGGCGAAGGTGAAGACGACTGTCACGAGCATAGTTGCCGAACAAATGCCTCGATTCAACGATGCTCGCGAGGGAAGTGTCATTGAAGCGGAGAAGTAGCCGCGGCCTTCAGTCAGCCGCAATCTTTCATCTCAAAGTGAGAATCAGGAGAGCGCCGAGTGGGTTACATCGAGCTTCAAGCATTCGCCGCTCTCTACAAAGTTCAGATCAGCTTTTTTAGGTGAATCTCCCTTCGCATTCGAGTTGTCGCTGCCGGGCCGCTCGCCCGGCTGGACTGCCTTCGGCTTGTCCGAAGCGGTCCAAAAACGTAGCGGAGCGCTCTGCCTCCGTCCCTCACGGAATCGCCACCAGGAATGCTGCTCGCGGACGGAGGATTCTCTTGAGACGTTCTCCCCAACCCACATTTCCATCCTTCCAGGCAGCTTGAATTATGGTTTGGCTTGGAGCGCTGAGCCTCATAAATCCGGTCCATGGCACGCTCATACTCCCCAATTCGCTTCTGGAGCTCTCTGACTCGCTCCTGAGATAGGTCTGGCTGGGCCAGAAGTGGCCCCTAGGAGCTTGTTGAAATAGCTCTCGTCTGTGGACGGGTACGTTTGTTGGACGCGGTTGTTTCTGACTGGATTGGGCTGGTCCGGGACGTTGGGGGGTGCCCGCGGGTGCTTTTCGCAACACTC
>JAABUO010001292.1_pt1 | contig 33748 bp, 30 predicted proteins | sample 5559291 | NCBI WGS metagenome assembly JAABUO01 (sample SAMN10711878, study PRJNA513372) | rock metagenome | isolation source: Antarctica rocks | place: Antarctica: Victoria Land, Finger Mt sud | reverse complement strand
ACTCTATCTTTTTCAATCTTCTTTTGCCGCCAATCATCCTAAACTCGGGATACGAGCTCCATCAGGCAAACTTCTTTCGCAATATAGGTACTATTTTGACATTTGCTTTTGCAGGGACTGTCATCTCGGCCGGTGTGCTCGGCGTCTTGCTGTACCTATGGACGCTCATTGGACTAGAGAGCCTACATATTAGCTTCGTGGACGCTTTGAGTGTTGGTGCTACGCTGTCCGCCACGGATCCAGTCACCATTCTTGCCATCTTTAATGCATACAAGGTCGACCCAAAATTGTACACGGTCATTTTTGGTGAGAGTATTCTCAACGATGCTGTTGCCATCGTCATGTTTGAGACGGCCCAGAAGTTCCATGGCCAGGATATGCATATCCTGTCACTTTTCAAAGGTATCGGAATCTTCCTTTTCGTCTTCACACTCTCCCTGGTTATTGGTGTCTTTGTCGGCATCTTTACCGCACTCCTCCTCAAGCATTCCTATCTTCGCAGATTTCCCGGCATTGAAAGTTGTCTCATTCTCCTCCTGGCATACGCCTCCTATCTCTTCTCCAATGGACTTCACATCTCCGGCATTGTATCGATTCTCTTCTGTGGAATCACAATGAAGCACTACGCCTACTACAACATGTCACGCCGCACTCAACTCACCACGAAATACCTCTTTGCTATACTTGCTCAGCTCTCGGAGAATTTCATCTTCATCTACCTCGGCCTTTCTCTCTTCACGGAGGTCGAGTTAATCTACAAGCCACTCTTTATCTTCGTCACAGTTGTAAGGCGTCTGAAAGATGCGGCTGACCATAGTGCGTGATTTGTATTGCCAGATGGCTATCAGTGTTTCCATTGTCAAAAGTCATCAATTTTGTCATTCGCGCAAAGTCGCGTAACCCACAATTGCCGGATGAGCTCCCAAAGTCATACCAGGTCATGCTCTTTTGGGCCGGCCTGCGAGGTGCGGTGGGCGTTGCTCTGGCTGCCGGTTTACGAGGAGAATTTGCAAATTCACTCCGCACGACCGTCCTCGTTGTGGTGGTGCTCACCGTGATTGTGTTTGGCGGGACGACAGCACGCATGCTAGAGATTCTCGGCATCCGAACAGGTGTTGCCGGTGATCCGGACTCGGACGACGAATTCGATACGGAGCAAAACAATGCCTACTACAAACGACACCGCGCCACTGCGATTCCCCTTTCTGCGCCGCGCGAATCCAACGGCTACACGCGAAAGAGTACCGGGAATGGGGCATTGGATCGAGATGGCAATATGTCGTATCGGTCGAATTCCTTCATGTCGCAGGGCTCGTATTCTGAGGAGGAGTCGGACTCAGACCTACCGCCCGCCGCGGCTCCACTACAGCGGCCGGCTTCCGTTCCGGCTTCCTCCTCGGCGCCTGCTTTGACAGAGCCAACAGCCGTGGGCAGTGGAAGTGCGTTGAGCCAATTACTTCATGGATCGACAGACGACCATGCACGATGGTTTACGGCGTTTGATGAAAATGTTTTGAAACCGGTCCTCCTGCATCAGGGACCGGGCGAGGGAAAGGGGGATGAAGGCCTTTAGATGTAATATACACATAATCATGCTACCTACTTCGTCGGGCGCGATGCATTGCCGTCACCATAGCGTCGCGAATGAAGGGTTTGTTATGCCGGGTCGCAGCCGCCCGCAGCGTCCTCCACGTCACCATATCCGCAGTCACTTCACCCCGTATGCAAAACTTTTGATACACTTCATACGCAGCGTCTACGCCTTGATTTCGCAAGACACTTTTGAGCAGGGTGTTGAAGGTTACCGAATCCAAGCTGATGTTCTCATCGAGTCCATTGAGGTGCTGCAGTGCCCATAGTGCTTTTGGCGTGTCCTCCAGCTTTACAGCCACTTGGAGAAATATCCGCCAAGCGGGCGCAGGGAGTCGATCTCCCATCAGCATTGCATATTCGTACCCTTCTGCCAACGAATTCTGCAGTAGGGACTTGAGAATCACAGTGATATCTTCGTCTCGAATTTCCAGCCCGCGCCGCTTCATTTTCAGAAGCACGCGTGGGATTTTCTTGTAGTCTTTAATGTCGAGGTAGTATTTCAGCATGGCATTGGTAAAATGAGAGTCCCGTGTGTCGTAGGTTAGAATGATCTTTTCGCCAAGGGCGCGATTTCCTTCCCTCCCGGCAAGGAAGAGGAGTGCTGCAGGGAGAAGGGAGGATTGCTCCTTCCCGTAGACAGTTGGGGATAAAGGCCGTATGATATCGTATGCGTCGTCATATCTGCGTTGACTGACGAGTGCGCGAAGAAGTTTGGCCAGCGTTGCTTCCAGCCCTTGATGCCAGATATCTTTTGGCAGGTAGTCCCACATGCGCTTCGCCATGACTGCGTCAGCTTCGTGCGAGTTCCATTCCACCATAGTTAAGATCCACGACAAGGGAACGGGCCAATCGTATTTGACGCCAGTCAGCATGATCTCGTTAGCTAGGCCCACATTCCTGTCAACCTGTGCTCGATGTAGCAAGTGTGAGACCTCGAAGGCATTCAGACGGACCGGCACCTTGAACCTGTTGATGGCGCGGAGCATGGTTTTGATGTCGCCGTCTGCCGCAACGAGATCCTGCAGCGTCCTCTCCTTTAGCTCTTGGGGAAGAAGCAGGCCCCTGTTCTGTGCGGCATTCAAAAGATACAAGGCGCTAGCCTGCATATGGGCATTTAACGTCGTGTCGATAAGCCGACAGAAGGCGTCTTCTTTGTCAGCTACATCGTCTTTACACATTTCCGCCACCACGTTGCCAATCTCATCGGTGCGATGGGCCTCGAGAAGACGGCTGATTGTGGGCAAATGCATGTGCACCATCTCCTTTGCCTCCCTCGTTCCATCATTCGACCTTGGAGGACCGAGCAAGCCCACGATGGCGGCGCTCGACACAACACGCCTCCTCCACGGCACACCCTGGCCGCTTCCTAGACACCTGTTCAAGGGCGGGCGGGCGAGCGACTGCCTCAGAACCATCTACACCGCATCAGATGGAAAATCGTGACGTCGACACGACTGGATGCAGCAACATGCCATCACGTCCATCGACTGCGGCGTCTTTCTTCTCCTGCTCATCCCCAATCTGCTACGGAATGTCGCTTTCCTGGAGCTGACGTTGTTTTCCGCGCAATGCCTGCCCTTTCTGCTGCTGGAATTGCCGGCAAAGACGGCCTGGCACAGGGTTGTGCGACCGCATGACGAGCCATTCTACGACGGCCTCTTTCAGGAAGTGGTCTTTCGATGCGTCAAGTACTGCTTCCGCTGTATGCCGTGCAAATTTGGTCGCGTCTTCTTCTCCAAGGAAGTTGCCATGCCTTTTTGGCGATACCGCTTCTGGGCGCACGAGAGACAGACTCCATTTACGTGGACTGAGGTCAATCAGGAATCACTACGCGGGCTATGGATGTACAAGGAGGAGAAGGAGCATCATGTGATTGTATACTTTGTTCATGGCGGCGGATTCAGCATGGGTTCTCCCTACTTCTACCTTGAATTCCTCCTGGCGCTTCTGGAGGCGCTAACGGACGCTGGCTTCGCCAACCCTGCCGTGTTTGCAATTGACTATGATCTAGTACCCGACTCCACCTACCCAACACAAACCGCTCAAGTCCTGCAAGGTTATCGATTCGTGCGAGAGCGCTGTCTGCCGGAGAACATTGTGCTAAGTGGAGACTCTGCCGGTGCTACACTTGTACTCGGCCTACTCTTTTTGATGCGACACATGGGCATGCAAACGAGTGCTGCAGTCGGTTCGGCTGTGCTCATCAGCCCATGGATGACACTCAGGTCTCCTGCGTTTCGCGACACGGCCACCGACATTCTCGACAAATCTAGTCTGGAGAGGTATGGTCGTCAGTATATCGGCGGGAGGAGGGAGGAGAAGAGTGACTACATAATGAACCCTGGTCTGTGCGAGGACAAGCAAGTGTGGATGGATATTCTTCCAAAGAATGGGATGGATGTGGTATACGGTGGCGAGGAAGTCTTTGCGCCCGATATCGAACGCGTTGTGGGGATGTACGGAGGAAGCAGTATCTCGCTCCATCGGGAGGAGCGACAGGTGCATGCATGGCCGGTGGCGATGCTATTTCTCGGTTCCAACGAGACGCAGAGAACAAGGGGCGTACAGCTACTGGCGGCGTCGATCAAACGGCATCAAGCCCAAGATGGCAAACGCCCCATCGTTTAAAATGTTGGCTCCCCAAGAATTTGATGTGGCAACGCGCCCGTGGTTGGGGCGTGGGGCCATGGAATTGCCTAATCGGTCAATCAATGAAACAATTGCCACCACACGGACCCCTAGAATTACCCAAAATGGTCATCAAAGAAAAATGGCACTAATAGACTGTATGCAGAAGATGCAGTCGGGTCGCGCAGCGCGCGTCTATTCCTTTGTCCAGGCGGCAATTGGTCCGGGAGTCTTTGTGAGAGAGATAAATTATAAGGACGCTCCCTTCATGCAGCATTGAGAGCTGATGAGTATCGCCGACACCTACTGTGCTCTCTCTGGGCTTGCGTTCTTTGTATCCTTGCCTCCGCTTGCATGGCATATCAAGAACCACAATGTTGCTCCCACATTGGTCATTATTGACATCATGATCATTAACTTGAGTGCCTTTCTCAATTCCATCATATGGGGCCATGGAGAGCTTGCGACAGAGTGGAACGGTGCTGTGTTTTGTGATTTGCAGGTGAAGGTATTGATATTTGCCATTATTGGAGAGCTAGGAGCGACGGTGGCCATGACACGCAATCTCGCCATAATCATGTCGGACCGTACCGTTGTGCGGCCAACATCTGCTATGAAACGACGGAGGCTCACTATAGATCTACTTATTTCGCTCACGGTGCCAGTGGTGGTGATGGCGCTGCACTACATTGTGCAGCCGGGCAGGTACTTCTTGGAGGGGATTGTTGGCTGCACCATCCTCGTCGACCGCACGTGGCTTAGTGTTCCCCTCTTCTACGTATGGCAGCCTATCTTCTCTCTCGTTGGGGCCTACTATGCGATTTTGGTGTGCACACGCTTCTACCGCAAGCGCAAGGTTTTTCGCACTGTCATTCGCAACAATGCAAACATATCGGCTGCGCGATTCGCACGGCTCCTTCTCTTGAGCTTGAGTATCATTGGCGTCTACCTCCCCGTCAACATCTACATTTTTGTCATCAATATGCAAGTCGTACTCACGGATCCGATTGCTTATAGTTGGTCTGGCGCGCATGGGCCAAAGTGGGGCGAGATCGTCCTTGTTCCAAACAGCACCGTCTTCCCCACCGATTGGATCCCGCCCGTTTTTGGCTTCATTCTGTTTGGGTTCTTTGGGATGGGCACGGATGCCATGCGCATGTACAAGACTACGTTCCATACACTGCGCGCACGAGTGATTCATGGATATTGGTGCCTTCGTGGCGGGAAAGCCAGGCGCATCCACAGTGCAGACATGAACGACATGTACTCCCTCGACCCGAGCACACCTCCACTGACCCCGACGACACCGCCGAGTAAGATGGACGTGAACCCATCGACCCCGAAGGATAAGGCCTACTACTCCGCGAGCCCCAAGGCCTACTACCCCACGAGCCCACCAGCCTCGCGCGAATGGACGAGCTTCATGGGCGACGAGAGGGGCCGAGGGATATATGTAGAGCGACATGTAGAGCAGAGATTCGAGTCCATCTAAATACAGCATTATGAAGGTACGAAAAGTATACGAGTCCACTACACAACCGCCTCCGCCTCCGTCTCCGACTCCTGTGTTTCCTCTGTATTCTGTGCAGGCGCATTCGGCGATCGTGCAAGCATCGAAAGACGCACTAAATTAGCAAGAGGATTCACACACAGCCCTACGCTGCGCGATTTGAAGGTCGCGGTGCTTGACCCCTTCGTCGTCCACGAAGTTTATCAAGTTAGGCAATCCCTCCACATAGACAAGCGACCCGCGATGCACGTTCTTCTGGATGTACTCCATGCTGTTCGTCTCGAAGCAGGCGATGCGGTACCAGTTGACGCGCTCCTTGGGACCGTTGACGGCGACCACGTAGCGCACCATGTCTACGCCGGCCTGCGTGGTGTGCGCCTCAGGCTGTGCGCCCACGCGGCCAATGAGCGTCAGTTTGGCCATGTTGCGCGCACTGCTGGAGCTGGAGAAGAGGCGCGCGCGGAGCATGGGCATGGGCGTGGAGAGCATGGTGTTGAGATGTAGGTAGGTTTAGGGCAGCCGGCAAGCAACGACGACACGCGGACAATGGGGGCGCGATTGGAGCTCTTCAAGTTCGGCGTGTATGTGATGTTCCCGGTGAGCATCATGTACTACTTTGGCGTCAACCTGGAGGAGCGCTTCGCCGTGCCCAACTTCTGGCCGCCGCCCGAGCGCACCAACCGCATCCCCTTTGAGAAGGAGGAGATCCACGCCGAGCTGCAGCGGATGAAACAGGAGGCTACCCGGCGGCGGGCACTGAAGGAGGGAAAGGAGGGGGAGCGCTGACTATGTACAGAGTGAGCTACAGGGCGTGCTACAGGGCGTGCGTCCTCAGGTGCTACTGCAGGTCCCGCTGGCGATCGAGGCGCCGCTCGCACTCCGGCACCGGGCATGGCAGGGGGAGGACCGGGTGGGGTGCTGCCATACGACCACCTCCTTGCCGGACGGTGAGGGTGAGGAGCGCCATGCAATCGTCTTTTGGTCGCGCGGGGAGGATGAGCCGGAGGGAGGGGTGTGCGACGGCGGCTGCGGGGATAAGGAGGCCATGGCACGACTGGCCGCACGCGCCGTCTCCTGCCCTGCATGATAAAAGGACCTGCTGAGCGGTGTGAAGAGCGACACATTCTCATCGGGAAGGAAGGGCGGCTGCATGGTGTCTGGCAGCATGGCCCGGTGCACCATGCCCTCCAGCCCCTCCGTGCCCGGCACTAGATCCAGCTGCTCGTAGAGTGTGCGCGTGGGGTCAAAGTGGAAGGAGAGTGCCGGCTCCGCGACGGGCGTGGACGTGGATTCCAGGCCCATGTACTCCCGCTTGAAGTCGCGCTCGAGGGCCTCGAGGAAGAGGCGGTCGTGCGGGACCGCATACCAGTAAAACACCTTTTGCTTCTTTTGCGTGCGGACACATTGGTTGTCCCACAGCAGGCGCAGGAAGTCGGACTTTGATTCCTCCAGGATGGCGTCCTTGTCGATCTTGAGACAGCGCAGGTCGGAGAAGACGCCCTCTTCGAACTTCTTGGAATTGGTGATGCGGCGACCAAAGGCGGCGAAGCGGAAGACCAGGCAGCGCATGATGTCGGTGCCGGTGATGTGGAAGAGGTTGCGCCAGCAGACGCAGCTGACGAACTCGCCGTCCGGTAGGGCGCAGCGGCGGATGACCTGGTTGCGCGCCCAGTAGGCGGGTGCGGTGGCGAGGAAGTACTTGAGCTCCTCGCTGTCGACCGCGTGCATGGCTTGGTGAGGGGAGCTGGCGGAGCTGGGGAGTGCGATGGCATGGGTTTGACTCACGGCAGATTGCTCTGGGACAAAGGAATTGAAACAAAGGACCAAACCCCATACAATGAAGAAATAGATATATAATGGAAAACACGTAAACCCGTCTAGTTTGACTTGTTCATAATTCTTTGCTGTTTTACATTTGTCTGTCGTCGTTGCACTCCGTTGCTGGGCGGTGGTCATCATGAAGGTCGTCCCACCACTCGCCGCCTACTTCTGCATCGTCACCAGCACCTTTGGCGTCGTCATCCTCGCCGTACTGGGCCTCGGCTTCTCGCAGGACTGGGAGCCGCTGATGGGCCAGACCTCCGACCCCGAGGACAAGGACGCTGTTGCGCGCACCCTCTTCATCACGGCCGGCGTTTTTGCCGCCTTCCTCGCCTTTTGCGGCTGCCAGGTGTTTGTCGAGCGGAGGATACGCTTGTGACGAAGGAGAGAGGGAAGATGGACGGCGGAAAAGACGGATACACTATCTATGTTGTAGCTGCTTAGCAAGAGGCAGGGAATCCACATTCAAGCCTACCATGGCCTCGCCCAAGTTCTCGCTCAAACTAGCCAGCGCCTTTGCATCCTTGTAGTGCGTGACGGCCTGCACGATGGCCCGCGCCCGCTTGGCCGGGTCGCCTGACTTGAAGATGCCCGAGCCGACAAACACGCCGTCGCACCCCAGCTGCATCATCAGCGCCGCGTCCGCCGGGGTGGCAATCCCGCCCGCGGCAAAGTTGACCACAGGCAGACGGCGCAGGCGGGCCGTCTCCTTCAGCAGGTGGTAGGAGGCCCCGATCTCCTTGGCCATCACGTAGAGCTCGTCGTCGGCCATCCCACTGGCCCTGCGAATCTCGCCCGAGACGGCGCGCATGTGGGAGACGGCCTCGACGACGTCGCCGGTGCCGGCCTCGCCCTTGGTGCGGATCATGGCGGCGCCCTCCGAGATGCGGCGCAGGGCCTCGCCCAGGTTGCGGCAGCCGCAGACAAAGGGCACGGAGAAGGTCTGCTTGGAGATGTGGTGCGTGTGGTCTGCCGGGGTGAGGACCTCGCTCTCGTCAATGTAGTCGACTCCCAGGGCCTCCAGGATCTGGGCCTCGACAAAGTGTCCGATGCGGCACTTGGCCATGACGGGGATGGACACGGCGTCCATGATGGAGCGCACCAGCTGCGGGTCGCTCATGCGCGCCACCCCGCCCTGCGCCCGGATGTCGGCGGGCACGCGCTCGAGGGCCATCACGGCACAGGCGCCCGCCTCCTCAGCAATGCGCGCCTGCTCGGGGGTCACGACGTCCATGATCACGCCGCCTTTCAGCATCTGAGCCAAGCCCGCCTTGACGGTGAAGGAGGCCATGCTGGCGCCGCCCTCTGCGGGTGGCCGGGGACTTCCGTTGACTTTGTCTGTTTTTTCATTCATCCTGGTAATGGTGACTCAACGAGATGCGAGGAGATCAGAGAACGATTAAAAAGATTACAACAGAAGATCAGATAAGGGAGACGTACCAGGAAGAGAAGACAAGTACTAGGAAAAGCGAGAGAGAGAGCAAGTAGCAGGATCTGGGAGAGAGAGAGAGCGAGCAAGTAGCAGGATCTGGGAGAGAGAGAGAGAGCAAGTAGCAGGATCTGGGAGAGAGAGAGAGAGAGCAAGTAGCAGGATCTGGGAGAGAGAGTAGTAGGAAGAGAGAAAGATGGAAGGATTGGAAGGCATCCGGGCGCGCACCAGGCAGCTGGCCCACTCGCTGGCGCTAGCAAAGGGCGGCGGCGAGATGGCCCATGTCCTGCTCTCCCAGCTCCTCACCCTCTCCGCCAGCCTGGACGCCAACAAGCGCCAGCTGCAGTCCCTCCTCATCCACCCCACGCCCGCCTTCCCCGTCGAGCACGAGCAGCTGCTCCTGCTCCTGCTGCGCACCAAGCTCACCCCGCAGGTGGCCGAGTGGATGCAGGCCGCCAGCGACCCCCAGACGCAGCAGGCGCACGAGGCCCGCTGGCTCTGGGCGGCCGAGGTCGTGCGCCACGAGACCGAGGCCCGGCCGTGGAACGGACGGTACACCAACGAAGAGGGCGAAGGAGAGGAGATGCAGGTGGAGATGCAGGCGGAGGAGACTGGGGACATCACGCCGGCACTCAAGTACATGTCGTCAGGATGGCTTGCACCTCCTCCCACCCCCTGACTCCGCCAAGCGTGCTCGCCAGGTCCATGCGCCGCGCCTCACGCTGGACATTTTCGCGCCGGGGGAGGAGCAGCAGCAGCACCTGCACGCGCTCCTCGCCGCATCCTCGCGCCCCCCGCAAGGCTCGCAGGGCGCGTCGTGTACATAGAAAGGGGGCAAACCGAGCATCCCCAGCCATCCACCTCCACACACGCAGGCGCATCCGTCCCTCCTCCGTCGCGTCCAGCTCGTAGAAGGGGTCGTCCGCCGTGACGCGCTGCACGACCAGGAGCAGCGCCGCCTCTCGCAGACCCGGGCTGACGCCGCGCGCCAACACCGCCAGCGCCCGCTCGCCAATCCTGCCCTCTGCCCTCTGCCTCTCGCCCTCCGACTCCAGCAGGGGCAGCTGCCGGCTCCACTGGCGCAGCTGCAGCACCACCAACGGCCACGAGAGGGCCAGCAGCGGCAGCGCAAAGATCCACGATTCCATTCCCCTATTTACGCCATGCCATTGTATGTACGCGTACGGGCTATTTACGCAGGAGGTGCCATACCATCCATAGCGGGGCCAGCAGGAGGGGCCCCAGACCCGCCTCGCGCTGCTCCAAGCGCCGCTCCAGCTCCCGGACCTTGCTGCTCGTCCACGCCGCCGTGAGGGCCTCGCGCTTCTCATACCGCCGCACAGCACGCGTGAGGGCTTCAATGCCAGGGGACAGGTCGCCGCGCACTTGGCCCACGACATCACGCTCCTCCTCGGCCGCCATGCGCGCCTGCACACTCGCCAGCGCCTCCTCCAGCTCCACCACGCGCGCGCCCAAACGATCGACGGCAGTCTGTGGCGGCGCGTGGATGATCTCTTGCAGCCGCCATGCCCGAGCCCGCACCAGCGCCACCACCTGCGCCGCCGGACGCACTTCGGCCGCAATCACAAACAGCGTGATGTTGAAGCTCGACACAAGCCCTTCGCTGGGCCGGGAGAGGGAGGAGCGGATGTAGGAGAGGAGCAGGCCGCCGAGCAGTGGCCCGGCAAAGCACAGGACCAGCGCGGCGTCGTGGCTCCATTCCAGCTCCCGCCGCGCCGTCTCTTCCTCCATGGTCTCCTTTGTCTCTTGCTCGTCCACAACCTGCCCTCCTGTCCCATCGGACCCGTCCAGCCTTCGTAGCTGCACGCTCTTGTACCACTCCCACGGCAGCTTCACCAGGTAGTGCAGGTAGAAGGAGACCAGCCCAAGGAGCATGGCGTCCGTAATGAAGTGCGGGCCGCCGGTGAAGAAGAGCCCGCCAATGGCCGGCACGAGGGCAAAGGCCAGCGGGATGTGCTGCCAGGTGGAGGCATCCTCGGCCGGTGAGAAGACCTGCTCGACCTGGCTCGCCCTGCGCTCACTCCTGCGCTCACTCCTGCGCTGCATCACATGGACAATGACGACGGGCACGACGATGATGATGGCAACAGGAAGGAACGAATGACAAAGGAACATTCAGGAAGAAGAATTAATGTATGTAGTTCCAAAAGTCATCGCGGCGACTGCTCCAAGAACTCGCTGAACGAAACAGCCGCCACACTGCCCGGCGTGTCCGTGGGCCGGCGCTTGAGCGGCGTGGGCAGGCGCGGGGAGGAGGAGGCCTCGGCCGGCGGCAGTGCATGCCAGCGGTGGCTGTGCCGTGCGAGGGACTGCGGCGGCACCAGCGCCCCCAGCGAGGCATGGTACTGCAGGTTCTGCTGCCAGACCAGGTACATCTGTGCGCGCTGCTGCCCCGGCGTGGCTGGCAGCTGGTCCATGTCGAACGGAGGGTAGTCAAAGAACCCGTCCGGCTCCTGCTGCGGCTGCTGCGGCAGCTGCGGCAGCTCCTCCTTCACCAACGCATCCTGCTCCTGCTCCAAGGATGTATCCTGCTCCAGATCGGGCTCCTCCTTGAGGAACACCCGCGACGCCGGCCCAATCAGCCCATCCCGCAGCTTCTCCTCCTCCTTGGCAACGCGGTAGATCTCGCGCAGCAGCTCCCATTTGTCGGGCGGGATGGCTGCGCCCACCTCCGCCGTGGCCAGCTCCAAGCGACTCACCCGCGCCATGCCGCACCGCAACATGGTCATCAACAGCACCAACCGCTCCGGTTTCATCAGATGGTCGGGCTCCTTGTGCCGCGCCTGGGCCGGCCACCACGCAGGCCGACCCAGCTCCCCGCGGTTGTAGGGGTACTTTGTCTGCTTCTTGGGCTCCACAACCTTGATCCACGCCTTGGCCACGATCTTGCACACCAGCTGCTGCAGCTGCCGCAGTCGCGTCTCAAAAAAGATGTGCATGGCGGCACCGTCGCCAACAAAGATAGCTCGGTACCTCTTCTCTTGCGGCCCCTCCTCCTCTCGTGCCCGCTTTCCCCCCGCTCTGCCGCCCGTCCCTGGCGCAAACGAGACGCTGCGTCCGCGCTCTTTGACGTGCGAGTACTCCACCGGGCCTGGGAGCGACGTCGTGCGTCGTAGCACGGGCGCCCGCATGCTGTCCACGGCCGGCAACGGCAGCGCCAACGGCGGCGGATCCTCAACCACATTCATCTGCGTGTGCTGCACGGGGTGCGAGACAATATCCGCCCCATTCCAGTCCTCTCCCTCTCCGTCCTCGGACTCCTCCTTCACGTTCTCCTTCTCCACGACGCTGCTTTGCGAAGCCTTGCTGCGTGCATTCCGTCGCGAAAGCGCCGTCGCTGAAGCATCCTGCACTACATCCTTGGGGAACCAGCTCCCCAGCTTGGCCTGGAAGAGCTCGCTGGCAAAGGTCTCGACTTCGCCCCGTGAGTTGGTCCATATGATTGCGAAATGGGAGGCGTTGATGTAGGAGGCTTTGCACAGCTGCCGAAGGATCTGGTCTCGTTTGGTCTTGTAATGACGCTGTTGTCGTGTTGGACTGCTGTAGGGATCCGTCCGGGGCGCAATTCGTCCCATGGTCGGCCGTCGTTGATTGTGTTGGTCCTTCCCTTTTCGAACAAAAACAAATGGCAACAGCAACCACCCCACTGGAATTTCCGAAGGCCATGCACGAACGCATCATCGAATCGTATCATTCTATACATCTACTTTAATCCCTTTTCCCTTTGATGCTCGGCGTGGCAGAAGACGGTTTGGAGGAGGAGGGGGTGTGCTGGATGCCGCTTTCTTTAACAAGCGACGCAAACATGCTGCCCTCGTTGGCCAACAGGTTGGCCGGTGTGTCAAACTCCGTCACCTTCCCTGCCGACAGGACAACAATGCGATCGCTGTCCATAATGGTGTTGATGCGATGCGCAATCGTGAGAATCGTCCGGCTGGCAAACTCTTGCCGGATCGTGCTCTGGATGATCTGGTCCGTCTGCACATCCACAGCTGCCGTAGCTTCATCCAAAACAAGCACCCTCGAGGGTGTCAACAGGGCACGCGCAAGACACATCAGCTGTCGTTGACCCGAGGACAGATTGGATCCCCCTTCGTACACCTTTGCATCCAACCCTCCCTCCATCGACTTGATGTGGTTTCGAAGGCTCGACAACTCCAACACATTCCAGAGGTCTGTATCGTCGCGTGAATGACTCGGGTCGAGGTTGTCGCGAATCGTACCCTCAAAGGCCTGTGAGTCCTGCGGGATGATGGCCAGCCGCTGTCGCAGGTCTCGTAGACCGAGCAAGGAGGTGTTATTTTCGTCAATGGATATATTCCCCTCAGCCGCCTCAATGATTCGAAAGAGCGCCAGCGTCAAAGAAGACTTCCCGGCTCCTGTCCGGCCCACGATTCCAATCTTCTCCTGAGATTTGATGTCGAGATTAATGCCTTTGAGGACAAGGTCCAGCTCCGGACGGTAGCGCGTTGAGTAGTTGTCAAAGACAACCCGGCCGTTGGCTGGCCATGAGGCAGCCGGACGGTGGTCTGCAATGACCTCTGGTGCTTCACTCTTGATACGCGAATACTCCAAGACACGCTCCACGGAAACAATGTTCGTCTCCACTTCAACTGTTTGGCGTACGATCCAGTTCAAGGCCTGCGTGATTTGCAAGGCATACGACATGGCCAATCCTACCATTCCCGCACTCATCGAATGTGACTTTACTACATCGTAAATTGCCAGCATTGCGGCAGTGAGAATAATTATACTGCCCAGGAATTCCAGGCGCACTGCCAGCCAACGGTTGGCGCTGATGGATGGGAAGTAAGCCCTTAGGTTGAGATCCACTCTCCATTCATTCTCGAGCCGGAACCGGTCTTGCTGGCCATAGGCGCGAACAGTACTCACACCACCAAGTGATTCCTGGAAGTGTGAATAGATGGGGCTTCTGGTCGTACTTTCCAGTCTCTTTAATTCCCGAGAGGTGCGCAGGTAATATTGTTGGTACCATAGGTACGCACAGGAAAGAGGAATAATGATAATCAGGAATGGCGGTGTTGATATTGTAATGACCACAAGCGTAAACAAAACCTTTGCCGAGTTGGAGAAAAACATGTTGAAAGTCCGTGACAGGACTTCATCAATACGGTAAATGTCATTGGAGAATCGATTGAGAATCCGTCCAAGCGGCGTAGTCTCAAAAAATTGCATGGGCGCCCGAAATACTGCGGCCGCCATATTCATGTGTAGTTTCTTGGCGCTTTGAATTGCACAGTACATGTAAAGAATGACCGTGTAAATGACAACTAATGTTGACCCGCCAATTCCCAGTGCAAAATAGATGAGAACATTTCGACCAAAGTTGGGGTTGCCGTCTACCTTGGTATTCTCCTCTGACCAGTGCTTGAGCCAGAAATTGCCCGCCACAGTTGCTCCATTTGCTCCAAGCATGATTGCAAGGAATATGAAAACCACCGGGAGATTGCTTGCTCTGGCATACTCCTTGTAGACATCCCATTTGACCTTACCTCGCTCCTGAAACTCCTTTGCCTGTGTTGTCCTCCGCTTCGGGCCTTGACGCTCTTCATCCACAACCTTCCCCCCGGGATGACGAAAGCTGGCAACACTGGCGCGACGGACAGTAACCGTACTATACTTGCGGCTGCTCTGGGCTCCATCTTCGTCAGAAACACCACTGCTGGTCCCGTCTGTTTCCACAAGCGTCTCCGACCCTTCACTGCCTTCTTCACCTGCAGTCGTCTTCTTGCCAAATTCGGAGATTAAATTGAAGAGGTCTGATCTGGCAGCCATGACTTCTTCGTACGTACCACTCTCCACAAACGAATGGTCACGAATCATCGTAATGCTATCAGCGGCCGAGAGCACCGTAATAGCATTGGTGGCAAGAATTCTGGTCTTGGTGGCGAGAAGCCCTTTAGGACCAAGCACCTTGTCAATCAAATGCCTTCCAACATGCTGGTCCACGGCAGATAAGGGGTCGTCCAGCAAAAGGACGTCAGCTCGCGAGTAGACTGCTCGTGCAAGAGACAGCCGCGCCTTTTGTCCACCACTAAGGGAGATGCCCTTTTCACCCACCTCGGTTTCATCGCCATCAGGAAGGATACTGAGGTCTTCTGTCATGGCGCATGCATCCAGTGTACGCTTGTAGAATCCTTCGTCGTAGCGATGCCCAAAGATGATGTTCTGTTTGACAGAGGCATTCATAACCCAAGGCTGTTGGGCTACGTACGCAATCTTCCCCCGCACGGTGACACTGCCCGACTTCCGATGCAGATCGCCCAGGAGCGCCTGCATGAAACTCGACTTGCCAGTACCGACCCTTCCAACAATACATGCAAGCTCTGCCTTCCTCGCTGTGAAGTTGAGATTTCGCAGTACTGCGGTCGCGTCCGATTTGGTCCAGGCAAACGACGCGTTTTCTACACGCACGGTCTCCTGCCCAATCCGAGTTGCCGCTGGCTCCTTGCGTACTGCATCATTTTGAAGTTCGTCGCTCGTGAGGTAGTCAGTCAGACGTTCTATAGAGACTGCTGCCTGTATGATGGATGTGATCACATTCGGAAGTACTGCCAGCGGGAACGTAAGCAAGTTGAAGAGTGTCAGCGCAGGGAAGACGATATCCGTGGTAAGCGGCTTCCCTGACGTGGCTCCAAAGATTGCGAATGTCGAACAGGAAACAAAGAAAGGTGCGCAGCCCCAGCTGAAATTTGCAATTGCTGATACAAGACCAATCTTGCGAAGAGTCTTCAATTCCAATTCGTTCCTGACATGGTTCAGCTTCTCAAGATAAGGCACCTCCCAGCTGTACAGCTTGATACTTTTGATGTTGGAGAGGATTTCATTCATGAGCCGGGTCCTTTGATCTTTATTCTTCATCTGCCTCAATTGTAATTTCTTGCTTACTTTGGCAATTACCGTGTTTAGAGGAATCATCAGCATCATGACAACAACTCCGCCAAGCATCGAAAGTCCCATGAGATTGTACAGACTTAGTAAGCATAGGGTTATCTGCAACGGGGCGGACCACACCGTGTTGAGGAACTGCGTGAGATCCTGAAGTCGCTGTGTATCGACAGACATGAGATTGACAATATCACCCGTGGATTTTTCGACCCGACCTTCGTTGGAGAGGCGGAGAGCCTTCTTGTAGATCGTAGAAATGACACCGGCTTTGATTCGCATTCCAGTTTCAAAAGCCCGCTGGAAGTACTGGTGCAGGACAGCAGTCTGAAGAACCGACACCAAAAACATACTCATTGCAATGGCCACTCCTTTAATTGCCGGCTCTGGCGCGTCTGTGGAGTAGGACGATACAAAGTTAATGAGCCGTCGGAGGAGCTGCGGTTGAACAAAGGCGAGGCAGTCCTGGACAACCTTGAACAAGGCTGCCATGAGATATGGCTTACCGTATGCCTGTGCCAAGACGATCCAAAGCGATGGCTTCTTTTTCAACAGCTGCTTTCGCCAATAACTCTCAAAGCGTTCATTGGCAACGGCGGATGTGTCCTCTCGACGCGTTGTCCAGAGATTTTCCGCCTGGAGGTACTGCTTATACCCCAGCCTCATCATAGGCGTCATCCAGCTGAACGTGAGCCGCGAAAAGACGTTGGCATCCTCCACCGGGCATCTCTCGTCCTTTAGCAAGACATCATACTCGCTCTGTGCCTTGGGAACCAGAGCAGCCAGGACAAAGACGAGGATGGAGAAGAAGTACTGAATGGCGAAGAGGCAAAAGTAGACAATATCGTAGTGCATGGCGTCGTGGGCGATAAGGGAGCCTAATTTGACGGCCCCGAGGAGGGCGAGCGCCAGCCAGTAAAAGAGGGTGGGTCCGTTTGCAACCCGACACCTGGCCTGTTCGAGGTGGTGGATGGCCATGCACATGCCCACCGCCAGCGTCTGCAGCAGGGCCGCACCGACCAGAATGTCGTTGGTGGGGGCGGGGCTGTTGAGGACGCGGAGGACGAGCAGGCCGATGGAGGCGGCCTCAACCATGTAGACGGCGGCCATCTTGAACCAGTACTGCCAGTCGTAGGCGATGGGCAGCCGCGTCCTCCGCCGCAGCAGCCAGATCTGGGAGGCGCCGAGCAGGAGGAGGTAGGCGCTGGAGACGTTGAGGAGGACGCCGTCCATGAAGCACCGGGAGAAGTCGATCCTACCGGGGAGGGAGGGGCCCCAGCCCTCCTGATCGGGACAGAGACTCATGATGGGAGGGGTGGCGGTGGTGGTGACGGTGGTGTCGATGGCGATTGTACAAAAGCAGGTCGTGCGGGCGGGCTTCTCCACCGTTGCCATCCGCGGTTGACCGAAAGAAGGAATTCGTAGCGACGAGGAGAGGAGCGACAAGAGGAATAGAGGAAGAGGAAGAGGAGCGACAAGAGAGGAAGGATGAGCAAGAGAAGGAACGCCCGCGCCTGTCTCCTCTGCGGCGTCATCCAGAACCAGCGCCTCTTTGTCGACCAGGGCTGCCCCAACTGCGAGAGCCTGCTCAACCTGCGCTCCAACGACGAGCTGGTGGCCTACTGCACCTCCCCCGTCTACGAGGGCACCGTCGCCATGATGCAGACCGGCGACTCCTGGGTGGCCAAGTGGCTGCGCATCGACGCCCTGGCCGTCGGCACCTACGCCGTCAAGGTGCAGGGACGGCTGCCGGAGGAGGTGGTCGAGGATCTGGGCCGCAGGGGGATCACGTACCGCCCACGCGACGGCTCGGTGCAGGACTGAAATGTACATAATCTACCTAGCATTCTTGTGTGTGAGAGGTGCATGCATGCACTCCATCTACGCGGTCGAGGAGCAACTCAAGCAGGCCGCCAGGAGCCCCTACCACCGACTGCACTCCATTGCACATGATGCACGCTTTGTAGAGCAGGTGCAGCGGGCCTACGCCCTGCCCTTGATTGCGAATGAGAGATGTGGCTCGTGGTACGTGCCCCCCAGCCGCCTGGCCCACAAGGTCTGCTTTAAATCCACAGACGGCCATGCCGGTACACGCACCTTCTCCCTCCGCAGACTCAACCTGCACCTCCTGGATGTCATACAGGTGCACGGGGGTGCCATTGTCGTCGACTCCACGCGGCACGGCAAGCGCATCCCGGATGCCCTGTCCAAGACCATTCCCATCTGGGCGGCCGTCATCAACAGGTGCAACTCCTTCCATACCCAGGTGGCGTGCCCGGCTTGGGCGGTGTCGGCTCAAGAGCAGGCCGGCATCCAGGACGATGTGGAGAAGTGGACGGAGGACTTTGCCAGCCTGGGCGTCACCCCTCTCTGTCTAGACAAACCCATACAGCTGGTCTATGCGACGACGTGGATGCCGCTAGAGGTCCCTTGCAGCGAGGCGTATACGTTGGTGCTGTTGACGGCAAGCATGCCTCACGAGGAGGGGACACGGATACAGGACTTCACCTACGTGCAGGGTGCAGCAGACGATCAAGAGAGCTGGACGGGTCTCACGGCAACGAGTTTCTGGAAGAACAAAGATGACTACCTCTCCATGACCGAGCATGAGCTTCACGTGGCTCTACAGGGCCAGCACGACGACACAGAGGGCAGTCCCCTGTTTCAAGTCTGCCATGGCCTCTACCTTGGCAGGCTGCCATCCCTCCCACCTCTCACCAAAGCTGACTGCGTCCTCCATCTCGGCACAGGGACTCCTCCCACCAGCGAGGCGACATGCATGTGCATTCCCTTGGGACGGGGTAAGGCAGGGTCACGACGACTACGGGCCAGCATGCCACGCATCCTGGCTGCCATGGAGGGCTGGCGGGGCAGGCGGATATTTCTCGTCGGGGACGACGGGGGAGGCGACCTAGCAGCGGCGGTGGCAGTAGCCTATCTCTGCTGCGAGCAGGGCACGAGGAGCAAGCTGGGCATCCTGCAGCAACTGGCGCGCATCACGACGCTGCACCCGTCCATCAGCCCTTCGCGCGCCTCGCTGAACGCCGTCCGCTCCTTCCTTGTCATTCCGTAGAATTCGCTCTGCTTCCTTCCTGTGTGCTGCTGTTGCTCCTGTTTGTTGTGTCACTTATCAACACCACCATCGCCCACTCCCACCCCATCACCATCCCAGTCACCTGATATAGGCTCTGGGGAAAATAACGTGACTCTAGCAAGCGACAGAGTCCTCGATCAGATCGATCATTTTTATGTCGACTGCGTCTCGCAACGGCCAAGTTCATCCCCCCGACGTCCTGTCGGTTCTCACAAGCATGAGCGGACAGCAAGGGAGCGCCGGCGGAGCAGCCACCACAGCAAACAAGAGACGGCGCAGGGCAGCCGGCGGCGGCGCAGCGCAGGACGGTAGCAAAGCTGAAGATGCGTACAATTCCAGCATGGGCGCCATCGACCCTGCCTTTGGACAGCAGCAGACGGCCTCCTTCTACGGGACAAAGTCCAGGCAGCATGAGCTCGAGGGGCTGGACGACGACCCGGCAAACAAGCCGTCGGTCGGGACTGACGAGTGGCACAGGCTGCGACGAGACAACCACAAGGAAGTGGAGCGGCGCCGGCGCGAGACCATCAACGAGGGCATCACCGAGATTGCAAAGATCGTGCCCGGCTGCGAGCGCAACAAGGGCAGCATCCTCAATCGGGCCATCGAGTACATCCAGCAGCTGAAGGACAACGAGGCGCAGAATATCGAGAAGTGGACGCTGGAGAAGCTGCTTATGGACCAAGCCGTGTCGGAGCTGACGTCGCAGAATGAGAAGCTAAAGAACGACCTTCAGCGAGCCTGGCGAGAGGCAGAGGCGTGGCGCAAGACCTGCGCCAGTGCAGGACTGGACAAGAAGAAGGACTAGCTATAGAGAGAGAGAGAGAGAGGGAGATCGTTAGTTTATGGGATTTGGAATCTCCACCATCAATGGACCCACCGCCTTTGCTCCCATCATGCCCATGGCTGTGATCTTGCCTGCCCCGACGCGCAAGACACACGTGCTGCCCGCGTAGGTGACGTCGTCCTCCACACCGCACCGGTTGGCACACACGACATACCGCACCTTGGGGTCGTGGATGAGCGGGCGCAGCCGGCTGGCCCAGTACTGCACGGTCGAGAGGTCTGCCTCCGCCTCAACCTCCTTATCCGCATTCCAGGCCATGGGGATGACCAGGACATGGCAGTCCATGTGCAAAGCATGCGTGGCCAGCTCGTACAGGTCCCATGGGGCCCGGAAGGCCAGGGGGTTCAAGTCCATGCAGATCCCCATGGCGACCTTGCAGGGCTTGGGAGAGCCGGCCACCTCCACCTCCAGCATGGCGAACCCGTCGCGGCCCTCTGCAGCCCACCGCTCGTCCGTGTAGTAGAGATGCGACTTGTTGTAAATGAGCGGCTGCCTCCCTTCCTCCCTCGGCACGAAGCCAGCCGAGTTGAAGCGGGTCCCGTCGCGTGCCAGCTGGGGGAAGCCGACGATGACGCTCGTCCGCAAGCGCCGTGCAGCTGCTCTGGCCCAGGTGAGGGAGGGCCCGTGCTCCGCGTCCTCCAGCCAGGGTAGGATGTGCTGCAGCGAGCGGAAGTTGTACCCCGTGAAGGCCAGCTCAGGCAGCACAAGCAGGTCCCACGGTGGCGCGAGTCCGGCCAGCGCTGCTTCCGCCTGCGCCACGTTCTGCGCCAGATGGCCGATTCGGGGGTTGATTTGGAGGCATCCGATCCACATCCCATGGCGTCTAGCGGCGACCACCACAATGGGGAGAAGAAGGAGGATGATGCAGTGGTGCGCATGGAGGAGATGGGCATCGACCGGGCGGATGCGGTGACGGCGCTGGCCAAGAACGAGAACGACGTGGAGAAGGCGCTGGAGTTTATCTTTTCCGGCCAGCTGGCCCAGACGCAGCAGCAGCAGCAGCCACCGGTATACGGCGAGAGTTCATGGAACGAGGACGCAAAGCATCTCCCGTATGCATCCGTCGAGGTCTTTGAAGGAGCGAAGAAGCCGGCTGCAGACGACGACATGGAGATGGCCATGCGCAATTCACTCAACGACTTACGGGAAGAGGAGGTCCCTCCAAAGCAACGGTTTCGACCGGCTATAGACGAAGAGTACGATGCCACGCAATGGACCATGACGGCTCCCACCCTGTCCAGAGTATCCACAGGCGTGCACGAAATCTTTATGGATCCTCCGCCGGAAGAGCGAAAGCGCCAGCCTGGAGACCCTGTGCTTCTACGAAACGCGCCTCAGGTCCCTGGACTCGGCGCTCTGCTTACCGTTTTCTTCTCTATCCCCTACCTGCGAAAGGCTATGCTTGAGGCGGCCGTGCCCGTGCACGTGAACGCTGCGGAGACGGATTGGTGGTCTGAGCCGAGCCCGGGCGGGCCTATAGTCGTCGAGGTGCAGCGCGTCTTTGCTGCTCTAGCTGCTTCCAATCGTGCCTACATCTCCGTGGGTGGTGTGGTAGAGGAGGATCACAGCGGCGACAACGAAGGCGGGTCATCGATCATTGGGAATTGGCTGGAGCGGTACGACACGTGCTTCCGCCTTGGCAAGTCTGAAGAAACTGGCCAGGAGACCCCCTCGCTCCTTAAATCCAACGTGTCACAAGTGACACAACATGGGGGTTTGAACCCCACCGACTTTTGTCTCATCAACGTGGCCATCCCAGCTGGCGGCGGCATGTCGTGGGACGATGTCGTGGATTCCTTATTTTGGGACCAGGAGCCTTCCGAGGAGGCCTATCTGACACATGCCGCAAATGTCTTTATTTGCGCAGCACGGAGGAGCGACGGTGGCGAAGGACTGGGTATGGATGTCCCATTTGCATGGTCCATTGAGAAGTACCTCGAGCAAAACAAGGAGCACGCGACGGATCTACAACGGCGTCGAGCACAGGTTCGGGCAGAGATGGGGAGCTTAGAACACCAAGTACAGCACCTGCAGACGCTGAATGGGACCCACGATGGCTTAAAACTGCTGCAGACCAGCATCTCTCTACTCTCTGCCATGGATCGTGTGCAGCCCCCGACGGACGATCTCCTTCATGATGCCGACGATCCTTCCACACGGATGGGTGTGGTGGAGAAGCTCAAATCCATTTGTGGACTTGTGGAGGAAAAGCTGCGCGAGTATAAGAAGGAGCAGGGATCTCTGCTCGACACACTCGCCGGCATCAAATACACCCAAGAATTTAACGATCCAAGGTTGGTGTATGAGCTGGTTGGCGTCATATCAAGCCACTCGACAGCCTTCTTCCGCCAAGGGGAGTTATGGACGTGCGCCTCGTTTGATCAAGAGTTTGGGGCTCGCCGGTCGTCACACGTCTCCCACCACATCTCCCACTACACTCCCGCTGACGTGGGCGAAGTCATACGAACAAGAGGCGAGGAGGTACTGCTCGTGTATGCCTCACCGCAGGCACTCGAGCCGTGCGAGGCAACACTGAATGACAGCTTGAAGGCCTTCATCCAAGCAGACAACGAAGCATTCTTGGCAGAACTTCAAGTCGGCACTGCTTCCATGTCCAGCACCTCCTCCAGCGACTCGGGCCATGAGCAGCCGGACCTGATCATGCTCGATGCGTCGCCACACCCAGACCACAAGCGCGCACGTTCGTCTGCATCGATGGAACCCTACAACAAGGCGACCGACCAGAAACTCATATAGGGGATTAAACGGAATCTATACAATGCATGAATAAAGGCCCTGCCTTCTCGTAATCTGATCTCGTAATCACTGCCATCCTTTCACTCCTTGTGACATGAATGGCTGCTCCCCTTCCACAAAGCTGTTCTCCTTTGCCAATGAGCTTCCACCGTGCAATGCAATCGCCCCAAAGCTGACTGGCTTGTGTTTATTGAAATGCTTCCTCTTTTGCGCGTTCAACTTGGCAGTACAGGGGGACATGAGGGTATCAGTGGGCGATGCAAATGTAGTCCCGCCTCCTCCGTTGGCAGCCCCAGAGAGCTTCTTCTGCAAGAGCTGTCGCTGGTCGACGTCGCCAGAAGCTGCTCCCTGATGCATTGCTTCCACCACTGGCTGTGAATTTCTCCGGTCTGTCATGATGGGATGGGATGATGGGATGGGATGGAACGTGGGGTTGAGATTTCCCATCTGCTAAAACGAGACGGGAAATATCACATCCACCAGGACGAGGGCTAATATGATCGAACGGACGTGCAGCGAGTGCTCTAGACTATGCTGATGGAGCTGGGAGGGGGGAAAGGAATGGCCGTGTATTTTGTGAATGGACGACGTGCTCCATGTCGCAATGTCCAAGTTGTTCATCCCATCGAAGCGAGTAGAATTAATGCGTTCCATTCAGCATCGTACAGTCCATGCATCTCGTGGACTCCAGATTGCTCTACAATGTGATGTTTGAAAGTGATTGTAGACTCAACGAGTGGATTGAATGACGAATGCTACAAAGACCAAGCCAACGCGCCCATGTCCTCGCCCGGCGCTTATGGCCAACCCCTTCGCAGCATGCGCTTCCCTGCCGTTTGCCTCTCCTCCCCCTCCTCCTTCCTCGACACCACAGCTCCTCCAAGCAAGAAGTCAAGAAAATTGAAAAGACAGAGCCGCCACGCAAGGAAGCACCAGCTCGGCATGAGACACGACCGCTCTCCATGGAGGAGACAGACGTGTCTGCCGAGCAGCAGCGCAGGGCAGACTGGGCCATTCTCAGAGAGATGGTGCAATATCTCTGGCCAAAGGACAGCAGGTCAGCGCGCATACGTGTCTCGGCGGCCCTCGGGCTGCTACTAGCCGGCAAGGTGCTCAACGTACAGGTCCCCTTCTTCTTCAAAAACATCATCGACTCCCTGAACGTGGATTTTGCTAGCGTGGGGGGGACCGCGTGGACGGCTGCGGGCGGCATGCTGATTGCGTACGGCCTAGCGCGAATCGGATCAACCGGGTTCCAAGAGCTTCGAAATGCGGTCTTTGCGAATGTGGCGCAGACGGCTATTCGCAAAGTGGCTTGCAATGTCTTCAATCACCTCCTCCATCTCGATCTCAACTTCCATCTCTCGCGACAGACGGGAGGGCTCAGTCGGGCCATTGATCGCGGGACCAAAGGAATAAGCTTCATTCTCTCCTCCATGGTCTTCCACATCCTCCCCACCGCTCTCGAGATTACCATGGTGTGCGGCATCCTGACCTACAACTACGGCCCGACATTCGCAGCTGTGACGGCAAGCACCATGCTCGCATACGCCATCTTCACCGTCCAGACGACGGCCTGGCGGACAAAATTCCGCAAGCAGGCCAATGCGGCAGACAACAAGGCGGCTACCGTTGCAGTGGACTCGCTAATCAACTACGAAGCTGTCAAGTACTTCAATAATGAAGCCCACGAGTTGGCAAAGTACGATGCGTCACTCCGCGATTACGAGACGGCGTCCGTCAAAACAGCAAACTCATTGGCCTTCTTGAATCTTGGCCAAAGCTTTCTCTTCTCCTCGTCGCTGACGGCCATGATGTACCTCACTGCACAGGGCGTTGCGGCGGGGACCATGACGGTGGGAGATCTGGTTCTCGTCAATCAGCTGCTATTTCAGCTGTCCATCCCCCTCAACTTCCTGGGCACGGTGTATCGCGAACTGCGCCAGTCCCTGCTCGATATGGAAACCCTCTTCAAACTACAAGGAGTCGACGTTGGCGTGAAGGAGATCCCAAATGCAAAGGACCTTCAACTCCGTGGCGGGGAGATCCGATTTGAAAATGTCACATTTGGCTATCTACCCGGCCGGCCCATCGTCAGCGACTTCTCCTTCACCATTCCGGCCGGCGAGAAGGTCGCCATTGTCGGGCCGAGTGGGTGTGGAAAGTCGACCATTCTGCGTCTCCTCTTCCGCTTCTACGACGTGCAAAGCGGAAGGATACTGATTGACGGGCAAGATATCTCAAAAATCACGCTGAACTCGCTGCGGCGCAGTATTGGTGTCGTGCCGCAGGATTCACCGCTCTTCAACAGCACAATCATGCACAACATTCGGTATGGCAGGATTGATGCAAGTGACGAGGAAGTTATTGCCGCTGCAAAACGTGCAAATATCGACCAAGGCATCCGGCGCTTATCCCTGGGTTATGATACCATGGTCGGGGAGCGCGGGATGATGATTTCAGGCGGGGAGAAACAGCGACTGGCGGTCTCGCGACTCCTGCTCAAAGATCCGCCCATCCTTTTCTTTGACGAAGCCACCTCGGCATTGGATACGCAAAACGAGCAGACTGTCTTGGCAAATATCAACGGCATTCTTCGCGAACGCAAGCGCACAAGCATCTTTGTCGCGCATCGATTGCGTACGACGGTTGATAGCGACGTCATTGCCGTCCTGGATCGCGGGAATGTTGTGGAGCAGGGCAGCCATGCAGAACTCATTAATCGCGACAGCCTCTACTCCCGAATGTGGTCCTCACAAGAACTCGATCCAGTCGAGAGTGTCAAAGAGAAGAATGAAACTGTGTGACTATGGAAACGTGAATGATTACCAGATGCGTCACGCAAGGACCTGTCAATAATGAAAGATGATCGTGTACGAATGCCAAACGACCATGTATATAAATTAAATCTCCTATAATTTAGCCTGCAGACCGTTCCTCTGCAACAAATGCGACCGCGTCCGCTGCTGTTGCTGCAACGCATCATGGATCTTTGGAGCGCGCTTGAGTTCCATTCTCCCGAGCTGATGGACGTGCACTTCATCCGGACCATCTGCATATCGAAGTGTCCTCTGGAGCACCCACATACGCGCCAGCGGCGTATCCTGAGAGATACCCGCGGCGCCAAACGCTTGCATAGCACGGTCAATGACGGCAAGGGCCATATTCGGACACACGACCTTGGCCATAGCAATTTCACGCAATGCAGCTTTTGCATCTCCCTCGTCAATACGACAGGCTGCGTTGAGCACCAGGAGGCGCGCACGGTCAATTTCAATCCGTGAATGCGCGATGCTTGCAATCACAGTGTCGTGTTCATGAAGGTGCTTCCCAAACGTCTTTCGTGACGCGTCTGTGACGCGAGCAATCATCAGCTCAAGCGCATACTCTGCGGCCCCGACTGACCGCATACAGTGATGAATCCGACCGGGACCGAGCCGTCCTTGAATGATTTCGAATCCGCGGCCCTCACCGAGCACGATATTCTCCGCCGGGACGCGGCAGTTCTCGAAATGTATCTCACAATGACCGTGCGGAGCATCATCGTAGCCAATGACGCCAAGCGGACGGATCAGTCTTGCGCCCGGAGCATCTGCATCCACAATAATCAAAGATTGTTGTTTGTAGGGATCAGGGTGGTCTGGGTTGGTTTTGCCCAGAACCAAGTAGACCTTACATCTTGGATCTCCGGACCCGCTGGCCCACCATTTGGTTCCATTCAGGATATACTCCCCGCCTTGACGCTTCATGGAGAGTGAGACATTGCGAGCATCGGAAGAGGCAACAAATCGTTCCGTCATACAAAAGGCGGACCGGATGGAGCCATTCAGCAGCGGCACAAGCCACCTCTTCTTCTGCTCCTCGGACCCATACTTTGCAAACACCTCCATGTTGCCAGTATCTGGGGCGGAGCAATTCATTGCCTCGGCCGCAGTCAGACATCGCCCGATGTACTCTGCAATCACAGCATATTCGACATTCGTCAATCCAGATCCTTCTTTGTAGTGGCTGTGCAGAAACAGGTTCCATAATCCTTGTGCTTTCGCTTTTGCCTTGAGAGAGTCGATGATGGGAGGATACGATTTCCATCGGCGAGCCGGATCGTCCGAGATCTGCTTCGTGAACACTTCATCCGATGGAAGACACTCATCCTGGACAAATCTCCAGACCTTTTCAATCAGGGCGCGTCCTTTGGGAGTGATGCGTTGGTCTACCAGCGAGGGTATCGGCGGACGCTCCATAAGCGGGGTAATACCGAGGCTAGAAACTACTTTACACGTTTGTTGTGCTTAAAATGCTTCTTTCCGCCACCAACACCAGCAAGTTCCTTTGGATCCATTCCATTGCTTAGAGCAGCCATCAGCCTTGCCTTGCGTCCTGTCAGTATCCGTCCATTCTCCTCAATGCGATGCTGGAATGGCAGCTTCATGCTGGACTGCGACCCGTTGGTGCCAAAGTACTCCCGATTCACTTGTCCTGAGAGCGTTTCACCCTCTGGGAGAAAATTTGTGCGATCATTGGTGTGCTTTGGCCGCTTGGTACGTAAGCTGGTGTGCACCTCGCGATTGAAGTCTTCGGCGTCGATGCCAGAGTCCGGAGGTGGATAGATGAAAAGTAGCTTCCCCCTGACGTAATCCTTCAGAATGTATCTGGAAGCTCGCGCCATGTCTGGATTTCCTTGTCCCTGAGTCGCAAACCCTCTAGCTTTTGCATAAGACGAAAGGACTTCATCCGCCGTCGGAACCCCGGTCCCGCCATCTTCCAGCGGCCGTGTGTGGATTGATATACCATAGACCTCTTCAAGCACATTTTGAGGTATTCGTTGCGACACCAAGGCTACAGGACCTGTGTGTTCTCGGAGTTGGTCAATAGGTAGAGCTCCATTGCAGACGAGGTCTGCTTTTGTAGTTGCAAAGTTTGGAAATACCAGACCAGGGCAATCGCAGAGGATGACAGAGGGTGAGAGAAGGATGGTCTGGAAGTGTTTCGTTTTACCTGGCGTCGCTGAAACAGAAACCTTCTTTGCGCCAATAAGCGCATTAATCGTTGAGGATTTACCCACGTTTGGATAACCAACGAGTCCGATTTGTACTTTTTTGTCTTCTGCAAGATGTGATGAGCCCAAGACCTGATGCACAAGAATATCCTCCAGCTGCTCCACTCGGATGACCTGAGTCAGTTGCTCCAACTCGTCATTTGCACTATCTACTTTTCGAGAATCTTCTGCCGAGCCATTCTTTACACTCAAGTCATCCACACCGTCCGCAATATCAGAAGCTGAGCCATTATTTACACTCAAGTCATCCACACCATCCGCAACATCAGAAGTCTCGGATGCGTCAGATTCCTCGGAATCATGGTCCTCCTCTTCTAATGCAGTTGCAGAAAAAAAAGCAAATTGAATATTGTTGGATGAGAAGTACTCTGCCCAAACCCTCCTCTGCTCAAGTGTCATGAGGTCTGCTTTATTTACGAGCAAGAAGTTCTTCTTGCCAACATCAAGTTCGAGAACGTACCTTTCCAGATCTTCACATCGGAAGTAGAGCGGATTACGAGCATCCACAATCTGGACTACTAGGTCTGAACGCTCTATAACGCGCCATAGCTGTCGCCATACTTCCAGATTCCGCTCAAAGGGCGTCATGAGGATGTCGTCGTCGGATTCCTGAAGAGTGGCAAGTCCACGTCTCCATTCAAGAAATGCCTCCTTCTCCATTTTTTCAAGCTCGGCGGGTGTCGTGGAAGCATCCCAGTGCGGTCGTCGTGGAACCCTTAGTTGATCCTGCTTTTCTCTGTGCTTTCCCAGAACAGACGCTTCCTTGTCAGGTTTGATGAGGTACGGATTCTGCTGATCATTGGCTATGATTCTCACATTAAGCCTCTCGGCGGCAAAATTTGTATCTGCGAGTTTCGCAGTACTTAGAAACTCATCTAAAGCTCGCTCTTGCGTAACACTTTGCATCCTGGCCCATTCTGCCTCTTTTGGCTTGTCCGTCGTGTATTTGTCACTGACCGACTGAGACTTTCTGAACCGATGATTAATGACCGACCTACCCAGGCCGGTAGTATTCTTCGCCTTTGCTATTGTCTACACATGAGCCAGATATCTTCTTCACTTACCATTTCGTCTTGAGTCACATGCCTCTTTCACGATTATCGTCGTCGCCCCAAATGTCCGGCCAAATTGTACAGGGGCAAGAAATATCTCCAAATCGAGAGACCGACCACCAGCAGTCTGTATTCTATGTTTCTCGTTCTAGGAAGTATATGTTACAGCAGCTTGCGAAGACACCTCCTGTCGCCATAGGAGCTCCTCAGCGTAATCCCCATTACCACTACAATTGGCGGTGCATGTGTAAACACTCAATATGCCCCAATCTAGAGAGTTTGGATCCAGATGATCAATGGGCAGCTGCATGAGTAGAGTTGGAAGTATTTGCAGCTCCAAGTCTCTTTTAGCGCCACAATGCGCGCAAATGTCGTAGTCCCCAGGCGACGGCTGATCTTCCGCACTCGCCCAAATCACTGCCTGCTTTGCGTCTGCGATCGGTTCATCTGTCCGTAGATACCGCATGACCTGCTCAGGCGCCCGTGATAGCCGCTTCTGGAATTTAAGAAAGGCGCGGTCGCCATTCACCTTTTCGTAGACCTCGGGATCGCTCCCATCTGCTTGCATGGAGCTGGAAGCCATCAATTCAGTCATTTCTTTTAGACTCCCCTTCTCAATTTCATCCTCTGGCTCTTCCATCTCGGATATGATTTCATATGTCGGCCACGTCCATGGACTACCGAGCCACAATGGACCATCTGGGTTGCCACAAGTCAATCGATGCCCGCCTTGCGACCAATGAGCCATCTGATGCTCTTTGTCGCAATACCAAGCCTCCTTGCATTTGGCACAACGTTTAGGAGCATGCAGTCCACATACAACACATGATTGTGGGCAACCTTTCAAAGCCTTGTGTGACAATTCTTCATTGCAGTGACTTCGTAGCACACGGAAGGAAGGCGACCATCCAACCCGCTGACAACTTCCCCTCGCACAAGAGAATATGTAAACGTTACGGTGGTAGGCGTAAGACTGTGTTCCGTCGGGTGCGTACACTTGCATCAAAAGATTCATGATTGAGTTGCACGTTGCACATCTGACCTGCCGTGCAGCAATCTTTGCGTGACATGGCAATGGGACGGGCCGTCCGCCAAAGTGGGAGCTTGAATATACTAGGCTGTCCTTTTGGTCAGCGACTTCATCCAAGAAACCTAGCGCAATGCTCATCTCGTGAACATGGCGCTGTCAGGCACCGTTCGATAGCAAGCACTAGGTATCGATCGATGCTTATCTTACGCGTAAATACATCTTTTAATCACAGACCACCCAGCCTTTCTATATCATGTGCATTGCAAGTCGTAACACTCGTACAGTACTTGTATTGCCTACTCCTTCCGCGGATTCTTCAGCAGGCTAGCCAGATTCGAAAGCTGACAACTCTTTTGCAGAAATGGATGACCCAGAAGCTCATCCGAAGTGGCCCGCGACTTCACATCCACGCAAAGGCAGACTGCCAGAAATTCTTTGAGCTCTTTGCTCAGCTTCTCTGGGTTTTTCAACTGTGGTGTACCGTTCGTTGCAATGAGATACAAAGCCTTCAGAGGCTCTTCGTTCAGGTATGGCGGCTCAGACTCAATCATCTCAATGGCCATAATACCCAAACTCCACACGTCTACTTTTTCCCCATATTCCTTTGACTTGACTACTTCTGGTGCCATCCAGTATGGGGTTCCAACCATCGTAGCACGCTTCCTCCGCTGATCCGTCAATTTAGCACAAAATCCAAAGTCAGTAATTTTCACGTTGCCTTTTGCGTCCAGCAAGACATTGTCACTTTTGATATCGCGGTGAATAATATTCTGAGAATGTAAATGAGCAAGACCCTGGCACGCTTCGTTCGAGACCGCTGCGATTTCTCTTTCAGACATTGTATTGTTGTCGATGATGTCGGTTAGTGCTCCGCCTTCCATATACTCCATGATAACCCACAATTCATTTGCTCTCAAAAAACAGTCTAGAAAGTTGACGATGTTCGGATGCTGGGACTCCTTCATTACCAAAATCTCGTTCACAATGAGCTCTTTACGGGGCTGGTGAGCAAGATCCATCTGTTTGACAGCAACTTTGTTACCACGAAGAAGAGATTTCGCAACATAGACACTTCCACTCGCTCCCTGACCAACCTTTTTTATTTTGTTGTAAAGCGTGTTTGGATCCCCTGGGGATACCGCACTTCTTAACTTTTCCATGATCTGCCTCTCAGTCATAGTAGACACGCGTCTTTCGACTGGTGTCACTTGAGGCGGAGCCTTCGCTTTTTCAAGGGCACCAAGAGCAGCTTGTTGAGACATGGAGGGGGCAGGGCTTTCATTTTGTGGTAGATTAGGCTCTAAGATTCTAGCGGGTTTTGCTGGTTTTCGATCTCTAATTCGAAGGTCCCTCAAATGATGATTATTATTTATTCCATGGTAATTGCTTTCAGGTTGCAGGTTTCGTAATGTAGGTGGCGGCCGGTGAGAAGGAGGAAGATGAGGAGTGGCGACTGCTTGAGATTCTGGGGGCGCTGGTGCCACACGTGAAGGACTGATAAATTGGCCATTGAAAGTTTTGAGATGCGAAGGAAGCTCGGGTCGTGTATTCGGTCTTGCTGGAGCAGCACCTGGGGGTTGAGGAGCACGCCTCATGCTATCAAAAGAAGCCCATTGATCCGGAGCTCCTGGTATAGTCGGGATGCCTTGCTTGACGCCATTTGGACCACCATACTGTTCATTCTCCTTTTTGCGGGTCTCGGAATAGAACTCAAGCACCTCGATGACAGCTTCTGGGTTCTTAGCATAGTCGTCCTTTGTTATAGCCGAAGCTGTAAGTAACTTTGCCCACTCCTCTGGCAGCCCAGCAAATCCACCCTTTTCCTGGTCGATGAAGACGTGAACGCTGTGGTGAAAGTTTGTTGGATTTGATACCCCCATCAACGGACAGCGAGAGTAGATATCGTCAATCCATTCATACAACTCAGAGTCTGACTTCACAGAAAACAGCATACTTTTGTTGTTAGAACCTCGTGAGATTTCAAAGCAAAAGGGTCTTGCGTCAGTTCTACTGACATTGTTAACTTCTCTGAGCCGTAGCTTGGTGCCCGGCGTGGAAGACAGCTCATTCTTGTAAATCTCCAGCGACGATTCCCGTAGGACCAGAAACTTCTTCACCCATATCCATGCGCTTTCTTCCTTTACGCTTGCCCAGCCATTTCTCACCTTCCTGTCTGAAGCGTGTTGCGACATAGATATCGGCGACTGAGCGGGAGAGCCCCGGAACCGATGTGGGTCCCTATAATCCCTGTGCGCCGCACTCATTCTAGTGTCGCCAGTGTCAGTGGATGAGCGGATCAGACTGCAAAGGACTGACAGTGTAGGAGGCGAAAGGGCTTGCTACCTACCACTCTCGCATATATTGAGTTCGGATGTCTTTGTTGGTGGGAGCCGTTGGAGGGGGTCCGCTCGATTGGGGGTTACGGAGGCAGGTACGCGTCGCGCTACACTAATAGGTTTTCTGATTACAAAAATACACATCTCAAGGAGGATTAAGTTATTTACAGTCCATGAGTCACCTTAAAGACGTAATACACGCAGACTCTCTTCGATCGACGATTCCAGTTGTCGTATGCGTACTCGCAGCAGCAGATTCTCGTATTCCACGCCAGGCACAGCTTTGGCACGGACCCCTTTCTTGATTTGATGACCCGCTCCTCGCGTTCGGTGGCATGACAAGGAGTCGTTGGATGCTTCACTCTCATAAGCCGAGTCCGTATCGGCAACTTCCGGATTTTTGCTATCCTGTCGCTCTTGCGCCTCCTCCAACTCGATGGAGAGCTGAGCCAGCTGGTGTTTGAGATGTGCATTGGAAACATGTTCGTCGGAGTACCTTTCCTCCAAGGCTCTGTAGGCTGATGTCACCTTGACAAGGTGCGCTGTCCTCTCCTTGTAGGCTTCATAGACGCTAGCCAACAATGGGGAAGAGTCAATATCTGCCTCTAGCAGACTTTGGAAAGAGTCTACAATATCGAGCTCTTCTTCCTTGTGCATGGACGTTTGTAGGTTTGGCATGAAGTAGCGTCGCGGACATTCAACCACTTCATAAACAAGCGTTCCATCTTAATTCCAGAGGTGGGAAATTGTGGCTGGTTGCCATGTTGACACCCAGCCAGCCGCCAGCGGCCAGCCACGAGACTTACTATAAATAGGAAGCCAACCACCCACCCCACAGTGATTTCAAACTATGTACATGATAAATCCAAGGAAGATGGTCACGCTAGCTGGGTAAGCGGAGCAGAAATGTATGCGGACGAGTGCATGCTAGACTGCCTGTCAAAGCCAATGACGAGTCGTATCCAGAACGACAAGCTTCCCAATCTCCACATTTCCCAATTCAAACTCGTGAATGTAGACAGTAGTCCACCTGCTTGCTCCAAGTTCTCCAAACCAAAAACTACTGCTGTGGCGGTGATGGTTTGCGGACTTGGCTGCAGCTGACGGCACGTGGTAGAAGAAAGAATACCTTGTGCCACCAATGATTTGTCTATGTGGTACTTTTGAAGTCGGGACAAGTACCCGACACTTGGCTTGGTGGTGAAGTACGTCTGTTGCGAAACCCTGGCAGGAACAGGACTTGCAAGCGCCATTGCCAGAAATACGAATACGTATAAGAACATCTCTAAAGACTTCCGTCAAAAGTAGGGAGAAGTCTTTGTCTGCTGCGGTCTTGAGCATGTTTGACGCCAAGAAAATGTATTCTAATCAGCTCAATTATGTCAGGCCACACAAAAGAATGGACTTCCTTTGTCACTCTTCCCCGCAGACTTTTGTACTTTTCATTTTGCCATCCTTCCACGTCTACGAGCCCAAGTCAGCTCACTCCTCGAAACTCGTTGGAAAGCGGCTCATCCGGAGATATAATCTGAAGGGTGCATGTGTTACGGCCCCACTTGTACGAACAAAGGAAGTAACGGAACGAGCTACTCGATTAGGATGTCAATGGAAGTAATGCAAGGAACTACTCGATTAGGATGTCAATGGAAGTAATGCAAGGAACTACTC